>JAEHJW020005240.1_pt1 | contig 37921 bp, 53 predicted proteins | sample 9271431 | NCBI WGS metagenome assembly JAEHJW02 | reverse complement strand
CGCCGTGGACTGAATCGAGGATTGGGCAAGCGCAAGGTTTACTCCAAGATTCTGAACTGTCTGCCCCTGCGTGAACTCGTCAAGCGCAGATTGCAAGGCCGATGCTGCTATTGCACCTTCTTGACCTGCCGCCGATGCCAGTCCCGAAGCTGCCCCTCCGACTGCATTGTCCACATAGGTCTGAGTCGCAGTTAGGTTGATCTGATTAGACAACTGTGCAATCTGCGACTGAGCCGTAGTCAGGTCGTTAGCTGTAGACGTCAATTGAGTGACAGTTGTCGCTAATGTCGCAGCGTCCGCATTCACGGTCTGTTGAATCGTGTCAATCTGCGCCTGTACATCTGTGGTGACAGTAGCGGTCGCTAAGAGAGCCACCTTCCCCGTCGACGGATCGAGGTACATCGTCTGGTTGGTCAGCGCCTCCTGGTACTGCACGCGCTGGATCGTAGAGAACGTGTCCAGAGATTCCTGAATGCTCGCAACGGCAATCTGAATCGGACTGCTTTGAATCTGAATAGGGTTAGAACCGAGCAGACTTATCGGCGTTGCCAGGTCAGTAGCGAGCTGCGGAAAAGAAATCGCATTATTGAGTTGCGTCAGAAGAGCGCTTGGATCTGCGCTTGGCGCAGCAGCTATTCCGCTGTTCGTTCCCGTCGGGAAAAATGCGCTCTTGTTCCCAGTCGTGTCTACTACTCTGCCCCAATAGAACCACTCTTGGCCGGGCTGCAAGCCTGGATGAACCCACGTCGTATTCGGGTCTGGGACGGAAGTCAGCTGAAACGCTGTGCCAAGATCGTCGGTGGTGTTCCCCCATATTTCCGTATATGCCCGGTAGAGCTGCCCGGTAGCAAATGTCCATCCGATCGTAATCTCGAACATGCCCCCTGTGGCTGTCAATGCCGTAAGAGGTAGTGGCTGGTTGCCGATCAGGGTATAGCTGTATTGTGTTACGTCACTAATGTCCTCCTCGTTCTGCTCAACGAGGTTAAAGGACGTGAATTTAAAGTAAATCGGTGTGCCAATTTGGGACTGTGGAAGCGCCTGGCTAATAAACACGTTCGGCTGCATGATGATGAACTGCTCACCGATGGCATGCGAGATCGCCAATGTATTTTGCTGCCCACGCTCAGCGAGCGTCAGCGTGTACTGATTCGGTGCCACGAGGGTCGCCGTCGACCAGCAACAGAACTCCTGACCGATCATGCACAATGTCGCCAGATTCTGTGCATCCAGCGCGGTGCCAGAAAGGATCTGTCCACCGTTGCCTGTTAGAGCAACATTAACGGTCGCGCCAGCCGCTGATGAAACGGCACTCGTTATCGTGCCATATCTGGCCCCGCCCGTAACTTGACCGACACGCTGATATGAACTGTTGTCGTATGACGCCCAGATGTTGCAGCCTCCCCAGTTAGCGTTCTGGCCAGTGACTGCAACTCCGACCTGGACGCCCGTAGAGGACTGATAGGGAGGCGTCTGGAAAAATTCAGGAGCGACAACGCTGCCTGGGGATTCGTTGTAGGCGTTGGAGTATCCTAGCCCTGCCTGCGACGGGTACTGGGCGACATGATGCACCCCGGACGGGTAATCTTCCGCCTGGATCGTGAACTCCCCATCACCACTCTCTTCGATTGAGGTGATGCGCACTGGGAACTGATCAATGCCAGCATCGGCAGCGGGTAGCGTTACGATATCGCCAGGCTCAAGCAGGACAAACTTCCAACCTACTGAGAACTCATACGTATTGCGGATGTACAGCTCTCTCTGCAGCCTCGTCTGCGCGATGGTGCGTGCAGTCAAGACATTAGTGACCGCCCGATCACTGAAGGACAATTGCGGCATCGGGCGAGGCCCATACATCGTCGCATACGCCTGGTCAGTAGCCATGACCTCAGAGGCATTGAAGTTGTTGGCCATGTCGACATAGGAAGCCTTGACCTGATTGAATGAGTCGGTCATCGACTTGCGTGTCACCGTAACTGGGTCGTCCGTCCCCTTCTGGATGAGATCGTCGTCTGTGATGTCGTAAATCGGCACTGAATTGGCTGTGTAGGTTACTCCATTGCCCGTCACGTTTGTGTCGGATAAAGGCACAATCTTCAACTGCTTATCAGAGAAGAAACAGTCCGAATTTGTGTACTCCATGAGATTCGACGCAATCGTAAGCATCGACTGCTGAGTCGCATAGACGGGAGAAAGGAAGAGATTGCTTGCCACACAGTAGTCAGAATATTGCGTCCAGTCTCCCAGTAGGGCTGACGGAAACCCGCACCCATGCACGCTGTTCGTGAGTAGGTCTACAAGTATGTCTCTGGGGTTCGCATCGTAAATGTACGACTGCTTTGACCAGGCGCTTGTGTTGGTTGGGAGATTGTTAAGGTTGTTTGAAATGATGCTGATGTAATAGCCAGAATTGCCGACTCCATCTGAATATGAAACGACCTCACCTACGCCGTAGTGAATCGTTGGGTCATAAGTCCCGGCTTGAACACTGTTTGCAGCAAATCCTGCGGAATATGGGAAGAGGCCGACCACATCAAAATTGAAACTGGGCGGCGTGACGCTGCTGCCGAGTTGCATGTTCGACGCGGACAAGGTCGCAAGATTCGGGTAAGAAAGCGCCTGGGATGGATGGTTGGTCGTCAGGTATGACCATGGCGATGCACCAGAGAGCCCATTGGCTGTAATGAATATCGGTGGCGTGTTGCCTACGGTTTGGAACGCTTCGCCGTTGTACGTGCGATTCTGCCAGAGACCACACCAATCCGTAACAGGGCCTTCACAAACCGCGTAAATGAAACTGGCCGAGTATGACTGCGTTGCGGATCCGTTCGAGCCACCAGATCCGCCACCACCACCCCCTGAGCTTCGAGCGGCAAAATCGGCGGTCCAGATAACATTAGCAGGGACACGATTTCGTCCATAGACAATGGGGATGGGTACGCCATAGAGCGACGTGCTGATTTGCAGACCCCATGCCGACGCGTTGGTTCCAGCAATACCTGCTTGTTGTGGAGTCCCAAAAAGCGACCGTACACCGCTCATGGCTTCGCCACCCAGGGTCGAGGCGTCCACACAGAGTCAAGGCGACCGGCCAGATCGATGTCGTCAGCTCCTGAAATAATCACCCCGCGACCGAAAAAGCTGTGGATTACCATGGGCCAGTCCATTACGATGGTTCCGTGTGATGCAGCACGCCCAAATCGGAACACGGCAATATCTCCTTTCTCAGGCTTGTCCGTTCCGTTCTTTCTTACACAAAATTCCTTTACCCATCGCAGATAGATTTCGTCATTGCGATGGAATGCCCAGTCGTGAGAATAATGGCCAACATCAAGGTCTGGAGGGCACATTCCGGCTTCTGAAAAGACTGCGATCAGTAGCTGACCACAATCAACGCCAGCACCCTTTATCCGTGCCTGATGATGATAGGGTGTGCCGACCCACTCTTTTGCGATCTCGATAACAAGTTCCTGCGGCGTCATAGGACAGTCTCCGGTGCAGGCACATACGGGAAGCCACGGAAATTTGTGAGATTGTTAAACAGAGCGCCTGAACAAGTTGCCTGCGTCTTATCGCAGCCTGGATATGCGTAGAACGTGTCTCCAGCAGCTGGTGCGCTCATTTGCGGTTCAACCAGTGTGAACGTGTAATTCGATAACGAACCAGGCGCATACGTTTTGACAGTTGCCTGTACACCAGCCAGAGCTCCGGTAATAAACTGGACAGAACCGAGATTGAAAATGCCCTCTGTCTGTGCGATCGACCCTGTCACTGACGCAGGGATCACGCCGTCGGTGGCACCAGCAAGGACGGTGTGAGGTCCGGTCTGGAAATTTGCCTGCAGCAATTTACAACCTGAGTCATACAGCACATGTAAACAGTTAGCTTGATAAAGATTGCGCGGCATCTGGATGTTGAAAATATAGGTGGGTGCCATAATCTTCAGTTTCGCGGCAGTACGCTGAATCTGAATGTCACCAACCATGCCGTAGAAGAGGTTCACACCTCCGACAGCATTGCCGTTCTGTGGGCCTGAGAAGAACGCACGATCCAGCTGCACCCATGCGCCATCAAGAGCACCCCGCACAATAGCAGTGATCCATGGGATACCGTTGAGTGTATCGGATGTCCTGGGCGCAATGGTCAGATCAAGTTCCGCGACTTCGAGTTTCCCCGCCACCTTCGTCTTGCCGCGTGTAAGAATTGGACAGTTACTTGAGTAAACGTATCCATTATAAACAACGTCAACGTCCATCGATGTCCATCGGTAGATACTGCCATTGTTTAATGTGATGGTATAACAGTCAGCCGTCGAGAATTGCTGCGCAGAGTTAAGAAGATTGAGAAAGGCCGTTCCACCTACATACGATTTCATCAGAGTTTCGTCCCCAGACATCCGCGAAGGTCGATCTTTTTGGCGCTCCATATCTGATACATGAAGTTCTCAAAATCAACGGTGTCCTTGGCAAACCGGCACCTGTAGTAGTAACTGCCAGTCCAGGCGATAGTCGCTCCTGACGCTGGTGCCGATGTAAATGTGACCATCCCTGATGTGTTCACGAGATAGGACGAGGTCGGGACGCCATTAACAGTGATCGATGAGATCGTATTCACGTTCATCACAGGTTCAGTGGCTCCACCAAGTGTGCGCTGCAACTGGAAGCTGATGGTAGACCCGTCACCTGTCCCAAACCATTGATTGCTGACTTGATCATCAGTTGGGTCATCAAACAGAAAATCGTCGAACGCCCCCATTCGGGCATTATAAAATCCGACTAAAGTCTGCAGCTCTGCTCGCGCATCAGCACGCAGAAGTTCGTAAGACAGAGAGAAGTTATAAATCGGAGTCACACGAAAGGATGCCCTAGTTTCACGGCCTGACATCGTCATCTGTGTCTTCGTGTTCCACTCAGGGGTTTTAATGACGCTCCAGCTCAACCCGGGAAGTATCGGGAAAATCGCGTTACTCATACTGCGAATCCACGCACTTGCTTGCGCAGCGCGGTAACAAGCGCCGAGCCGTGAGACTCAAACATGTCACGTACACTCTTTGAATCTAGGGCATGAATATGAATGTGATGCGCACCACCACCCCCAGCAGAGCCCTTGATCATGTCGTCCAGTCCTTTGGCTTTGTCAGCCGGTAGAATCGTCTCGTTTTTATGAACCATATTGAGACGGTCCGATGGGATGTTCCAATCCCCACCGGCTGATGATGCGATCTTGGCTCCTTCGGCCAGCACCAAGCCAGACACTACAGCAGCCCCAGCCGGTGCAGCTGGACCGAGCATAGGGGCAAGGAAAGCCGTCACCCCGGCAAACGCACTAGCAGCAGCATTGCCGATACTCTTCAGGAACATGCCAGCCTCCATCGTGAGGGCGGTAACAACCCCACCAGCCTCAGCGGCTGTTCGTGCTGCAACACCAGTAGTCGTGGCTGCCGTCTTCGTGGCCTCGTTTGCCACCCAGGTGGTCACCATGTGGATACCCATCGATAGAAATTCTTCAAGGACTGAGCTGAGGATTTTCCTCATACCCTGGTGCCAGGTCGTCGTACCTAAGATGACTCCCTTGATGGTCGTGTCGAACGCATTCTGAATCGGCTTAAATGCCGCAGTCCAGATCGACGTTGTTTTGGTTGCTGCCTGCGTCTGCATCGTCTGTAGATCAAGCAGGTGCTTCTGTTGAATCTGCTTGAGCTGGTCGAGCTGCTTCTGAAGTGCCGCCGGGTCTGAAGTTGGGTCATTCCTCAAAAGCGCGATCCGTTTCTGTTCTGCCTGAACCTCGACCTGATATTTCTGATTCTCAAACTCCTCATTCATCTGAAGCATCTGAGCCTTCGTGATCTGGCCCGTTTTCAACTGCGCTTCGGCCTTCTGCTTGTTGATTGCGATCACATTCAGTGCCGCTGATTGCTCGCTCGCAATCTCTTCTTCTGCCATCTTCTGGCGTTCGCCGGCCGTTTTCTTCATCTCCTGCAATTGCAGAGTTGAGAGTTTGCGCTCAATTGCGAGCCTGTCCCCAGCGCTCACGTTCTCCGTGTTCAGAATGTTCTGCCAGTACTGCTGTTCCTCCTCAGCCGACATCGCACGCAGATCATGGGTCTGCTGGTAGTAGACCTTTTCATCTTCCAACTGTTGCGTGTATTGCGACATCGACGAGTGCTGGTGCTGTTTTTTCTTCCTTCCAGAGACTCTCTGTCCATCATCACTGCCTATGTGTCCTTTTTTTCCACCTTCCGACTCGCCCATAGCGGCAGATGCTTCGGGCTTTTGTTTATCGAGTGAGGCGAAAAATGCATCCTGTTTCCTCTGTAGCGCATCAACATCATCGGACCAGGCGCGCCATATCGATTTTGCCTGAGTAGGGTGCGCTATCGTTGCGGCAACTGCTGCAATATCGTTCCCGAACATGTGCAGTTCGTTTGCCATCTCAACAACGACTTTGGTCCCAAAGATAATAATTGAGTTCAGTCCACTCATTGCAGACTGCAGAATTCCACCATTCGTGGCCGAGTCAATGAATGCACTGGCGACTGCTGTCATTGCAGGGATAAGCGAAGAGCCGAGCTGCAGTCCAATGCCTTTCGATGCAGCAGAAAGTTCCTTGAACTTACCGGCAGCTTCTTCCCCTTTCTCAATTGCGCTCTGGTCAAGGACAATACCTAACTGTTGAGCCTTGTTTCCAAGCTCCTCGATCCCCTGAGACCCCTTGTTGAGTGTTGGGATAAGGTCGAGCCCAGATCGCCCGAATAACGCCTGCGCACTAGCTGACTTACTGGCATCATCTGCTGACTTGCTGTAGGCATCAGCGACACGCATCAGTAGCTCGTGAGGGCTGCTATTCTTGACCTCTTCCTGAGATATTCCGACATTTCTAAAGGCCGCTGTTGCCGTTTTTGATCCATTCTCGGCCTGAATGATAATGGTCGAGAACTTGCGCATTGCGGTCGCCATCGAGTCGCTACTTGCCCCAGTAGCCTGAGCTGCGAATCCAAGTTCCTGCACTTGGGTGGTCGTCATTCCAGTCATCTGGGCAGTGCGACTGATCGTCTCTGACGTCTCGGCAAAGTCCTTACCAAGATCCATGACCTTCTCGCCAATAACACCAGCCGCAGCAAACTCGGCCATGACAGAGAAACTCTTAACGATCTTGTCGATGCCCTGGTTGACGCCCTCCATGCTCTCGATGACGCCGTCCATTGACTCTTTAACCGTCGACTTGATGGAGTGCATCGACGAGCCGACTTCTTCCTTTGCTCGGCTGAAGTCTTCAGTAAGGCGCGAAACGTTTGCTGCAATTTCAATCTCAAGGGATGCAACCTTACTCACGATATAACTCCTCCGATGCTGGCAAAGTCTCGTATGAACGCTTCAGCATCCTGCTCTGACTGTTGTCCGGCATCTTTGACGGGCTCGATCTTAATACCAAGGTAGGCCTGTACCATTTCACGAAGAGGTGGATTTTCACGCCAGAATTTGTTCATTTTCAGCAATCGGGGGATATCCATGTGGTCATCGATATACTCCCAACTCCACCCTGTACGATCGATGATCATGCAGTAGATGTGATCCCAATCGACAGGCTGCTGCTCAGCCCCATCTACTTTTTTTCATTCACCCCAGACGTGCCCATGACAGCAGCAAAGGCGTCCTTCAGGTTCATGACGTCAAGGTAGTTTTCTTCAAGGTCGGCTTTTAAGAGGTCGGGGTAATTTCTCACGAGCGATGCGTAGACTGTATCAGCCATAAAGCTCACAGTCGCGCTCTTCGTACCCTCAAAGAAGTCTGCATGCTCACGAATGAAAGCCAGGGAAACCGGACGAGCGAAAAATTCACGGCCATTCAGGCAGAGTTTAATCCCTTCCATGCTGGTGATCTCCTTATGATGTCATCGAGATTGTGCCGATGTTGTTGCCCGAATCGGCCATGACCTCGAAGTCCATTTCAGGAATGGTGTAATCCTGGATCTTGGTCCCAATGGACAGTTTGCTCGTCGTGCAGGCATTGAGTTTCATGGTCATGGTTTTTCCGGAGATGGTCGTCGTGAACACACCCAGGAATGTCGGCTGCGTACCCATCTGCTGGTTTGTTAGGGCAACCTTCGTGCCCCCGGTTGGTGACGTGTAGAGGTAGTCGATTAAAACGGACACACCAGCATCAGATGTCGAGAACGTGTATACGCCTGCCGATTCTGAATACTCGCCGATCGTGGGTGAGCCCGACACTTTGGTGAATGCCGCACCGGTCGCAGCATAAATAACGCCGAGATCGGTATCGAAAGTAGCTGCGTTCTGAACGGTCACTGTCCATGGCGTCGATGATGGGATCTGAGCCGATTCACCGACTGCGGACAACAGAACCCCGGTACTGGATGACTGGTTGAAAAACAGGTCATTGACGATGCCTGCATTGATCTGCGCAAACTTGGCCTTCCCGGTGAACTTAATTTCACCGCGTCGAATATCGACAGGGAATTGGCTCTGACCAAAAAGCTGTTTTGTCGATGCCGTAATGTCGAACGTCACGTCTTGCAGCGTGCCGAATTTACGCGGCGTGGCGACGGTTGACCCGGCTGCAATGCCGTAGAAATTGCCTGATCCAAACGAAAGCATGATAAATCCTCGTCTTGTTGATAAAATTCAGCGGGTGAAATGGATTAGAAAGTCGGAGCTTTTGGCGTAAATGTTGACCAGCTCGTCATAGGTGTCAGGGCCAGCGCTGTCCAGTAACGAGTAAATTACCTCAGTGCCACCAAATACCCCGGTCTGGTTGTGGCAAGCCAGACGCACGTTTTCCCGCAATGTCACCAGTACATCAGCAACATTGCCAAGGCAGACGACCTGCATGCGGCTTGTCACTGTCTCTGTGTCGCCAATGCGGGCATTGTCCTGTTTCTCGCTAACCAACGAATACACGATGGCTGGTAGTGGATCGGCCTCGGGTCGAGTGTCGAGATAGATCCGCGACCCGACAATTGCTGCCACTGCTGATGATGCATTCAGCATCGCGTAAATCGCTGCCTCGGCTTTCATCGATTCATCAGCTTATCGATGCGGTTTCTGATGTATTCGGCCATTGCGACGGTCGCCTCTTCTCTTTTTGCATCAATTGCAGGACGCATGAAAGGCTTCCTCTGAGCGCCTGGATGATCTGCCACCTTCCGCTCCAGTCCTGCCAGAAATAGGCTTTTTCGGTTCTTTGGTTTGATAAAATGTCTTGATGTTCCGTATTCCACAAAGTGCGCATACCATGCTTCTTTGCCACCAGCTTTCACTGTGGCAGTTATATGCCCTCGTTTTGATCGCATAGTGGTGTGTATAGATGATCGCAGTAGACCAGTACGTCCCATGGGGCACAGACGTTTAGCCTCGGCTTCAATGACTTTCGCAGCGGCACGCAGGCCCCCGCGCACCACTTTTACTTCCATCGTCGTCGGCAGCTCATCGAGGAGCGCCTGTAGCTCGGATAGCCCTTTAATCTCGATATCAGTTGTCATTGAGCACCAGGCAGTAAAGTTCCATGTATTTTTTGCGGGGAACCACCCTTATCCATTCGATACGACCAATCACCCCGTCCGGTAACACCACCTGCATCGCAGGAACCACGCCGGTCATGTACCGGATCGTGATCAACTTGGTCGCAGCCGATCCCATTGCATGAGCCTGGAAAATCTCACGACCCGTCATGTCCAGGATCTGCGCCCACACAGTCGCAAACGTGGACCACGTTTCGTCGTGGCCGCCGAACTGCCCCCTGACTACAGTGAGCTGCTGGATTGTGATCCGCTGATCCAGAATGCCAGAGGATACAAGTGCCATCAGAAAATCACCTTATACGGGTCCAGCAATCGATCTACATACGGCAGGGGCATCACCTTACCGGCTTTCTCGGACATAAAGTACTCTTCACGCTGCTGATAAAGCGTTCCAATGCGGAGCTTCATCCACGACAGAATACCGGCAGGAATATCCTCCCCCATGAGAGTCGTTCCTGTCCCGCTGGTGGTAAATGTGATTGGCGCCCCACCCAACGTTGATGAGACGGTATAGACCCCAGGCGACACGACCGACTGGATGTAATAATCCGTCGCTGGCATCAATGGAGCTGGGAGCACCCCATTAACTGCATCTGGATTGGAGAATCTGACGATCTGGCCAGCGGTGTACGTCTTCCAGTCGCTCGGCACCGTGACGTTCTGACCCGATGTCGTAACGGGTACAACATACCCCGATGTAAATTGGACATTGATCGCCCCGATTTGTGGTAATGGAATCGGCCAGATCTGACCGAATACAGGGGTAATGCGACATGGCTCTGAAGAATAATCAACCACATATTGAGTGGTCGGAACAACCTGAGAATTCCCACCCATGTCGAGATAGTTGATTGCCGTAACATTCTGCACCCGGGAGCGTTCAAGAATGATTGCATGCTGGGGTAAAGTGTACGTCTTACCCCATGGAATGCCGATAAGAGTTGGTCCAGGAAACGAGTCAAGTACGCTGATCCAGGCCTGCGAGATCAGCGAGCGCTGCAGCAAATTTTCTGCAAATTTGCGCGCAGATGTGATCATTGCCTGAATAAGAACATCATCATCCGTAATGTCGACGCGCAGATGCAGTTTTGCCTCTGCAAGACTTAGAGGCTCGACAGCTGCGTCTCTGATCAATTGTAACGGCATTTATGACGTCCTTGAGATGAGAACAACACACAGCGAGATTAACTTCCCCGCTGTGCGCTTATTAAACGACCTGAACGACCGATGCCGCATTGAATGCACTAGCTGGCTCATATCGAGCGCATGCACCGATAAGGCTGGCTGCTGTCTCGGTAGCAGCAGTCCCCACAGTTACAGTCAGCTGGACGTACTCAAAGCCATTAGCAGCATCAAGCTCACCTGCGCGCACATCAATCAGCGCCTGCACGTTGTTGCCGCCAGAAGAAAGCAACTGCGTGATGGCCTTGCCGGTGCCAATAACCTTTGCACCTGTGCCTGACGAGTCTTGAGCCTGCTCGATGTTAGCGTCTACCGTTGCCGATGCGCCAAAGGTGCCGACCTGGATGTGCGCAAGGATGCGATCAATGTTTGTCATGGGCACCCAGCCAGTGACTGCTGATCCAGCGGACTGAGACGAAGGCGGGATTTGCCCAACCACCGCAACCATTTCTGAAATTTTCTCATTCAACATCATGATTTATTACTCCGTAGATAACTTTTATAGAGAATCCGCTATCTATGTAAGCAATCGCTTACATAGAGGGTTGCACATTAGCGGGATGCCAGCTGGATGAATGGCGAAAGCGTCGAGGACCCCTTAGCTGCCGCAATTGGGGCAGAGATTTTGGACTGCCCATCCATGCGGAATAGTGTGCGGAACGCAGTGGCATCGGCATCGAAATACAGGTGCATGCTGGTTGCTGTCTGCATGCCGCCTTCCTTAGTGATCGTCTGGTAGTACGACAGATCAACCAGGATGACGTCTCCCTGACTCGAGAAAGCCGAAGCGTGCTGAGAAACATAAACGGGGCGACCCAGCAGAGTACCGTACGGAGAGCCACGCATTGATCCCTGACCACCGCCGACAGGCAGATAAATCGGATAGTTACCCAATGTCAATGTGAAGAGTGCCGGAAGCACGCTGTTATTGACGATCCAGACGGCATTTTTGAACGATCCAGGGGGCAGACGGGAAATCATGTTGGCCAGATTGGTCGGCGAGAGCGTATTGGTCGCCTGTCCACTGTCTTTCGCCTGGGTGATCACTGCTCCGCCCGACAGAGCGCCTTGAGGGATACCAGCACCGGATCCGAACAGGATCGACTCATTGATCTTCCACTGCATACGACTGGCGACCTTCTTCGGCAAATAAGAGGTCAGCGCATCGGTGTCAGACAAGAGTTCGTCAGTGATCGGCACGAGTGCCATCAGTTTCTTGAGCCGCAACGCTGAAGTCCCAAGCTTCGGCTTCGATGTCGCCGCTGCAAGACCTTCGGACTGCCATGCCACAGTGATGCCGTCTGTTCCCCATGGTGTGGTTTCGTCTTTCGGGAAAACCATGGCATTGCTGCTCACCTCGACATTATCCGTGAGTGGCAGCAGCGCTTCATCGTCCAGCGACAACGTGAAGATATCCTGGGCAAACTGAGGAGGAACAATGAACCCGCCATCAGCACCGGAAGATTCAGAGCCATAAACGCTCGGGGCAGCTGCATTGCGCAAATTGATCAGACGTTGATCGGGAGCGTTCCCTGGAAGTCCTGCCTGGAATACTGCGTGGGCAAAATCCCCAAAGTTCTTGAAGCCAGCGCTACGATCGGCTGCGGCTCGGTCTTCTGTGGATACGTTGGTGCCATTACCAGCCAGGATAACGACCGATCCAGCTGCAGATTGAGCTGCAATCATCTCTTGCTCAAGGTCGATCTGGGCCTGGGTACGCTCAATCTCTGCGCTTTTTGTATCAGAAGCCGTCCTCAAACGCGTAAACTCAGCCAATTCGTTCTCGGTCATATCTCGCGCCTCCGCATCACTCTTATCAAGGATGGAACGCGCAGACGCCAAAAGATCAGCCTTTTCACTGGCCAAAGCAGCCTTTTTGGACTGTAAATCACGTAATTTCTTACTCATTTCATATTTCCTCTGTCATAAAAAAACCGCCCGAAGGCGGTTACTTTGTTGTGCTGGCTGACAGCCCGCGTTACACCATGATTGACAGCCTGCTCCTGATGGATGTCGCTGCCTTCTTCGACGGCAACTGAGTGGTTGCTGACAGTTGGTTCGCCATTTTCTGGATGACCTGGGGCATAGTTAGGATGCCGTCGATCATTTTGTTTTTAAGAGCATCTTGCGCGCCTAGAACTCTACCCTGACCCATGTTGGTCTTCACATAATCCACTGAAACGTTACGCGCCGAGGCCACGCAAGCGACGAATGCGTTGTAGTAGTCGTCAACCCGGGACTGCATGAATTGCTGTGCATCATCGTCGAGAGGCTGGTATGGGTTGCCCTCACTCTTGTATTTGCCAGCCGATATGATCGTTGTCTTGATCCCCGCATTCTGCAGCATCGCTGAGATGTCCATGTGCGCCTGCCAGACACCGATAGACCCGACTTCCCCACTTGGAGTGCAGTAAAATTCTGATGCGCAACAGCCGAGCCAATAGGCAGCACTTGCCGCCAGACTATTAGCGAACGCGACAACTGGCTTCTTCCCCCGCATAGCAATCATCATGTCTGAGGCTTCTTGCGCTCCGTAGACGGATCCACCAGGAGAATCAATTGAGATGAGCAGAGCACCTACCGTGGGATCATTCATAGCTGACATGAAATCACCCATGAACTCATCCAGATTGCTGTCCCCCATGAAATCAGGGTGCTGAGTGATCACTCCCGATAGAGACAGAACAGCGATCGAGCCAGAGGATGCGCTCGATGGCCGCGCTCTTGCCGGCCGAGCCGTTAAATTTGTCGCCGCCAGTGGGCTCGCTACAACGGCAATGCATTCCGGCATCAGTGCCCAAGGGCTTGCTGCCATCTTGAGCCGGTTCATATCAATCGAAGCGCCTGATTCATCGCCCTTGCCATCGATGAGGTTGATCAATTCGCCTGCAGCATCAAAAATACCGGCATCATCCTGCTGTCCGGAGCGTTGACGGATTGCGATGATCGCAGAGCGGTAAACCTTGCCAGACTTACCAATCGGATAACGAAAATGTGCCTTCGTCTCTGCGTTCTGGGTCTCATCAATCCCAAGGAACCACTTGCCGTACTCAATCCAGTCGTCATTACCGAGGATTTCATTCTCATCGTCTGCGCTCATGCTCCACGCTGAGTCGCGATCTACTTTCCCGTCGGCAATCAACTGTCGAGCGTTGGCGTTGCCCTTTGGATTTAGTTGAATGGTCATAGAAAATTACTCACTTTTTTGACTGGCAGGGTTGGGCTGGTTACTTACAGCGCCTTCCTCGACCATGTTGAGGGGCCTTAGAGGAGCTTCCAGTCCTGGTATCGGGTCCATGTTTTCTGCGATTCGTGCCTCGTTACGTGTCAACCAGCCGGCCTGAATGCCCATGTTGTAAAATGTGGCGCGGGCCTGCGAATCTCCGCGCATGAGCTGCGAAAACTGAAATTCTGCGACTAAGTCTGTATCGTCAGGCAGCAGTTCAGCCTCAATTGACGCTTCCCACCGCTCAGCCATCGGACCGAGCGTCTCCTGTACGAATTCGAGTGCCTGTTGCTCAATGTTGTTGTTCGTTGCCCGGTCCAGATCGCCAATCTTGTGCGGTGGCACACCAAACCAGCGGGCGATGTCGGTCACTTGAAACCGCCGAGTCTCAAGGAACTGGGCATCTTCGGGTGTCACGCTGATCTGGTGGTACTTCATCCCAAACTCAAACACCGCCAGCTTGCCCCGGTTTATGCCGGACTGTGCCTCTTGCAGTGATTCACGGAATTGCTCGCGAGACTGCTTGTCTTTGAACTGCCCAGGATATTCGACCCAGCCACCTGTTGGCGTCGCGTCGTTGGCAAAGAATCTAGCACCGTAATCCTGCGCGGCAATAGCACCCCCTATGGCGTCTCGTGCCAGCGCAATGGGTGAAAGCCCGATAATGCCGTCTGAAGACAGTCCTCGCAGATGCCAGATCTCGCCGCGTGCAAATACGCTGATGTTCCCTGCTGGATCGGTGTAGTTGTAATGGTAATCACCATCTGAAGCGACAAGAATCGTAACCCTGTCAGGGTGTAGAGGCACCAACTCAATAATCTGACCACGTGCATCAGTAATGATCTGGTTGTATGCGTTACCGCGTAACGCCAAGTGTGCGGCCAGCATCTCGCGCCATTCAAAGGCATTCTGAAATCGATTGGGCTTGCGTGCCAGCAGCGTGTAAATCGGGTGTTTCTGGACTCTCGATTTGCTGCCGTCAGGCTGAATCTGATAAAGGCAGAAAGGCAAACTGGCAAATTGAGCAGAAATGATTCTTACACATGCAAATACTGCCGATAATTTCAGCGCTGTATCCGCAGATACACGAATGCCAGATGACGTATGTGATCCAACAGGGCTGAACCAGAATGACCCATACGGGGACCTGTCACCACTAGCAAACTTGCCTGAAAACCACGATCTAAGTCCCATTTTCACACTACCATGATCTGATAATCGTGCGGCATCACAGCGGATTCGTTGCTCACTGATAGCGCCATCTGCCTACCAAGCGCCATGATCAGTGCCACAACTCCGTCGATTTTGTTCTCCTCGCGCTCTTTCCGAGGGTAGATATTGTCTTTTTGGTCATGGTGGCAAACCACGTTTGAGATCATCCACGAGAGGATGGGATCACCGTTATGAACAACCTTTTTCTGAAGAACGAGCGCCTCTAACTGTTTCATAGGCTCGGAAAAATTGAGCACGGTTGGACGCATTTCCACCATCGTCATGCCCTTTCCCATCAGTCGTGTGGACAACTGGGTGGCCTGGAACGGATCGTACGCAACTTCATCAACGCAGAACTGAGCTGAATCTTTCAACAACTCGGATTCAATCTGGTCGAAGTCCGTCACGTTGCCTGGCGTTACCGTCAACAAGCCCTTGCGAGCCCATCCGGAATACTGGCTGTTCCGGCCATCGTCCGTTGCTGATTCAGGCAAGTAGTAACTACCAAAAATGTATACCTTGCCTTCCTTCGTAAAGATTTTTACCTTGGCAGCAATGTCGACCTTGCTCGCCAGGTCGAGGCCTATGACACAGTGTTCGCCTATGAACTGCGACTCATGCAGAGACGAGTCGGCACAGGCATCCCAGGCGCGCATATCCATCCACGACGAATCTGCATTCACCCACTCATTGAGGTGCTTGGTCTTGAAGTTATTGATCGCTGAGGGTAACTGCATGGCTTTGGCCTGCAGCGGCAATAAAACTTCGGAACGCACAGAGATGCCCCAGTTCGGGTTAGCCTTGATCAGCGCTTCCTCAGTGGTCCAGTCATCACCGTCGTCTGTCCCGAAAATAACCCCAAATTGAGAATTATCCTCGAAAATTCCGTCCAACATTTTTGAGATGTATGTGCGTATTTCGTAGCAGATGCCAGCACGATTGCTGCCTGCCGTGGTAATAACCCACAACATAGAGTTATCGCGTTTGCCTGTCCCAGTCTCGACCACGTCATAAACTGTGCGTGTCTTGTGCGCATGCAACTCGTCGATACATCCAAAATGGATGTTAAGCCCATCCAGCGTTGAACCTTCAGCAGACAGCGCCTGGAACTTAGACCCTGAAGACATAACATGGATGTTATGGGCTTCGACAGTAACCCCGAACCGGTTCCGGAATCCTGGGCATTTACGTGCCATGGTCTGGGCATCACCAAAAACAATGCGTGCTTGATCCCGGGTGGTCGCCAGTGAATAGACCTCAGCGCCACCCTCACCGTCTGCTGTAAGCATGTACAAGGCCAACGCACTCGACAACGTGGACTTAGCGTTACCACGCGGCACCTCAATATAGGAGCGACGAAACCTGCGTTTACCGTCCTTGTTCACCCATCCATACGTTGTCGTCAGGATGAAAATCTGCCATGGCTCAAGGTGAATCGGTTTGCCAGCCAGAGGCCCTTTCACATGCGGAAGTCGCTCGATAAAGGCACAGACATTGTCAGCAGGTCTGAATTTCCGTCCTGAGCTGTCTTCCAAAACAGGGTTAAAACGCAGTTTCTTGCCATCCAGTCTGGCGAGGTCGTTCAATTGCCGCTGACAGGCCGCGATTAAATGCTTGCACGCCGGTATCGTGCCAGCGACCACAGATTCAGCATAGTCTTTGGCAATTGATGTGTAATTTCGCATTTCAACCAGCGATGTCCTGCCACGGATCTTGCTCAGGCTCCTGCTCAATCGAAACCCGCGACCGAGAAGACGGTGTAAATCCCATCTCAGCACATGCCTTGAGGATGATCATCGCTTGTTTGTTCGCAATCGTCACATACGGCGACTGCATCGGCATACCGTTCGGTGTCGTAACCAGCATCCCCTCACGCATGATGTGCGCCTGAGCATCACGATATATGGAAGATGCGCAGGCATAGACCTCAAGCACCGACAAATCAAGCCGTGTCAGTAGATGCCTCGGAGCATTGGCTACTGCGTAGTCCCATGCCTCCTTAGCAACTGCGTCAAGATGATCAGGAGCTTCAGCAAGACATCCCGACGGCATCGGCTCAGTGGATCTGTGATCCTTCGGCAGCGTTCCTTTAATCCGCTTGACCACTGTAGGAATCGGTTTACGGCCGGCCACAACGGCTTACCCCCTGAACTTCATTTTTAGTTTGCAAAAATTTGAGCCGGGCGCGGTCCTAGCGATTTGAATTTTCAAGGATTTTTACCCCCCTAGTGGTCTTGTCGGTTCGGCAAAGCGTGTTCGCGACCGAATCCGCCGTCCTCTGTTGCTGTCTTTCTGTCGTGGCATCGCTTACAGAGCGGTTGCCAGTTGTCTGTATCCCAGAACAGGTTCTGATTGCCACGATGAGGCTTGATGTGGTCGACGACATCGGCTGCTTGGACGATATGTTTCTCTGCGCAGCGAACGCATAGTGGATGCTGTGATAGGAAATAGGCACGAGCCTTTTCCCATCGGGCGTTATAGCCGCGCTTGCTGCTTGAACCGCGACTGGTTTCGTACTGTTGCCTGACGATCTTTGTGTGTCGGTCGCATCGTGTGGACCCATAGCAAAGCGCGCCGCAGCCTGGATAAGTGCAGGGCGTTGGGGCAGCAGTGGGCATAGTTTTCTATGGGACGTTAATGGTGATTAGTTGTTTTCTTAAGATCGGGTCTGATCTCGATCAATTTATCAACGACATCATCTGCACAGAAATCGCTGTAACAATCGTATTCCTGTCTGACTTGAGTGATGGCGTCGTGCAGAACAGATATTGGAACTTTCTTTAATTCGTACTCTTCAAGAAATTCTTCATCATTAAAGTCTTCGATAATAGATGAATAATTCTCCCATTCGTCTTGCTCTTCTTTGGTCGATTCATTCTTGTGGTCTTTGATGATCTCTTGTGCTTTTCCTGCCGTCAGACCTTTGGGCACCGTCAGATTGAAGAACTTCAGATATTCCTTTTGGCTATCTTCTGCTGGTTTGTTTTCGTGATAGGCATCAAATGTTTTCTTGTCTTCTTTGCGACCAAGTATATCGAAGCTGATGTCGATGTATCCAGTTTTGCCAACACGAATCATCATCAGTCTTGGTTTTAACTTATCAAATAGCCCGGTCAATGTGATCTGTGCGGCGAGTTCTTTTGGCAAGTAGCCAATAAAGTACTTGCGTCGACCTGCGATACCTATTGCCTGGATAGCGTTTTTATCCTTGGGATTACTTGGCTCTTGTTCCAAGGACAGTTCCTGTTTTGATGCGTTGGCGAACTTCAGAGCTTCTTCTTTTCTGTAATTAACGCCAGCAACAGAATGACCACCAGAGAGTATTCTGTATCCTGAAGGTATCTTATCCCTAAAGTATATTGTTGTTGCTCTGTTTTTTCTTCCACTGAGCAGATAATACATCAGGAAGACAAAAACCATTGTAATGAAAAACGGCACGACCATATTCCATAGATTTGTCTACGGAATCATCATAGCACAACAATAAGAAGGCCCGAACCTTGCGGAACGAGCCTTAGTTAAATCTTTTGCGGTAAAACCGCACTATGACAAAATCATGCTCTTTTTGTATCAGGCTGTCAATACCCCTCGCGATCGATCTTTGCGAGGATGTCCGAACGCATGCGCTTGAGTCTGATTGCAATCCTCCAGTAGCTCATACGTGATAGTTTCGATGGTTGTTTCCTGAACAGACCGAAGTACTGCATGACAGCCAGCGAGTGAGCGTAGTCAGATACTGAGTCGTTTGGGTAAAGCCTCTTTGCCACCATTGCGGCTGCATACTCTTTTCTGCTGCGTGAGTTCCCGTCCGTTTCTGTGGTGAAATCAGCAATGAGAAAATCTTGATCTTCGGCTGATAGGTGTTCGCGGATCCACCGACTGAGCATCCCGGCTTGTGCAAGATTGTCGAGCCTGGTGCTTGATGGCGCTGATTTGACGGTCGAGCCCATAAAGTCTGTGAAAAATGGCCGAAAGCCGAACGGCATCACTTCGGGGCTGTATGCGATTCTGAGCAGAAAAACCAGATCATTCATGCTTTCATCCCTTGAGGTAGTTTTGAATCGCGTTGATCGCTTCGTCTGCTGACCAGCATGTGGTCGTTGCATATCCCATCTTTTGCATGTCGTCAGCAAAACTGTCTTGATCGTCAGTGGTCGTGTTCTTGCCGTACTTCATCTCAATAAACAGGCCGTGATGAGGCCCTCTGGGGATTGCCAAGAACAGGTCTAGTGTGCCTTTCACTCCGCCAGCTTTCTCGAACTTGCGCCACTTGATGGCACGCTGAACAGGCGTCCCGGCGATGTGCAGGCCGTTGCCGGATGCAATCAGCCTGCGCCTGTGCTGAGGGTACTGGAGCCGGAACCACTCGACAGTCGCGCACTGCTCGTTATGCTCGCTCATACTGCTCCTGTCTGATGATTTCGAGTGCATAGGCTTCCCGCCATACATCGGCGTGGTAGGACTTGACGGTGCCAAAATTGCTGTCGAACACATCGATAGGAGGCATGTTCATCTGGGTGGCTGCACCCTTCAGCAACCGCCAATTGAACTTCTGGCCGTGGTAGAGCATTTCCATGCGTTTGACGGTGGCGTACTGTTTTGACTGGTCCAATTCGATTTCCAAGCGAGCAACTTTCTTGACGGCTTGACTGGCGGTGTTCATGGCTGTTGCTTCGCGCCGGTTGCCAATTTCTGCTTTGGTGGCGATGGCGTTATCTCGTTCCTTTTCAGCTTGCTCTGCCCGTTCTGCTTCGTCGGCGGCAAGTCGCAGAGCTTCTGAAAAACTCTTTGGCATCTTTGGGCCAGCTTGTTCTTCCAGCTGCTGCCAGCGGTCCACAATCGCAGCTGTGAATTCTGGGCAGTTCTGTGCCACAAGAATCAGGCTGTCTCGTTTGTTAAGCATGTATTCTTGATAGGTATTGCCGTTATGCGTGAACTCTTGCATTGCAAGGGTTCCGATCACCCCAGATGCGGCGAGTCGTTCGGCGCTAATCTTGATGTTGCTGTGCTGCTTGCCAATGAGGTCAGCAATTTCTCGACTGCTCATTGTCAGAGTTTGTTGTTTGGTCAGTGCGATGATGTTCATACAAGTATCTCCTGTGGCTTCTGGATATTTAGTCTTAACGTGTTCGTTCAACGGTTGTTTCCCAAGGTCCATCATTGGTAATGCCGGCACGTCTGCGAGCTGCAAGCATCTGGGTTGCGTATCGGTCGCCGATTGATTTCCCGTGGAAGGCTGCGATGAACAGTTGTTCGTTGAGGTTGGCGACTTCTGGGACTTTTAAGGCCCTGAGAGCTGGATAGATCGCCTGCCAGTAGTGGTTAGCCCACAGGATGGATGAGAGTGTGTTGAGCAATGACGACATATCGTGATCGCTCAGGGTTGAGCCATTCGGGGCGTACTGTCCAGTCTTGCGGATGGATGGTAGGACTTCGTGAGTGACCCAGCGTTTGAAGCGTTTGGCTTCTGGTTTACGGCTGCGGAGAATCAGCGAGTACAGACCGGACTCGTTGATGACCAACATTTCCTGATCACCAGAGGGGGTGTGTATTGAACACACACCCTTCTCATCGTCGTCCAGGCGTCGGGTTTGAGTTCTGTCGATACCTATTGCGTTGGTAACATCAGAGGCGATGAACCATTGCTCACCGTTGATCTGGGTGGTGCGGACAAAGTGTGATTCAAAAACGAAAGGCGTGACTTGAGTAGTCATGGCAAAACTCCTGCTAAGCGGTATGGTTTTCCGCTTTCCCGACGCCAATCGGGTGAGCGGAACTGTGCTGGATTGGCGTACCGGTAGCAGGCACCGGCGGGTCTCGCGACCCTCCAGCACAGCCCGCCCATAAGGAGGCCATGCTACGGACGTAAAAAAACCGCAATTAAGCGGATGTCCGCCTGCCAAATTCAGGACGCCAATCCCGGTCGATGGATTTACATCGACGTGATCAGTATGGTCTGCCCTGGATTTGGATGTCAAGTGCGTAGTTACGAAAACAACTTGACCGTGTAAATTGTCGTAACTACAATAAACCGCATGGAAATTGAATTCGACCCCAGAAAGCGCGACATGACCCTGACTGAGCGAGGTCTGGACTTCGCCCGAGCCAGCGAGGTATTCGCGGGCCCGGTGTTTCAATACCCGGACCTTAGGGCCAATTATGGCGAGGATAGAATGATTACCGTAGGCATGCTGGACGAGCGCATGGTCATTGTGGTCTGGGTTCAGCGTGGTCATGCTCGCCGCATTATCAGTATGAGGAAAGCCAATGAACGAGAACAAGCCCGACACACCCCAAGAATGGGTTGATCCTGATGATGCTCCGGAGTTGACGGACGAGTTTTTTGAACGCGCCACACCGATGATTGGGGACAAGGTTGTATCGCGCGAGGAGGTAGTTGCAGCTTTTGCCAAGGCGCTTGGCCGTCCAAAGTCAGAATCGCCTAAGCGACTTCTCACGATTCGATATGATTCGGACGTGATCGACGCTTTCAAGGCCACTGGAGCAGGTTGGCAAACGCGCATGAATGCCGCCCTGAAGGACTGGCTGAAGACGCATTCTCCTGCGTGATTCATGCAAACCTCGACGTCATTGCATCGCGGTAGATATCTTCAGGATGTGGCAGCGTGATACCCAATTCTGTCGCACAGAATGCTTCGATCTGTGTCAGGTACTGGGTGAACTCCTGGACGGTCAGTTTTGTGGTTGACTTGAGGACGTGGCGATGCTGATTCAGGACTTCGGTTCTGTCGCGGCCTAGGTATTTCTCACGGAAGTAATCATGCAGGGCGTCCTTGTCGTTGCCAGTCTCTGACTGCACCACGGACAGCCACATCCACATCAGTGCGTTTTGTGATGTGCTGCGTGACTTGCGATGTTTTCGGATTATGACCTCGAAGCCTGCTGACAGGTTCAGCGCCTTGATCTGCTTGATAGCGGCCTGTCTTGTATCGTCGCAGTTGATTAGAATGACGCTCATGGCTCCAGCCTCTCAAGTGTCATGTTGAGTAAATCGAGCTCGTCAAGTTTGTACATGCGCTCGAATGCTCGCGTCCCTAGACCGTGTATGCCACCCTCGCCAAGGTGATGGTAGTGGCAAAGACCGATCGTTAAAAAATCCCCTGCCCGCTGTGCCATGCCCTGCGATTCGCGGATGTGATGCACCTGGGCAGGTGTTTCGCCAAGCCCTAGGTGATGGCAAAGGACACATCCAAGTTCAGCGACTCGCCCCATGTGGCGTTTACCGGATGCGCTCATAGTTCTAGGCCTGATGTGAGTTCGCGTTCGACCAGCGTCGCGTAGCCAGCGATGTCATGCCATGAATCTGCGTAGTCAGGATCTCCGTTGATGATTCGCCAGATCTTGTGAGCGATCATTTCCAGCGCTTCCTGTTGTGCATAACTCAGATCAGCCCAGGATGAATGCTCATACATCACCTGTTTGATTTTTTGAGTGATTTTTGCGTGAGTTGCAAAGTCACCGTAACGCTTGCCTCGTTCGTCAAGTGTGTTCTGAACGTTCATACGCGCTCCTTTCGCAATGTGGACGGTTTTCTTGGAGTAGTCAGCGTCCCGTCTGGGTGTTTGGTGTAGGGAATGCCCATGGATTTCAGCATGCCTTCCCAGTCGTATTCGTCGTTGAAGTTCGGGTCAATGTCTGGTTTTTTCTTAGGCTCGTCAGGTCCAAGTTGATCAAGGAGGCCTTGAAGCACCCTGGATGCGTGTTCGGGTGTTGATGGTTTTGGGGGCTGTTTCGTGAGTGCTGGTCGTTGGGGAAGGTCGAAAGTTCTCCCCATCATCGCCTCGGAGCAGACCTTCTCGTAGGTTGTCTGAAAGTCAGGGAAAATGATTTTTTCGGCCAAGTTCCTGACCTCGTATGGGCCTACGCGCTTGTAGGTCTCATAGACCACCGGATGCGTCCATCTTTGCTGTGCTGCGTCTCTGAAAGCCTCGCGAGCAGACGGGAAGTTACAGCCTTCTCGACAGCATCCCATGAACTCTCCGACGCTGGGGGGAAACGGGGTTGACCTGGTTGTTAGTACTTCAAGACCTCTGGCGATGATCTGAGGTGGCAGAGATTCGAGCAGGTTTGTCCAGATTCCAGGCGTTGGAGCGTCCCCATACTGCCTAGCCCATCGGTCACCGTACAGCTCGGTCATACGGATCCAGAACCGTTGCGCTAACGGGCTTGATCTCCCGGATTTCTCTGCCGTCTGCGGTGAATCCATTGGCGAGACGGACTCGCTCAATCGTTGAGAGAGTGCTGTTTTGATTAGGTTTTCGTCCAGTTTTTTCATGATTCACCTCAAATAATCCTTGCCAGCAGTTCAAAATTGATTGCTCAAGAACTTTCTCAGGAGGACTACCGCGATTTCTGAGGTCATCCAGGGTTTTGACTGCCTGTCGCTGGACGGCTGGTGATACTGGTTTTTTTATGGACTTTCGCATGGCGACAAAATCTGTCCATAGGTCGGTTGGTATCCAGTCGGGCAAATCTTGGGGGACCTGAGCGCACTTTTCCCCCTTGGGGGGTAAGGGGGGTATTTGTTTATCTGTATCTGTATCTGTATCTGATTCTGGTGAGCGTAACGTTACGGTAGCGTTACGGTCGTTACGCTTATTCTCCCTGTAACGCTTCATTCTTTCCGTAGCTGTAGGGTCTTTTAAGTCGCTGATAAACTGGCGTTTTTCCCATCCATTTATAACCATATCCTTGTCGATAAGGTTACGCTTGCATAGTTCGGAAAGTGTGTACTCCGCATCCTCTATTGACACACGCATTGCAAGTGCAATTTCATCTAGAGGCATGGATTCCAGTATCCCTTTACACTTCATGCACAGTAGCGTTACGTAACGCCACCGTAACGCCTCGGGGAGAATTAAAACCTTTGGATCGTCCATGATCTCGGAGTAGAGACGGAACCAAGGGGTATTACTCATGGCTTCCCTTCCTTGGCAGGTAATGCACACGCGCATGGTGCTTCTCGCGCTCGTACCTAACCTTGAGTTCGTCTTGGACGGCTTTAGTTACAGCCTCGTGAATTGCCAGGCCCGGATAGGCCCTTAAAACAGCGTCAACCTGAGACGGGGTCAGGTCTATGATGATTTCCATGCCACCACCCTGTGAGAGACTACGATGCCAGATGCTTGTTTTGTTCTACCTGCTGCATCTCTTGCAGTCGCTCCAAAAGCAATTCACGGGCAATCACTGCCCGTTGTGATCGGTTGTACTCAGCCAAAGCTGACAGCAATCTGGCTTCATCGGGCCGGAGGCGAATCTTCACCTCGACTGATCGCAAATCACGGTAAGGGTCATCGTACATATACCACCTCAACTAAAAGGGAGGTCCTGACGTGCTACGCTTGATGTGCCAACAGCAAACACAACACGAAAGGAGCCTCAAACATGTATCAACTCACAGCTTCAGAAGCACAGAAAGAAGCCATGGCAATCATCAAGCTGGTGGTACAGCACCAGCAGATAACAACGCCCGGCACAAGCAACATTCAGTTCTCTTCGGAACAGGCCGATTACCTCCTGGATCTGTATCGGAGGCTGATCGAAGGGTTCTCGAAAGCGCAATAAAGGCGAGAGCGAACGATTCAGCTATTTGCTCTGGAGAGCCGAGCATCTCAGGCGCACGACTGACAAGTGCGCCTTTCAGGGCCTCAATGGCTGCTATTTCAAATGCGGACGATATGGTCATCTCAAGCCACCTCCTCTTTCTGGACAAGCTCGGGCCAGATCAGGTGCCAGTCGTCAGGACGAAGGTCTTGACGCGTTACTTGGCCGTCTGTGACACGCTCAATGGCAGTACACTTTTGAACTGGTACAGGCCTGCTTCCATTGATCCACTGTTGAAGCGTTGGAGGCTGCACCCCTACTGCTCTGGAAAGCGCCGCCTTGTTCCCAACGATCTCAGCAGCACGCTCAATCGCCTTTGCTATCATGGTCTGTATTCCTATGTTGCTATGCCTAACATAGTAAGGCAATACTTCACAATACGCAAGGCATTGACTAACTCAATCTATAAAAGTTGTAATTAGGCAATGCTTACAGGAAAAGAGCTGGGCGACGCTCTCGCAGACGCCATCAAGAAAAAGGGTGTTTCAAAGGCTGAAGTAGCGCGGCACTTCGGCGTTACGCCTCCGTCTGTTCAGGATTGGATCAAGTTCGGTCGCATCAGTAAGATTCACATTCAGCCACTTCTGACTTATTTCTCGGATGTGGTTGGTCCAGAACATTGGGGGTTCCCTCCACAGGTAATTATTGATGCTTCAATGCGCCCACTCGAAGCCTGGGACGAAAGCACTCCCTTGAATGTTGACGATGTTGAACTCCCGTATTACAAAGAAGTGTGTCTGGCAGCGGGTAACGGCCATACTCATTCTGTGGAGATCGGGGATCGTAAGTTGCGTTTTTCCAAGCAAACCCTCAAGGCTGCTGGCGTTGATATTGAGAACGCAATCTGTGCGACTGCAACAGGGAACAGCATGGAAGACATCATCCATGACGGCACGACGATCGGCATAGACCGAGGAAGAACCCAGATCAAGGACGGGAAAATCTACGCCATAGATCATGACGGCATGCTGCGTGTGAAGTACGTCTATAGACTGCCTGGTGGTGGTCTTCGCTTGCGGTCGCATAACAGCGACGAATATCAAGACGAAGTTTATACTGGCGAGGATGTGGCCAAGATCAGGATACTGGGCTGGGTCTTCTGGTGGTCAACGATTGCGACGTGGTGAGCAAAATGATCATAAAGAGCGGTGTAATAGCGTCTCTTTTAATTTGCTTAGCATGCTTACTTGCTGCATGCGGAGGTGATGGGGGCGGCGCGAACAATACAGCCACGACGAGCAATTCAGCACAGAGTAGTGGCGCTGGCACATTCTACGCTGCTGCTGCATGCCGTAACGGTGCGCCATCGTTGAGTTCGCTGTCCGTGTCCGCACCTCAAGCAACCAGCACGACACAGCCCTTCCCTCTCTTGGCCAATGAGGCTCTCGTAGGGGCTTCCAAAATCACTATTGATGGCAACAATAGTGATTCATGGTGCCAGTCGACCACGAGCTATGGAGCAGGAACAGGAGGTGTAAATTTCCTTATGGGTGCCAAGCAGAGTTCAGTGTATGACGGGACGAACGTTATGACCCGCACTGACGACCTTGGTTTTTACCCTTACAGAATTGCAACTTCAACAGTTCATCAAACTGAATACTTCGAGCAGAACGGCAATCCTCTTGGCTATATACCGAACGGTTCGCACTGTCTAGTCACAAGCAGTAATCCATATCCCACAAGCGTCTCTGTTGGAGATAGCGGGACATTGTCGTCGCAGACCTGTTACACCGATACAGCCTATTCAAATATCCAAGGCTATCTGACTTTAACCTATTCTGTGCTTCCCTACCCGATCGCTAACGCTCTTTTGCAGGTAAATTTACCCGGAAATTCTAACTATTCTCTAATAACTTTCACGAACCCAGTAGACGTCAAATTTACATCTGTATTGACATATAACGGCAAAGTTCTTCAGTCCGTCATAACAGATTATTTGTTAGATCAATCGTCAATGGAACTATTAAGCGAGAACGCTTACGATTCAGTGTCGATTAGCGGGACCACGTACACGTACCAGTTCAATAGTTTCGTAGTACCCTCTAATTAATCTAATTGATCGGACATGGGTTTAATCAGGTGAGATATGAGACGGCGGCATACCGACAACTGTCTTGTAGAAAAAACTGTTATGGTGAAGATATGGATAGTGCATACTTGAAAGTAAAACGCGCAGAAAAGCATTATACCGAACTCGAGTATCTATTTAAAAAGAAAAGGCCGTTCGGTTATTTTTTGGAAACGAATTGCAAAACAGGTGAAAAATCAACATTTGCGAAGAGAAACGAAGATGTTGCTAATGAAGCTTCCTTAATAATTGGTGATATTCTGCATAATCTTAGATCTTCTATTGACCATGCATATTGGAATTGTACAGAGGTGCATGCAAAATCTGATGATGAAAGAAAAAGAATTCAATTTCCGATTACTCAAACAGAGACTCACCTAACAAACTCAATTTTGCCAAAAATCTCTTCGATGGTTTCGGAAGATTTTGCTCAAACAGTAGCAAGATTAAATCCATACCGAGAAGGTGGGAATGCACTTCTTTGTGCCATTCATGATTTGGATGTGATAGATAAACATAAGCTATTAATCCCAACTGGTAACTTCACAAAAATTAGTAGTTCAATGATTCAAAGATTGGTTCCTGACTTTCCAGCTGGTTTAACGAATTGTGGCTTCGGTAATAACCATCGCGATGTCACTTGGCATTGTGAGCCTATGACCTGGATCCAGAGAAGAAAATCCAGAATTCCATCATCCAACATGATTTATAAGGAATTAGATGTCCCCGTCGAAATTGTGATTGGTGATATAGATCAAACAAAGCCAGCACTTGAAGTGCTGCGAGATTTAATAAATATGGCGAAAAATACAATACGAACCTTGTACTCTGCAGTAGGTATAAAAGTTGAACAAGCACTTTAATCTAGTGAAATGGGCCCGTTGGTGCCTTGAGTGCTTAGCTCGACTGGATAAGGCATTTCAGGTGCATGACCAGAAAACATTTGAAGAGTTCCTTGTACGCAACGCTTTGAAGCACGCAGCGATCCAGATACTCAATGGACGGAAGGAGGTCTGATGTGACGGAAGAGACGAAGGAAGCAAAGAGTGTTTCAGAGTTCATCAAGGCAAAAGTTGGTGACAGAGATCTCAAATGCCCTATCTGCGAAGGTCAAAAATGGATGGTTGTTGATGGCTTTAATGAAGAGGGTGTAGGGGAACAAAAAAACTATGAATTTGTGATGCTTGCTCAAACTGGACTGTATGCTACTGATACCAAGACAGTATCATTCGTATTTTTAGCATGTTTGAACTGCGCCTACACGTATATCTTCCACAAAAAAATGATGAAAATGAGGATGAATAACGAGGAGATTGGATGATGGCACTTACGCTCGCAACATCCAAGGGGTACAAATTTGTGGACAACTCCTTTGACAACTCCTCATCCAATCCACATACTGAAGAAAACAGCACGACCGAAGATCCGAACATGAGCACGCTCACCCGCGAAGAACTGGATGCCAAGTTAACCACTCTCGAAGTTCGAATGGACGGTCGTATTCAGCGTATTGAGGATACAACTAAGCGTATCTTCGAAGAAATGCACGACATCCGCAAAGAAATGCAGGAAACAAGACGGGAAGTCAGAGGGACAAAGACAACCATAATCGTTTCTTCAGTCAGTGCAGCATTAGCAATCGTTTTTGGAGTAGCGGCATTCAACTCTTCCCTCCTCGGCAACATGGTCTCTGCACTTGGAGTTGGCAAAGACCAGCAGACTGTTCACCAGCAGGTCATGGAAACGCAGCAAATTCTGGATAAAATCAATGCCAGCAATTCAGCCACCCAACCGGCAATCCAGAAACATTGAGCCTGGAATCTACAAATGGAAACCTGCTTCATCTGCGGCTTTAACCCGGGTAAAGATGGCAATTCGACTGGCTTGATCCGCTCAATCCCACAATTTGGATTCATTCAACTCTGTGGCCTTTGCTGGGTAGATTGCCTACGTCATGGCTTTCCTACCGCGCACGAAGACAAGCTACTTGACCACCTCGATGCGAAGCAACTCAGACATCCGCCCAGGCTCCATAACGGTCGTTTCAAAGTGGCTGACGCTACGCTGGGGTATCCGAAGGATAGACAAACCTTTGATTGATTCCTTTTAGCTAAAAAATTTCTATTTGAACTTGAAATTGTTGGTGGCGTACTTCTTTAGAAGACCAAAAATATTTATTGTAGTAATGCCTTGCGCTTTCGCAGCGTCAGGAATTTTAACTATTTTTTTGCTTTGTGGTTCAGACACTTCTTGCGTAACTATGCAGAAGTTCCCAGCATGCATTGCATATGACACAAGCCAAGCATCTGCACGCTTTTCATCTAAAAATTGCATTTTTGCAGCATTCAAATAATGCGGCGTTCTAGATTGAGTCCATGCAGCTATGCTAGACCATTTTGGAGCAGATTCGTCTGCCTTTAAGAAGAATTTAGATAGCGAACCATCAGAGGCCCATTTCAACAATGAGTCTTCATTGTCATTGGTTTTGCAAATCTCACTTTTAACCTTATCTAAACTGTAAAATATCCCCCGGCTATGTCCAATAACTATCCAATCCCAGAATGCCTTGCAGTAATCTTGGTTATAATAAAACCTATCAGAAGACATCAGGACATCTGAATCGAACAAATATCTAAGTTTGCTGTTCATAATAATTAACTATGAAACGCGGGCTTGCATTAAGTACGTAGCTGGCCTCTTTTAACGTTATTGAACCAGTTACAGCCATATCTGTAATAAGTCTAGATAGTTTCCTGCTATTTCTCACGGGAAAGACAGAGTATGGGCTGCCACCTTCGCTACTATCCAGCTTTTTCCTATGCTCATTATATGTTGCATCACTAATCTTCTTATACAGACTATATTGAATGCTGCCAGCATCTAATGCTCTCCTTGCAATAACAAGCTGGCTAACATTAAAGCTCTTACTCAGTGCAGATATCTTCTCCTGGTCGGTTCCATGATGTTTCGCCCACTCTGGAACAAATAATGACTTAGGAACCAACACCTCAGCTGCTACTGCGTTGCATAATCTTTCCTCTGCATTATTAGTATCAGCAGATGTATCAGATATACCTGATTGACCTCTCCAGATGTGTGCGATCTCATGTATTAAAGTAAACGTATTCGCGGCATGGCTATCTTTACCATTTATAAAAACAGCAGGGGCATATTCATCGATAATAACGAAGCCACGAAATTCTTTAAGTGATAATGTTCTGTGGGTATTTGCGCCAACCATTCCACTTTTAAATACCAATATTCCAGCACTTTCAGCCTGAGAAGTAAGAAAAGAAAAATAATCTTCATTCTTTATTTTTCTACCCGGTAAATTTGCTTTAATATCTAACGTATTCCTAATATCTTCTGCTATCTCTTCAGCTAACTGATGCTTTGCGTTGAACTTTCCCACGAAGCTTAGTGGTTCGGCGTCGACCGAAACCAGATAATCGCGATACCAAACCTGCTTCCGCTGAATATCATAGTACACATCATAAAAATCCTGACTAAGAGGATCATTATGGGCAAGTGTCCTGAAGTCGGTTAAAGGAAGTTGCTCTTGCTCAGGGGGGCGATCTAAAAATAAATAGCCGAATGGAACATGCGTAAGCTGTGAAAACTTCTTTGCCTGAGCAATAGTCAACCTCCCCGTCACTACAATATCAGGGTTCTTCTTTGATATTTTGTTCGCTATGACCTCAATTGCGCTTCCAGATTTTTGGGCAGCCCAACTGAGGACAGTAGGAGATAGCTCTAGTGTTTCTATTTTTCGTTCCCCTTAAAGAATATGCACAACTTCTCGGCTGCCACAACTGATGTACGCGACTCACTCGCCAATAAATTGTATCACCTATTCGCCAATATGGTTCTAGGGTTGCGAAATTTTGAACCTGTACTTCCAGAGTACACCCCCTTCACGCTCCACAACGGCCTTTGTGTCTCGCCTGCGCTCCCCTACCTTCTGCGTGGCGCCGCGAAAATGGTTACACCAACCCGCGATTTTTTACCACCTTACCCAACACGACAGATACACCAGTGGTGTGTTAGGGGAAATAAGGTATTTCTAAAATAATACGGCATTGCCTATTGACTATCAGAAAGGCATTGCCTTATGATCACCTCATCAAGCCCAACCGGAGCGGTGGTGATGGATGAACTATATGTGGTCAGCAACGACAAGGCTGAGGTTTTAACCGGTCGTATCCCGTCCTTTTCTCCTGAGACCATTTTGGTCATAGCGAAGAACAGATTTGAAGCCCTGCAGCTTGCAAGGGATTTCCAGGGCGGCACAAGGTCGCCGATTTTGTGCAGGTTTATGAGTAGTTTGGTTGAAGCAATTGTTGAATGAAGAACCGGAGACAAAGAAATGAAAATGCCGAGCTTGCAAACCCTTGAGGTGGTCCACGTCGGGCCAGCTGTCCATATTCTCAGGGATACAGAATCCCATGAGTACTTCAGCACAGGAGACCTGCAACACGTGACCGCCACAGAGGCCTACGACCTGATCAAAAAAGAACAGGCACTGGCTGCGGCCAATCGCAGCGGCATGAACTTAATCAACGAATTGTTGGGGGTCTGAATCATGGCTTATATACACAAGTCGCACCTGTTCTCCTTCACAGAAGGCGAGCAAGTCCAAATCAACGGACGCTCTCTGATAGTCCGTCACGTTTTCAGCATCCTCGACGGATGCCTAGCCGTCTGTGAGGACGGTAGCCAGCTTTTCAACGTAACAGCCAGAGGCAACGCCAATCTAATTAACATCCAAACAGCTGAGGAAATGATCGACCTCGACCGAAAGTCAGCAGCGCTCAGGCTGTGGCGAAGAGAGTACGAAGAACATCTGAAGCACTACGACAAGCAGGAAATTAGTGATCTTTTCGGGAGGGTTGCATAAATGGAAAATCAGCTTTCAGTAAGTACGCTCACGCCCAAGAGCCTCGACGAAGCCATGAAGTTCGCAGAGCTCATGAGCAAATCAAGCATTGTCCCCAAGGACTTCCAGAACAACCCAGGCAACATCCTTGTGGCCGTTCAGTGGGGCATGGAAATCGGCCTGCAGCCCCTACAGGCGATGCAGAACATAGCCGTTATCAACGGTCGCCCTGCCCTATGGGGTGATTCTGTAATCGCCCTGGTGCGCTCGTCGCCACTGTGTGAATACGTCCGGGAAGATGCTACCGAACACTCAGCAACCTGCACAGTAAAGCGGCGTGGCGAGTCTGAGACCTCACGCACATTCACGATGGAGATGGCCAAGAAAGCCAGTTTGCTTGGCAAACAGGGCCCTTGGTCGCAGTACCCTAAGAGGATGATGCAAATGCGCGCAAGATCATGGGCCTTGCGCGACGTGTTCCCTGATGTTCTGCGCGGCATGCCGGTTGCTGAGGAAGTCATGGACATTCCGACTGAGCGCGAAGTGAACCCAAACGCGCCAGCAGCCAGAATCAAGACTGAGGACACATACCAGGCATTTGAGGATCATCACCTTCCAGTCCTGCGTGATGCAGCCATCGACGGATTGGATGCACTTCACGCTGCTTTTAAGGCAATTCCTCACTGTATCGATAAACAAACGCTTTGGTCAAAGCATGGCGATGATCTGAAAGCAGCTGCACAGGTCTCCGATGTGGACCATGTCGCTGAAATCCCGTCTGGCGCAACAGACGAAGCCGACGCTGCCCAGGAGGCCGGACATGAGTGAGCAACGCACCCCTGAATGGTTCGCTGAACGAGCTGGAAAGATCACAGCAAGCCGGGTCGGTGATGTGATGACGCAAGGTCGTGGCGGAAAGCCTAGCAAGACGCGCCTTGCATACATGCACCAGATCGTGGCCGAGATCATCACCGGCATGCCAAAGGCAAAGTTTAGAGCAGCGTCCACAGATTGGGGCACACAGGCCGAGTCGCTCAACCTTGGGGCTTATGAGGCCCGCACAGGGGACTTTGTAACGGCTGCCGGATTCATCGTCCACCCTCAATACGCATTCGTCGGTGCAAGCCCTGATTTTCTGGTCGGCAATGATGGAGGTGGCGAAATGAAGTGCCCCTACGACCAAGACGTACATTTGCAGACTTTGCTTGAAGGGATGCCAGAAGGCCACCTCGAGCAGGTCCAGTGCGGCCTGTGGGTAACTGGACGCAGCTGGTGGGACTTTACCAGCTTCCATCCTGACTTCCCTCCCCATCTGCAGCTGTATGTGCAGCGGATCCACCGCGATGACGTGTTCATCAAAAGCATGGAAGCAGCCTGCTTGCAGTTCTGGGCAGAAGCCCAAGCGATGCTGAAACAACTGACCGAAATGGAGAAAGCAGCATGAGAGGCGTCAATAAAGTCATTTTGGTTGGCAGTGTCGGCATGGACCCAGAATATCGGGTTATGAGCAATGGCAAGGGCGTCTGTAACCTGAGCGTTGCAACGTCCGAGCGCTGGAGGGATGCAAACGGGGAAACTCAGGAAAAGACTGAATGGCACAAAATTACATGCTTTGAACGTCTAGCTGATATTTGCAGCCAGTACGTCCATAAGGGGTCCAAGGTCTATATCGAAGGCTCACTAACGACCCGTAAATGGCAAGACAAGCAGACCGGGCAGGACCGATACACGACCGAGATCAAGGCTCAGGTCATCCAGATGCTCGATAGCAAGAAAGACAACGACCAGCAGGAACCGCAGCCACAGCAGCAAGCACTACGGCAACCTGCCAAAAATGAATACGCAGAGGCAACCGGCAGGAAAGCCCAGGCCCCTGTCCCATCAACATTCGATGACGACTCGATCCCATTCTGAGGGCAAAACCATGAGATGTGCAGTTGACTACGATTTGGAAAGATACCTTGATCAGCTCGACTACGAAGAACGCTTATCGCTTGAGATGAACACAAGAATAATCAAGCTCATGGCTCCTGGGGCTGAATGCGACCCCTTGAGCGACGAACATGTTTGCGAGGCCTTGGGCCAGCTTCCCGACCTGCTCATGGTGCGGATTGGCGAGGCGATTAAAGCCAAGGATGCGGAAAAGGTCCTCAAGCTGATCAATGACGGTATTCATGCCTATTGGTCAGATATTGCGGAATATCTGGCAGAAAAAGAACTGAAAAAGGACATGGACGATTATGAGTAGCCAATTGATTCAATTCATGAGCCTGTTTGTCGGGATACTGATCCTTGGCGCAATAGAAGGGAGGTTGTGATGGACGAAAGCAAGCTGAAGCTGTGTCCACGCTGCGGTAGGTTGCCCTATAAGATGCTGAATGGGGATGGGGCTTTTACCCCAGCCTGCGCTTGTTCAAAACGTGAATTGCAAGCCGAGATCGACCGCCTCAAGGCTGAACTTGCCGAAACTAAAGGCGTATGCAAATACCTGGTAGAGGCTATCGAAGAGTTACCAATAACAACCCAATACAACACTATTGGAGCTGAAGTCATGGACACTTGGCTTCCGATAATGAAAGCAATGCTCGACGCATCACCGGAGTACAGGCCGTGAACGCAATCCGCCACACACATGAAGTCACCCACAATACGATAGCGGACCATAGCGAGCAAGACAACCATGTTCGTCTAGTGAACCATTACGTAAATGAACATCATAGGAAATTAGTGAACCAGACAACGAAAGACAACCACCTAGTCGTAGTGAACCAAGAAACTCTAGACACCCAACCGGTTTTAGTGAGCCATTCGATTCCAGGAAAACACGATCATCAAGCGAACCAAACCTTGACAGACAACCATTCATCAAGGGTGAACCAGAGCTCGCAAGAAAACCACATGCAGGAAGTGAACCATAGTCATGTAGACAACCAGAGGGCGCAAGTGAACCATACGAGCGAAGCAAAACAAGGCATTCAAGTGAACCATATGCCGACAGAACCCCACGGGCTTGAAGTGAACCAGTGTCCCTTAGTCACCCACCCGCGCACAGTGAACCAACCTCGCGTAGACAACCAAAAGCTGAGAGTGAACCAACCTTGCGTAGACAACCAAGAGCAGAGAGTGAACCAAGACTGAGAAGCAACACAATTCATCGTAGTGAGCCATGCGGCCAGAGATAACCGAAATGAAGAAGTGAACCATAAGGTTCTAGACAACCAAACGACAAAAGTGAACCACTCAAGCAGAGACAACCATGCCTAGAAAGTGAACCGAGAATCATCAAAAACACAATGACGGAGAGTGAACCATGTTAAAAGAAAGCGTGAACAGTTTTTACCAGTTGCAGAAATTGCGTATCCAGATGGGCAACCGCATCGTCGCAGCGTTCAAGCAGAAGCTTGGACAAGAGCCATCGACCCCAGAGGAAGAACTGTGCCCAGAAAGCCAGCAGATCCTCAAGGACTATCGCGCATGCTTCAAGCGAATTGCTGATACGATTGCCACCGTGAAGTCGGACTACCAGTTCCCTGCTGATAGCCTGATAACGGACTTTGCAGAATTGTCGATGGTCCGGCAGTACGTGAAGGTCCTCGATGCGGAGGAAACCACACTCAAGGATATCACCAAGGCAATCACGGGCCATCCTGTCACGGTGTTCGCTGAAAAAGTCAAAGGCATGGGCGTCCTCATGAGTGCAGTTATCATCAGCGAGTTCGACATCCACAAGTGTCACTACGCATCAACCATGTGGGCCTATGCTGGACTGGATGTGCTGATCACCGAGGATGGAGGCGAAGGCCGCTGCAAGAAAGAACACCACCTGGTCGAGCGTACCTACCTGGACAAGAAAGGCAAAGAGGCGAAACGAATGGGGATCACCTTCAATCCTTTCCTCAAGACAAAGCTCGTTGGCGTGCTTGGCTCATGCCTTTTGAAAGCGAATGACCCAACCTACCGACCGATCTATGACGGGTATAAGAACCGTATTGAGAACCACCCGAAGCATGCAGAAAAGACCAAAGCGCACCGGCACAACATGGCAGTACGCTACATGATCAAGCAGCTTCTTGTTGATCTTTACAAAGAATGGCGCACAGCAGAAGGTCTGGAAGTCCATGCTCCCTACCATGAGGCAAAACTCGGTATGGTTCATCACAGCCGGGCTGCATAATATGAGCACACGAACGATTGCCATGCTCAATATATACATAAGGGGATTTGGCGATGTGGGAGTTCGCGCTAAATCCTACCACGCAGAAGACTGGAGGTAATTAAAGATGGACCGGCCAATCCAGATCGACATGTTCATGGATACGCCATCTGTCGTTGAGGACGGCAAAGAGGTGTTTTTTCTGCAGGGCATGAGAACCATACCAAGCGGACGACATGTCCGGCTGGCCGAGATCGAGATCAAGCAGAATGCAGTCGGACTATGGATGTGGGCGTGTTCTTGTTATGGGAAAAAAGGCGGTTTTTGTTATGGTGTCTCTGAGAAATGGGGCAACTTTGCTTTATCCAGGACTGAAGCACTAACAAAAGCAACTATCGAACTTGCACGAAGGGCGAGCAAAAGTCTGACTTATGACGAACAGGACAGGGTAAGAAACTGGTTGGGAGGGCTTTTCTGATGAGTGCGTTTCTCAGCGACTCTGAACTATCCGAAATGACGGGGCTTGTTCAGCCTGCGGCTATAGCTCGTTGGCTGGATGATAATGGGTTCCGTGGGAAATACGTTAAATCGGCGCAAGGTCGCGTCAGGGTATGGCGTGCAGCAGTTGATGATTATTTTGGCACATCGGGGACGGCTGCGAAAAAACAGAAGGGTGACCGAGACGCACTGCTGGAGGCGATGAGAAATGGGAAGAAAAAGACAGCGTGATCGGCACCTGCCCCCATGCGTGTACTTCAATCATGGGGCGTATTATCTGGTCAAGGCCGGTGTATGGAAGCGACTTGGGTCAACCAAGCAAGAGATGTACAAAGCACTTGCAGAAATGGCCAGACAGGAGGATGCGCCCTTGGTGAGCATGTCGGACCTGTTTGATCGGTACAGCCAGCAGGTCATTCCGGAAAAGAAAGCGGCAACGCAGCGGAGCAATCTCAACTCGCTGCAATACCTGCGCGCATTCTTTGGGACGATGCGTATTGACGAGGTCGAGAGCAAGGATTGCTTTGAGTACAGGGATATCAGGGGTCAGGTTGCCCGCATCGGCGTAAACCGTGATCTGGAAGTTCTTAGCCACGCATTCAGTAAGGCAATCGAATGGGGCGTCATCCGGAATGAATCGCATCCCATGCGCGGATTACGATTGAAGAACAGCGCGCCACCTAGAGACCGGTATGTGACCGATGAAGATATTAACCAGGCGCTAACGGTTGCGTCCGACTTCTTGAAGTCTTACATAGGGCTCAAGCTGCTTACCGGGCTTTCCAAGGGAGACATGCTGTCAATCCGACTTGAGGATCTGGCCGACGATGGCATCCACTACCAGCGCCGCAAGACAGCCGGACGAGGCGCAAAGCACAAGTGCATCACTTGGACGCCGGAGCTTCAAGCAGCAGTAGCATCCTGCAAGCAGCTCAGGAAAAACCAGATCGGCAGTCTCTATCTGTTCGCCACCCGCACAGGTGCGCCCTACATCGATGAGGAAGGGAACACGTCCGGGTTTGATTCAATCTGGCAGCGATTCATGGCCAAGGTCGAGTCATTGGGCGTCGAGCGTTTCACTGAGCATGATCTGCGCGCCAAGGTGGCCAGCGACACGACCAAGGAACACGCCCAGGCACTCCTTGACCATGCTTCCGGAGCGATCACCGAGCGCGTGTATAGGCGTGGTCGAGTGGACGTTTCACCCATCAAACGACGCCTAAAAAACCAGACCGACCCGCAATAAAATCAAATGGTTGCGTCACCAAAGACAAAAACCAATTAGGCAGCAACCACCATACATCGCATTGATTGTTGTACACATTTCACACAAAGGGCATTAGGCTTTTAACCAATTGGTCGCGCGTTCGAGTCGCGCACGACCCACCAATGAAGTCTCCCACCGCTAAACGCCTTGTGACGTTGTAGCGGGAGTTTCCTGGTTCAACGACCAGAGCGCAGAGATGGAATTACCACCACCACGACTTACCTCGGTCTCACCAGGCGTGGGCCGTGTTACCACAGCCGGTTCGGAGCCCTCCGCCC
>JAEHJW020003615.1_pt1 | contig 37991 bp, 52 predicted proteins | sample 9271431 | NCBI WGS metagenome assembly JAEHJW02 | reverse complement strand
GCGGATATTGGGCCCGCTTGGCAAAGAAGTTGGTAAAGGCCCGATCGAGGTCCCTTAAGGTCTGGGTGAGTGCCGTAGCTGGAACGGCGGCGAGCCACTCATGCTCCGGTGTCTTCTTCCACTGCGTAAGCATCCGGGAGACGTCCTTGCCCTTCAGGCGAAGACCGAGTTCCTTATAAGCGGCTCGCCGGAGTTCAAGGGCCGTATTCCAGAGCCAGCGCTTCGCACCCAACGTGCGCGCAGCGAGCGCTCGCTGCGTCGCGTTCGGGTACGCTCTGATTTTGAACCCTTTAAGAACTGTGCTCATGCACAGTTTATAGAGTACGTTTTAAACTTTTAGTACTTCCCGATGGACTCGCACAGAAACTCGTGATGGCCGAGGGACGTCCCGCGCGTTGCGCGCAAATCAAGCTGCGCGCGAATGACTCAAGCCCTCGGGGTCGCTTTCATCCCTGAAAGCTTCGAGGACAGAAGAAAAAGGCAAATGTATGAAAAACCTGAATATTGTGTACGCTTTCGCGTGTTTCGTTAAGCGGAAGTCTGACTGGGGGTTGACGATCTACAACGCTCGCAGTGCGAACGAGGCCAAACGGCTTCATTTCAAGAGCGTTACGGAGATCTATCCGCAGATCAAGTACACCGATGTGCGCGCCAGAAAGCTTGGGATCCCGCACACGAGCGAAGCGTTCAAGCACACCGCCCAGCACCGTGACATGCCCGGACTGCTCTGTGGCGATGTGGTTAAGGTTGGACTAAGCAAGGGCGTTGTCGTGGGTCACACCGCCTCGGCCTGCTTTGAAGTACTCTTCTTCGAAGGAGCCTACAAGGATATACGCATGAGCGTGCATCCCGCGGAGCTGGTCGTGCTCGATGAGACCCAGGGCCCCGTGCTCGATGCGTGGACCGACTATCCGATCATCCCCCTGGGGGATGAGGGTGGTAAAATCGCGCCGGTGAGAGCCTGTAAGATCCTCTCATATGATCGAAACAAGTACTGCAGGGTGGAAGTGGACGGTGTCATTGAGGAAATAAAGCGCTGCTACTTGTACAGCAAGCCCGGCAGGGTTGGTGAAGTTAGAGTTGTGAGTGACAAAAAGCTCGAAACCCTTCCAATTTATCACTAACCACGAAAAAGGTAATCTGCATGAGTAAAATCACGGAAATTCCGCTCAAGCAAGTCCCGCAGGACATGCTGGAGGCCGCGCGACTGCTTAACGAAGGCCCTGTACTGATCGTCTATCGTGACGGCACCGCCGTGCGGATGGAGACAGAACAAGGCGAGGACCCCTACGTCTGGCGAGGCTCGACATGGGTGCCGATGCTCGCGGCCTGAGAATACGTTAATACATTTTACGGGACGCTAAGCGTCCCGTCATTTTTATCTTTGATATTAATATGGTTTAGCACCGAAATATGTTAAGAAGCTCTGGCAGTTACGTTTCTGTTAAAACTCAAGAATAATACTGCTGGGTTATAAAATGTGGTAAAATATGAACAGTAGCATAAAAAATCAGATACTAAACTGTGCTACAAATTAACAGCATTCGGATACTAAGCCCAAATCCACAGGAATAACACCATGAAACCTGCCTTTAAGGTTCTTTTCGAATCGATCATGATCTGCTTTCTCGGTTCACTCGCCGTGCGCGCTGCGAGCCACCACCACTGGTTGCAAGATACTCTATTTTCACTCACCGCACTAATCCTGGCGACGAATTCCTTTCTCAACTACCGTCTGGATTACAAGATCTCACCGCCTGCAAACACAACGCTGCGTTGGCCGGAGCATTATGCTATCGAGATCCTTAAGTCATTCATGCTCTTTACCTGCGGGGAAGGCATGATGTTTGAGTTCACGCACGCGTACAGTTTTACCGGTTTGCTGTTTTTAACATGCGCCGCGGGTATCTGCGCACTTGTTTTTGAACGAGAGCTGAAGACGCTCAGGCGCTTAGCCTCATGATGGACGAGGCTGAAAAAAAGCTCACGGAGACTATCCGGGTTGCCTGTGAGCAAGTTTCGTTTGATTGGTCAAGCACCAATGAGGGTCGGCATGGGCCGCCCGAAAGGGTGATCTATAAGGATGAAGCGGCAATACGTAATGCCGCATGGCACAGAGCTGAGCTTCTGCGATTGCTGGATAAGCAAGATAGCCGCAATGCGGAGCTTGAACTTGCTTTGTATAACGCGCTTAATGTGTTCACCGTTATCGAGCAGCGTCTAGGAGAGTGCACGGGCTCGGAAAAAGCTCTATTGACGTCAACAAAAACAGAGCTCAGCAGGCTTACGCACGATGCGTTGTCCGATCGGCTAGCCCGGCATGCCGCACTGCTCAATAAGCTAAAGAATGTATCGGAAGACTCGGTTATTGCCTTCTTGGCATGCTCAAGAGAACAGCTTGAAGCCAGAGCTATGGCACAATGTGACTGGATCCAAGCCTATGCCGGCTGTCTCGATGGGCTTGGCCTGAAGGATGCCAGAGACGGTGCCAGATTGCCTGATGACATTCGTAGGGTTGTTAACACGTTAATTACTGATAAGCCCTGACCCCGTTTATTAGGATCCAGCCTAACTCTTTTGGGCATTTGGGAAGAATAAACGGCCTCCTGCGCACATAAAGCGCAGGTTATGCTAACAAATAGAAACCCGGGTCTAAGCCCGGGTCATAAATAAGCACTGCTTGTTTTACCAAGCCGTGGAGTCAACCGTGAGGGTATTCGTCCTTAGGAAACTCCAAAAATTGGACCTTCCGTTGCGCTCGTCCCGTTCGATGCACTCATAGATACCCATCACAATGGGCTGTGGGATGATCCTCCAGCAAGCCGTGGCACTCACTGCAGATACTCTCGTTGGCACTTGCTGCGACGTCGGTAGCTTTCCCTTCCTTCAATCGCTGAGCAAGCCACTCAGAAAATGCATGAACCGCTTCGAGCCCTTCCGTAGAGTACCGGGCACCAAAGTTCCTGATAAATTCGGCGGTAAGCTCGGTAACAGGCATCGTTGAATTACTCATTATTTTATCCTAGTGAAACCAATGTCTCTTTTCAGTATAGCACTTACGAACAATTTTATGCTGATCTGCACGAACACCGGTGATGACAACGGTAAGCTACTCCGGGTTGTCCTAACGAAAAATCTGTGTTGCAGAGCGAGCGTAAAGAAGAGTTCCCATAAAAACAGCTTAACCAACAGGCGTAGCTAGTCAAAATAGAAAACACTAACGAAGAGCCAAGGAAAGCATCGGCGGAGCCGTGCGGGCGATGAGCCCCGGGTAGTCCAGGGAGGGCGTTGAAGCCACTGGCCGTGACAGGGCGTCCCGGGCTAAGTGACGAGTGCCGAGGGTGTCCCTATCCGCGCAGTCGAGCACAGGATGTCAAGGAAGTGCGAGCGAACGGATCCCGAGGCACGAGTAGCTATACAAGACAGGCCAACCAAGAGAAATAAGATGAAACTATTCGATGATTACTTCCGTCTCAGGACTTTGGTGCTGGATTACTTCGGGTTTAATTATTTCGGGTATCCTGAGGGCTGGCGACGGATTCCACTCGAAGATAGCCAGCTTTTCTACTGGCGTATTGACGATGGCCCGGGAACCGTGACCTTCCATGAAAGCGAGGAAGGCCTCAATGATCCCAAAGGGAATCACCTGTGTGAGAAAATCTACACTCAGAATTTCAGCCCGAAGTGTTATCGGGGAAAAGATTTCACGCTGATCTGCACCGATGAAGGCGGTGACTGCGGGAAGATGCTGAGGATTTTTTCAAACGAAAGAGAGCGAGTCCTGCCGAGCGAGTGTGAAGAGGAGTTCCTTTAAAGGCGGCTTCACCAGCTGGCGTGGCTAGTCAAAATAGCACAGGCACCTCACATACAACCAATCAATACCCGAAAGAGAATGCTTTTTCGGGTATTTACTTGATTGAGCATCAAAAACGCTCAGTGCGCCAGCGTCCGCTCCGCGCACATCAGTCACCCTGCCTGTCAACCAAGAAAAAGCCCGGAGAGTCTCTCCGGGCCTGTCAATAGCAAACTTAGCCTGACGCTGTCTTACAGCGACGACAGACCTTATCCGGCCATCGGCCCCAAAATGGGCCATGGTTTGTGCCGGTGTGCCCGAATAAGCGGCACAGCCAATGGGGCTTCTTCGCTCGTTTACCCACGAGCTGTATTCTCACTGAGCTCATCGACTCCCGGTTGAGGAATTTCCTTCAAAGCCAGCACGGCATAACCCTCTTCAATACCAAAGCCAGGGCCTCTGGAGATATACGTCACGCGACGCCTGAGTGCCTCTCCGGTGTAGCACTCCATCAGAGGATTCCACTCTCTGAGCAGCAGAGTATCCCCGACCTCGTAGCCTCGGTCGTTTTTACGCAACTCGAAAGTCTTCGCACCACTTTTAAGCTTCTCAAAGAACTCCGGCCACACTTTCAGATCACGCTCCATGTGCGTATCGGGAAGCTCAGCACTCTCGCTGATGCACTTGGGCGCCGATCGACCCTTGAGCGGCTCACCGTAGAGATCGTACTCACCAGGAGGCGGTACGGGCTCATAGAGCGATATTCTAAGGGGTACGGTACCCTCTATGGCGCGTAGGCCAGAGGCCAGTGTCAGGCGCGCAAGGGGGCGCTGAGGGGCCTCTGAGAGACCTTGCGCCCGGTCGTAGCGCACCCGGGCATCCCACCCCGCTCCAAAGCTCACACCACTGCCGGGGGCCTTGCCCTGTCGATGCTGCCAGTCCTGTAAGAAACTATCGTATTCCTCTTTTCTTGCCTGCTCGGCGTGCGCGAAGGCGGTGGAGACGCCCTCGAAGGACTTCACCTCAAAACAGGCATCCGCCGGCGAAGTCGTGCCTTTGAGGGCCTGCAGCTGCCGCTTCAATGCCAGGTTCTCATCGAGCAACCCATCAACCTCTGCTCTGCGCACCCAGTTGCCGAAAAGACCGCCGTTATCGATGAGCGCATCGGTATAGAGCCTTCCGGTGTACGTCGGCACATCCGATCGCTCGATCCTGTCGTTCAAGTTCATTTAAAATCCCATCCCGTTGATGATCTGTCCTATCCAGGTATAGCCACAGGGTAAGCAAATGAGCCGAGTCAGACACACAGCAAGTGAGGTGTAAGACTATTCCAAACCGTCAATGATTGCCTCCAGGGCCTCGATAATATCGGCTCGGCTAACGGTAATGGGAGGTCTCAGCGTACAGTTAAGCCACCCAAGACACGCGCCCAAACGATCGGCAATATCATTGACCGAAAGCGCGCACTCTGGTCGCAGCCTAAAAGTACGATTGCGCTTAGCATCGTGACAAGTATCCGCCTCTTTGACGCTCGGCGCCTCATCACCAAGACCGATGCCCTGGCGCCGCTGGGGGGCTCTCGTCGTTCAGCCATTTCACAACTCGACGATGCAGCGTGGAGCCAAGCTCCATGGAGTTACCCAGCTGTCCGCACACATCTTCCATTAAAACGTAGGCCGCATCAAGCCGTGTTTCAAGATTTTTCTTCTCTGCTGTCTTCATAGCCTCATACCTGTATCATCCTGTTCAAATTTCCGATCAAAAACACTACTTTTCACGCCTCAACGTCATCACTCGTCTTTAAGTAAGCGCACATTCGCTCCGCCTCGCGAGCTGCCGTGTCAAGCTCCTCCTGGGTATACAGCCTGAAATAAAGTAGCGTCCCTTCATCGGGTGCTTCATGGCCCTCCCACTCAATATCCAGCACTTCGGCCGCCTCCTCTCGACTCACTACTACGCCGGCGAATTGATAAGTACCGCCATCCTGTCCCTGCTCCGTAGAGATCTCTTGCAACGCGTTCTTTTGTGTGAGCGCGCGCAGCCGCTTCAACTGCGTGATCAACACTTTAGTGCTTTTGCTATCCAGCACGACCTTATCGGCGCTGTTTGTCAGACGCGTAAGCTCCCTGATGAGCCCATCGAGGCTCAAGGCCGTCAAGTCATTCACGCGCCAAATCCTTGTTGTGCTTCGATCTCCTCGTTGAACTCCTCGCGAACAATACGCACGATTGTCGCTAAGCGCTCCGCGGTAGGTTTAGCGCCCCGAGGACACCCCGCTAGCACCCCTCCAGTTCTGGGCCCATCGGTATAGGTGCTCGGCATGGAAAACGCTGCCAGCAAGCGTGCCAGTTTAATGGCGAGCGGTTTGGAAAGCGTAACGCGAGCAGCCTCGCCGTCGGTGTCGACAGACGGTGTTGCATCGGCACGAATGGACTTCGTGCAATTGGAGTTTGGCATGAGCAGATCTCCCGCGGTATAAAATAAATCAGTCGATACGAATTGTGGTCTATAGAGCTATAGAAAGCAGCGCTTAGCTCGTCAAAAATAGCTAAAAATATGTCGGAAACGGCTTCTTACGAGCTCAGTAGCACTCTCAGGATACTTTCCGTGTCGTTCTGCGTTTTGTACCAGGCCAGCGGCCTGATGCTGCGTAGGCGGTCGAGCATTCCCCAGGCCGTCTTTTGTGTCACGTTTAATCGGCCCGCAAGCCACGTGCTGCTTTCTGCTTCCGCGCAAGTTCTCAGCAGCTCCAATGTGGTGAGCCACTGATGGATCGGCACGTGACTGTGCTGAAAAACACTGCCTGTACGCGCATTGAAATCCTTCCTGCAGCGATTACAGCGATAAGCCAGATTAGTCCTCGGGGTGATGCGGTGTGCCTCTTTACAACAAGGGCACACGACACCGGCGGACCAGCGCAATTGCTCCAGCAGCCTTTGTGCGTTCCTCTCGGCAGTTGTAAGGTCAAATAGGCTCTGGGTCATGATGTTTTAACGAAGCTATGAAGGCTAGAAACGGCTAGGTCGGGCTTTTAAACACAGGTTGTGGCGGCTTCTCAGTCCAGGGATCGCTCCAGAATTGCGCATGCAATGTGCTTATCGATTTTGTGCGGAGCCAGACCGGAAGCTTCTCGCGCAAACTTTTTCAGCGCTCTCTCGCTGCTAGACAGGCTGAGCGCAAAATTACCAAGATCCAGCAGTCCTGTTTGATGGGCCGTGGTCTTGTGTTTCACTCTCGCTTTCGTAGTTTCTCGATAGAGCTTATAGTACTCCCTGCCGTTGGTCAGAAAACCTCCATTTATGCAAAACTTCAGCATCATTGATTTAGGCCCGTCGTTAAGCTTATCGGCGAGCTCTAACATCGAAGCCAGATCCTTCTTGGGGCATTCCCGAACTTTCTGCATCAACGCTTCTGTGATCAGATTCAAAACAATTGGCTTTAGCATTTTGTTCTCTTATTTTGATTCGCACTAACCAATATACTTTATTCCCTTAACGGCGTCAACTTAAAAACTCACAAAAAGGCTTATCCCGGAAAGCACGGGACTTGCGCTCGGAGCAGACTATTTTCTGAATTACCGCCAGTACTGATTTACGGTCTGACCGTTGACCTCGGGATCCTGAAATGCTATAATTATCGAGCAATCAAAGAATTCAGGAAACCCGCCCGTTTGGGCCTAATCATCGGATACGCGAGCCTCTCATGAAAAAATCTAAAGCCATTGAGCTGAAAATAGCCGAGCAGAAAGGCTTTCGCAAAGGAGTGTGCGCCGCGGCATGTATCGCAGACGACTATAATGCTCTGAGCCTGCATGGGTTCAGGCTGGGCGATTGCATCGAAGGCAGGCTCAACGTTACCTCACGCAAGAAGCCGCGCAAAAACGTCAGGACGGCCAACACGATCAGCGCTTGTAAGAACATTCTGGTTGGTATCAAGCCCACCGATGAGCTCCTGATGCAGACCGCAAGAGTACTGGATCCGGAGGCTTGGGCCGAATACGTTCGCTCCAATGGAAAGGTTGCCAACATGGTGGGGTGGCGCTGTCTGGAAACGCTGGAATATGCCAAACGGTTGCTCAAAGCCGGTTACCGGGATTGTGCGGCAAGACGCGAAGCATTGCCTCGTTTCCTGGAAAAACCGACTCGCAAAAGAACACGTCGATAAAACCAGCAAGACAGAGCCTGACGGACTCAGCAAAAAGTAAGCGAAGGAAGCATCTAAGATAAGGTCATTATTCTTCGCACAACCTGCGGAGAATAGGATCGTTAATCTCCGCAAATCCTGTGCCACAGTCTGCGGATCAGATAACGCCCGGCGCTGTTTCTACACGCCATAGGAACAAAAACGAATAAAAGGTTTCGATCATGGGTGGAAACGTCTTTAAAGGAAAAACGCGAAGGCTGGACAAAGCCGCTTACGAGCAGGTCGCCACGCATGTTGTTGCAGCGCTGCGCGAGCTTTATCCGAGCAGCAAGGTCTCTGTGATTCCCTCTTATAGAGCAAAATGCGACTTCGGAGATCTTGATGTCTTGATTTCTGATGAGGGTCTGAAATCCCAAGAAGGCTACGAGAGCCTCAAACGCATGACGCAGGAACATTTCGGTGCCGCGGGCTGGAACAGAAACGGGCCGGTGGTGAGCGTGGATTATCGAAAGCCTCCGTTGAACGACGAGCTGGGCTTCCAGGTCGACCTGATCAAGCAGGACGCCAGGACGTATGAGTATGGGCTGGCCTATTTCTCATTCAACGATCTGGGGAACTTGCTGGGCCGTATCGCACACGCCATGGGTCTTGCCCACCGGCATGACGGGCTGTACTGGTATTTCAGGGACAGCACTTACCTGTTCAAGGAAATTGAGCTCACCCTCGATCCAGCGAAGACTTTGACATTTCTCGGCCTGGCGCCTGAGAGCTTCGCGCAAGGGTTCGACACGCTAGAGGATATCTTTCGCTATGTCAGCTCCTCGGAGTTTTTCCGGCCAGAGATTTATCTCCTGCATAACAGAAATCATGTCGGGAGAATCCGCGACAAGAAACGCAAGACTTACATGACGTTTATTGACTGGTGCGAGACGAACTGCACCGCCGCTCTGGCGCCGCTTCCTGAAGACAAGAGCGTCTGGTTCGAGAGAATTCAGCAGTTTTTTCCGCATTTCGAAGATGAGTATCATGAAGTTCAGCGGCAATTTAATGAAAATCGTGCGGCCAAAGAGAAATTCAACGGCCAGTTGGTTTCTGAAATCACCGGCCTCACGGGGCCTGAGCTCGGGACGTTGATGCGAAGGATCAGGGCTTCTTTTGGCAATGATAAGGCACTGATCGATTTTATGCTCAACAGCTCGAACTCTGTTATTCGAGAGCTTGTCGTCTCGTACGCAAAACAAACTGGTTGAGCAAAGACCCGGCATTTGCCGGGTCATTTTTATATTTCAGTGCCGCAAATTTCTTAAGTAACAAGAAGGAGGCCCAGGGCCTCCTTCAAAAATTATGCTCAAACGGTTTAGAGCGGCCAATCGATGGGCTCTTTAGTATCCACGCGCTTAGGCTCAAGCTGGTCCCTGAACGATAGTCCTGCGAAGAGAGCGCTTCCTGCACTGCTTGCCAACGCCACAGAAAGCGAGATCTTAAACCCTAGATTTCCTGGCACACCGGCTAAATGAAAAAACGCGCATACAACGAGCAGTCCGCTAGCGACTGTGCATAGCCCCGTCAATATAAACACTCCCAGGGGAAACATTGCTTCACTTTTCATGCTAGGCTCCTTTGACCTTGTTAACTCGTATAGCAAATCACGGTCGAAGATCCTAAACGACGCGCCGTCGCCAGCTGAGCAAGCGTCCTCCTAGAAAAACACAGCCAGAGGAGCTCTCTGGCTGTGTTTTTATGTGTCGATCGATGCTTTAATCAACTATGCAGGCTTCCTGCTCCACGAGCGCCAGCCTTAATCGCTCAAGTCCGATCGCAAACCCAGCGCCTTCCCGGTAGGCCCCGCCGCCAGCCACCTGGCACTGGGCACCAAGCGCGGGGCATTTGAGCTCGAAGCCTTTTCCACCCAGATAATAGGTCAGTCCGCGCCGGGCGCTCTCGTCACACTCGTAAACAATACCGAGACTATTCAGAAAGCCTCGTGCAATGGCCAGGCTTTCGGCCGCCGCGGCTCCAGGGTCAGGGCTCAAATACTCAAACCCGAGTTGCGTAAACTCCCGGTACTGGCCCGCCTGAGGGCGCTCGTACCGATAGCGGCGTGCGATGTAGGAAAATCTCTTCTCTTTCGCTCGTCCGAGAAGCTCGCGAGCCGTTTCCTGAAAGAGCGCTGTGGCTTCTGGGATCAGACAGCATGCCCTGCCCTTTTTGTCAGGAAACGTCCACATCTGAGCGAGGACCTCGCTGCCGCCGGCCTTTGCGACAAAGGTATTCTCGGACCACAATGCAGGAACGATCGCCTCCTCAGCGCCTCTGGCGGTGAAGATAACCCCTAAAGCGGCTCTCCAGGGCCCTGGGCTCAGACACTTCTGATCCGATAATAAATCGCGTTCCGCGTAATAAACTCATGATTAGCTCTCCTGTAATAAGACAAAAATAAAGGCGCCCTGCGGCGCCTCGGTTGGGATATTGGATTGTAGATCAGGTCTTGAAGTCTTCAGCTAACCAATAGTCAATGCAACCCCTGCGGCGCCACATAAATGGGGCTGTGATGATGCGTTCTGGTTGTCAAAATAGCTGTATTCATGGTATCATTGTAGCAGATAAATATTATACACGCCAGACTTTCAGGCACTAAGGCAATATAAAAATGAAGGTTGGAGAATTTAGAAAGGCAATTGCAAATGTTCCGGACGACTTTGAGCTGGAACTCAGAGATCCGAACTTCGGGGGTCCACTTGAGGGGTCCACTTGAGGGGTTCACGCTCAAGCAGGAACATATCGAGATCAAGACGCGAAAGAAGCAGGTATTGCTTCAAGTGCCCTTTATCGAGCCGCTAGGAGAGTAACGGCTTAATAGCTCAACAGTAGGCGCAGATCCCTGGCTCCCTCGCATAACGCTAAAAGTCTTAGAACCCCGGCGGTTGTCGATCAGTACTTGGCAGAGCAGAGCTGGTGCTTCCTTAGAGCCGAAACATCAGGGGCACACAGCCGGTAAAGCGCAATAGCTGCAAGGCCCGTGTGTATTGAAGAGTTTTGCGCCGCAGCCGCCATAGCCTGATACAGGCCCATTGTGGCCTGCGAGCGAGATAGCTTCGCAACCAATGCATGATTAGCACTGCGAAGCTGTTCGCATCGCCGAGACTGCCACACGAGAGCCCCTGCCAAAATGATCTGAGCTGAAAATAATAGCACGAAAAAAACCCGCTTATTTTTCATGGGCAAAGTCTTTATTTTTTAGCATCCAGCTGATCTATCGCTTTTCTGGCTTGTTTGAAATTTGCAACGAGCAGCACCGTAGAACATGCGCCTGCAACAATCGCCAGTGCTATGCCTAAAACATTGTGGTTGTACGCCAGGTAGCAGCCTATCCCGGATACCCCCATAAAAAGGGTTGAGAGCAGATTTCTATGAATTTGTTTCATGATAAGTGTTTCAAATCACTGTGCGGTTAATAGGTCTCTAAAGTACATCATAGCTTATTGCTTAAACGTTGTACTGCTAGTATAATTATAGCACAGCTAATTCGATAAGTGTATCTGTACTGTGTATATCGAGTTTACGCTCTCGCAGGCTGAGAACTATGGCACGCCGGAGCGCCCCTATTGGAAACAAAAAGGCGTCGATTACCAGCTGCTCGCCGTCTGTGACAAGGCACTCTATGCCGCTGAAGACCGGCAGGCGTTTTTGGCGGAGCTCGTGGAACGGGCGCGATCGCAAATTCAGATTCACAATGAGCATTTTGAGCAGAGTCTCATCGATTGGGCGCTTGTCGATGAGGACCATTACACCGACAGCGAGCTCAATCAGCTTGAGCTTGATGGAAAAATTACATACTGGGCTACCGAAATAGAGCGCGTCACTTAATTTGGGCACTACGGTTTCACATTGTTCCTAAAAAAATGCCTTGGGACTATTCTTTTTTTTGTCGAGCACATTTCAATAATCAGCTGCTTCTTCGCCGTGGGACCTTGATTGCTCGTAAGCCTAATCGGTATTTATCTGAGTTACCGTGGATGCTACTCGAAAATGTCACTCTTGAGTAAAGCCGCGCGGCTGACGATGTTTAGTCTGCGAGGAGTCTACCGTCGGCACTCTTGTGCTTGAAGATTACCGGTAGTATACTTTTATTCATCGGTGGGAATTTTCAACGTCATTCGCTTTACTCTGATATGCACAAGATCGAAAAGCTCTCCCAAGGAGCACTCTGATGGCAAATCACAAAAGAAGGCGTCCTGCCTCTTCTCGCGCAGGCTGCAAGCTCTGCAAGCCTTATAAAGATCAACGATTCAGCAAGCCCCTAGCACAGCGAGAAATCGCAGGAGCCGGTGGGTTTGGAAAGATACGCGCGCTCATTCACAGCGCTACGGATCTGAAGCACTACGCATAGACAATAGGTTATTTATGTCAAAAAGTTATCGTAAACACGACAGGCAGTACCGCCGTTCTACACGTTCCGCTGATATTAATCAGCACGCCGAACGGCATAAACTACGCGAAGTCCGCAGTCGCGAACAGCTCAAGCAGGATCTGAAAGAAGTCGGTTTCGAGCTGGCTTATTCAGGCTAATTGCCCCAGTGCCAACAGCCCCTAAGGGGTCGCCAGCAGGCACGCTCTCTTGCCAGAGAGTCATCACCTTAAGAGCTTGTCGGCCCCAGGCCGTCCTGGCGTGTAGCCAAAGTCAGCGCGCAGGTATCCGGTAAGGGCCGTGGGGAAGAAATGGCGCTGAGCGTTTTAGTGCTTCAGCGCCATTAAAGTTGCGGCCAGACCCTGGAACGTTACTGTGTAGGCAGCTTGATCCCCTGGTCGATGCCCGTCTTGAATGCCTTCTGTGCGTAAGAACTGGTAATCAACTTGTAGTGACTCAACGGAACCTTTGGGTATCCAGCCTTCGCAAGCCACATGCCGGACCAAAACGAGTTCAACTCGGTCTGGTATTCCCGCTTGATATCCAGAAACTGGGTCTGCTCTACCTGAAAGTTGTCTCGCCCGCCCTGGATGATTTCCTGAATTTTCATAAAGATTGCAGGATCAACGTTCGGATTATGCTCTTTGATCCACTGAAAAGTCGCCCTGGATCCGTTCTTACCATATCGGCCCTGAATCGCCGCCTTGGCCACACGCATCAAATCGTTTGAGTACATGTTTGGAACCTGCGCGGCCTCGGTAACCTTGAGAGAATACTGGGCGAGAACGTTCTGCATGTTATTATACTTAGCCTTAAGAAGCGCATCCTGCTGTGCCCCGACATTATAGTAGTGCACATAGGATCCGAACAACACTAACCCGATGACGGCAATAATACCGACAATGGATAGTGTAACCGATGTTGCTGTTTTCATGAAATACTCCTGTTTTTAGTTAAAGCCACGAAAATTATGAAAGCCTTCATTCCCATGAACGACTTTCCACCAGAAAAAAGTACAACCGCAGCTGCCGAAAATCCCTAGCAGCAATGCGAGAATAAACACCCAGGTGGGCGGTTCGATTTCATGCTTCAAATAAGCAAAACTCGCCATCTTGGGCCTCGTGTATAGCGCCATGACATCTTTGGAAATCACACTGGTGAGCTTGGCCGGATCAACCGTGCCCAGTTTCATGATGTCATCGTGCAGTGTTGCGCTGAAAACACCATTGCCCTTGTTTAAAGCCCAGGTCATGACGCTGACCCACGAGATGGTTTTACCTCCATCACGGGTTCCGATGAACACCACCACGTCATTTTTCTTTCCTCCAAGCCACGCGGTCTGAACGGCGTAGTGGTACATGGAGCTCGTAATATTTGTCAGGATGACGATGATATTGGCCTGTTTCTTTGGCCCAAGCGTTTCATCGGCCTTATTGAGCTGCTTGTTAAGCTGCGTCAAGGTGAGGGAGTTTACCGAAGATCCCACATTCAAAACACGAATGACATGATACAAATCATAAACATGAGGGTACTTAGGGATGGGATAGCTGTTGTTGCCTTTCGCCTGAGCGAGGGCCCCAAACAGGCTATCAGGAACGGCCTTGATATAGTTCGTAAATTCGTGCTCGCGGGAGCAGGGCTGCCCGATATAGGCCTGGGTATACAACGTAGGGCTTGGAACTCCGTAGACAGCTGATGAAGTCCAATCCAGGCTCTTGACATTGATTGAGCCGATCGTAGAGCTCAAGTACCAATGAACCGTATAATGCCGCGTATAACACGTCGAGCACTCTTGAGTACACGACCGATGGCGTCCAAAACCGGTGCAAACGTTATAGCAGTTGCAGGAATAAGGCTGAAGATAGGTGCCGTCTACTTTATGCTTGGCAGTAATAGCACCGTCCAACAGCTCATAGTCTCGGGTCTGGCTGTAACGACCAACCATATAAGTGCCGCTTACCAGTAAGGCTACGATGGCCGTTTGTGCGCCAATCTCTCCCCAGGTAATGTCCCGAGGCCAGATAATCTTTGAAATAAACGGCCAGATGAGCGGAAAAATCAACAGCAGAATGAGATCAAACATGAGTTGTTCTTATGTTGCTAAAAACTTTTTAAGGCGTTGAGAGGGCCGGAACAATGGGGGCGGGTAATTCAATAGTAAAGCTTTTAAAATTAAGCTCCCGGCACGTGGTGCAGAGAAATCGTTTTAAATTATCAAAATTTGTTCAAACTTCCCTACTACTTGATTCTTAAAATCTATTCAAGTGCCAAGCCCGCGGGCTTACTGGCAGTGAACTATTGTACACCTTTTATATTTGCATAACAACGGCATGAGCGCACTAAGCTTATACTGTTCGTATCGAACCAAATCACCGGTCTAAGAAGGCTTATGTATAAAATTAAGTGAGCGCCAATTTAAAAAGCGGTAGATACAAGAGAGGACTGCTTTAACTACAATAGGAGACTTGTATCAATACCCAGACTTTTCGCGTCAATCGTGACATTCGTGCCCCCGTGGTACGTCTTATCGATGAGAACCGTACTCTTGTAGGGGATTTGCCCCTTGCTGAAGCACTTGAGCGTGCCCAGACTGCCGGTCTTGACCTCGTTGAGGTTGCACCGAACAACACTCCTCCCGTGGCCCGTATTGTCGATATCGGCCGATATCGCTACGAGCAGAACAAGAAGGGGCATCAGAAGCCACCCCCGGCACTGAAGGAAGTTCAGTTTCGTCCCACGATCGCCGAGGGGGATTATCTCGTAAAGCGCAATCACATCGCGGAGTTTCTGCACAAAGGCTCCCGATGCAAGGTCAGCATGCGTTTTCGCGGACGTGAGACCGATCACCTGGATATTGGCTTCAAGCTGATCAATCGCCTTGTGCAAGACCTTGCCGCGGTGGGGCATCTGGATGGAGCTATCTCACGAGACGGCCGCCAGATCACACTCGTCATGGTCCCCGGTGCTGCCAAGCAGACCGAAGCGTAAAGGGCACACCGGAACTCGTCGAAAAAGGCGAGTTCCGCTCCCTTTTGTACTACAATTCGTCAAAATCCACGATTTGGGCCGTCGGTAAAAGTGGCTGAAGCGTTAACGGGTCAGCCGAGTTGTAGTTGCGGTTAACTGTGCCGCTATACTCCCGGTAGTGTTTTTACTACTTCTGGTGTATAATAAATCCACAGCCGGTCAAAACCCGGCTTGATTAAGTAAAACCAAAATGTGGGATTCCAAACAATGACACCGTTTGCAAAGGCACAGCACTGGGCCGGTGCCGCGCTATTGGGGGCTATCGTTGCGGGCCTGCTCTTCGGGACTGCTTACCCTCATTACTGGGTTGCCTTTTGTGGGGCTCTGGCGTCAATTATCTTATTTGAGCCGTTGCGCCGGTGGGCTGTGAAGCAAAAGCAATTGGCTGATGCTAAAACAGAAAGAATTGAAGAACTCGAAGATCTGGATCGTCAGGCTGCCTCATACGTTGAGAGCGTAATCGCGCTCAGAACGCATTTCACAGGAGACCCACCGTACGTCGGATGGGAGGGCCTGGGACTGGCATTGAACGAAACGTTAGACATTCTTGATATGTTCAAAAAGTCTCTGGAAGAAATCAGAGACCTCAGTGCGCCAGGGCCTTCAGGGGACGCGCCTGCCGATGTCCAGCAAATTCGCTCTCTTGTCCTGAAGACTCTGCGCCAGGCTGAAGCGATGCGTTCACTGCAGCATGTTGGGCGATATCCCGAGGAGTCGCTATCGTGAACAGGTGGGTACTGCTTTACTCAGGGCTGTTTCTCACGTGGATTTTTGGCCAGAACCTCGGGATGATCCCCCTTAGCATCGGGCTGGTATCGCTCGGGCTCGCCGCCTATAGCTGGAAAGATAACGAATGAACTCAAACACCAAAGTCTGTCCAGGCTGCGGGGCCCCCTGGGAGAGCGAGGTGGGTCTTGGGATCAGTGGCACGACGCCGGGGGACCGCTACAGCTGTGGTAGCTTATACATCAGGCCCGATCGGCTGGTTTCGGTCCCATTGGTCTGCCGGTATGCGGCGGACCTAAGAGAACGTCTGCGCGTTGTGGCTGAAGCGTATAACGCTCTTGTGGCCAAGAACCAAACCGTCGAGTCGGAACAATTACCCCTATGAGCACACACATCGAAACAGGATTTTTGCTGCCCATCAGGGACTTCTCTAAGATCCTCATCGAGGTCAATGCCCTGCGGGCCAAAGCCGAAGTGCTCGCCAAAGAGCTGCTTCAGGCACATGTGATTAAAGAAGCGCTTTATGCGTTCGATCAGGCAACGATGGCCGGACGAGCACCTGGCGACGCTGATTTCTTGACGGTCGCTCTGGATAAGATGAGCGAGGCCCAGAGGGAGGTACGAAAGACAGGCTGTCTTGAACCGGATGTGGACATGAGCCTGACGCTCACCTTCTTTCCTTACAAGGAAGTTACCTTGGGGATGGCTTTTGCCGCCAATCAGAAGCTCCTTAAGCTCACCTCTTCTCTGCCGGGGTGGACTGATTATCACTATCAGAATCAAACCGATCCACCGGATACTGTTACCGAGCAAGAATGGGTCGGACGCAAAAAAGTCTGGGATGAAGTGCTGCTTAGCAGATCCGGTATCCCTAATCGAGAGGGCTTCACCATTCAGGTTCTTCCCATCAGGGGCCTGTTGTCGCTTGATTTCATCGGGATAGGGACAATCTGCTCTGATCTGAACAAGAGAGCGCATCGCATTGCAGCTGATATCGCAATCGCAACAGAATACAAGAAAATACCCGTCGAGCAAAGAACACTCCCGTGCCTGACGCACCTGGTGCTCAACTCAACAGACCTGCCCAGCTACGCGCAAGCAAAGCAGGATGCGCTCTCAAAGTTGGCGCCGAGCCCCACGCTCAGGATGCTAAAAGGGGAACATACTGCCCCAAGGGATGCTTCTAATAGCTCTCAGGCTGCGCAAAATGATGACCTGGTTGGCTGAAGCCTCACGGAATTTGCGACGCGAGCCGAGATGCATTATTCACGTGCAGAATTGAGCATGGCGCACAGCTTCAAGCAAGGGGTGCTGTTCTTTAAGTCTCATCGTCTGATCCAGGATCACCCGATCAAGGACTTTTAAAACGGTACCGAGAGAATAACAAATCATCGATTAAAGGAGACCTGAATGGCAAGAAATACAACCAGGCTTAAAAGCACAGGGGGTAAAAAGAAGACTCCCAAGAAACGCGCCGTCCGGGAAGTCCCTGTGAAACGTGCTGACCTAAAAGTCGCAGGGCCTCGAATGGTAGAGATTGAAATTGAAATCTCGGAAAGTGCTGAAGCTGCGCTGCGCGAGATTGCAGCGCTTTCGAACCAGAGCTTGGATACCGTCGTAAGTGTCCTCTTGGCCGCGGAGGTCATAAGAGTTAAAGCCATCTAAAGCGCTCCTTTTATGTGACTCTGAGCTGAACGAGGCGCTCGACTTTGCGCAAGTCGCTATACCTCGTAGGTCAATTCACCGAAAAAGGACTCACTATGGATCCGATTCAAGACTCGCCCGCGAATAAGCGGCAGTCTCGCGAGAAGAAACGGTACGATGCCGCCTGGTGGCGTAATCACGGGCACATGCCCGCCTCCTCGTTCTCGCTCGACGAGCTCTATGCCGCGTTTCACCATCGTCAGGTGGCAGGGGATCCCGCGCCGGATTCCGGCGAGACGCGCGACGTCAAGGGGCAGATTTTACGCGAAGGCATTGAGTCCGCGCTCAAGCGGCTCGTCGCGCAAGTCAACGAGTATGATGATGACTCCGGCAATGCCCCACAGCAGCTCATTTTTCTGCGACAGATCATTGGGAGTCTCAACGAGACGCTGCTCACGGCGCAAGACTCTTGCGGGACCCTGTGGCGCGATGTACTCATGGAGAACGCGCCGGCGAATACTCCGGTGCTGACTCTGCGCGCCGGGGAGCACATTGCCATCGCGACCTGGGAACGTGTGGGTACTGTGACCGGCTGGCACCTAGGCGATGGACAGACTTTCCTTGTGAAGGTCTCGCACTGGATGCCGTTGTCAGACCTCCTTGCGCTTCTCCCGCCATCGATCCGTTGGCGCGGCGCGCTAAATGCCGCTGCAAGAGATAGCGCTGGCTAAACTACAGGCTTAAGTCGATTCAATGCCCGGAAAGAACTCTTTCCGGGCACTTTTTTGCTCAAGAAGCCGGTGGCCTCTGGTACCTCTTGACTGTACCGCTAACCGAGCGCTACGCAGTCCATTCCTGCTACGCTCGATTGTTCACTTCGAGCACACAGGGAGCACCTGCTTCGAGGATACCGCGGAACATCCTTTTGCACAAGTCGCTATACCCTTAAGGCAATAGATCAAAATTAACAGGAACATCACCACTATGCATCCCACAAACAAGAAAAGCGAATACGAGCAACTCCTGGCGTTCAAGGCGGCTGCTCTGGCGGACGGCTGGACGTGCAAACCGACATACAAGCTGGAGTCCATGGACCGAGCCGCCACGCTCAGCCGCGAAGGTTTTCTGATGTCAATCGTCGCACGGGACAACACAGAAAGCCTTAAAAGCAAGCACGCCTATGACTTAACTCTGGCAGTCTGGGGCCCAGACGGACTCGCAATCCGACCACCGGATACCTACGATTGGCAGAAAATCAAGGAAGCTCTACGTGCTTGTAATTATTGCGAGGCCAAGGATGTCGACACATTTAGGGTTTCGTTCGCCGGAAGATGCTGTGCACAGTGCCTGCCGAAGCAAAGAGCGATAAGCGAAGGTCCGGGCTGGATGTCCTGATCACAGCAAAGATCAATCGCTGTACAAGCATCAACATTAAAAAAGAGCGGAGAATTCTCCGCTCTTTGTTTAAATCAATCCACGTACTCGAATAGAATGTCCCTCGGAAGCAATTCGTGTCGACTCGGTAAGTCGAGCCGCGTAATGCACCGATAGTCTGTCTTAGGGTCATCCGCAAACAAAAACGAAACATACATTTCTGTTTTGTCTTTCGATAAGCTGAAGCTGATTTGGTCAGTCACACCGGTTTTATGCCGAATGTACCTTCCCAGCAACTGCATCATGTTCCCTGACAAATGTGGAGTCCCCTTCCTAAAGAGCTCGGAAAGCGCTTTGGCCACCAATTGGGACTGTCTCGCGCTCTCCGCTATTGCGGCGAACCACGCCTTTTCCATTTCGAGACAAAACTTCCAGAATACTCGGGCGCTTGAAGTATCAAAGTGGTCCCAAAATGTCCCGAACGGTTCGCTCCAGTGGAAAGGGGTTGCGTGATTAAGCCCGTGTTTATCCGGTAGACCCTGTTCCTTCCATCCGGCAGAATGGTGTTCATAGCTGATCAGCCGCTTGATTTCGTCCAAGAACGACATTTGCTCCGTGCTGTAATGCTGCTCATAGGCAAACGTATCCCAGTGCCGGCGCCACGCAGTAAACGGACTTTGAAGCAGCGCAGCGGCGTCTCGCGTTGCTTTCAGGCAGTACTCCAGTCCGTCGTCGTATGTTAGAAGACTCTTATCCTTGAACAGGCCCACGAACTGCTTTTCGGTAACCCCATCCACCTGGATAAAGGTAAGCTCGTCACCAAGATCTGTAAACCAGTTCACGACCCGACCTTTTTTATAGCCGGGTTCCCCGACGTAAGGATAAATAGGTCTGACTATTTTTCGCTTATCTTCAGCGCTCAAGGAACTCTCGGGCACGACCTTTTGTGCATCTTCGATGTACACTAAGGGCTTGGCCGGATAGGCTTTGAGAAGCCCTTTGAACGATTTTGCATCATAGCCGAAGGACAAAACCGTCTGCGCATATTCGCCCGTCAGATCAATCTCTTTGGGAGCCACGGCTTTGGTACTCAGTAGCTCAATGATTTCGAGCGTCTTTTCGTACTGTTCTGTTGCCGCTTTCAGTCGAGCACGAGCCTTGGCCTTAAGTGCCCTGAAGGGTTTTGATTTATTCATAGTTTATGTTCGCACGGGTAGCGCGATCATCCTTTTCGTGACTTTTGAAAAAAAAATGTCCTGTTTTGTATAGACAACAGCTTCAATTTAAAAACGTCATCCTACAAGCTTGGCCAAAGCACTGGCAACCCGAACGCCGACCTGCCCTTTGGGCTCCAGAGGATGCCAGAGGGTCTGCTGCGCGGTAACTTCCAGGACCTGATTTAAAGAGGAGTCTTTGCAGTGTCGGGCATCCCCCACGATATTCGCAAAAATTACATCCGCACCCTTGGCAAAGAGCTTACCTCTGGCATAAGTCTCAATGTTCGTTGTCTCGGCGGCAAAACCAATGATCGCTTTCGGGCGCGCCTGCATATAGCCTACGCTTGCGAGAATATCGACAGTGGGCGACAATTTAAGTGCAGCACCGCTGGTATGTGGCGAGGAAATGGGTACAGCAGCCTTAAAGTCAGCAACGGCGGCTACTGCGACAAAGCCATCCGCAGGCATCCTCTCATGCACGGCATAAAGCATCTGCTCGGCACTGCGTACCAAGGTAATCTCAATATTAGGGTGTGCCGGTAGCGTCACATAGGTGGGACCTGAGACAAGGCTTACCCTTGCTCCGCATAAGGCAGCTATCCAGGCGATACTGAAGCCCTGCCGTCCGGAGGAGAAGTTGGTCAGCACATCCCCCTGGGTACTGATCGTCTCAGCCGTAGGCCCGCTCGTGACGATGATGTGCTTTCCGGAGAAATTTGGAAGGTTAAAAGCCCTGGCGTATTGTACCGGCACGCTGCTTGCGGCACCTCGAAGGACGCGTAAACGCTCAAGACACGGGCCCGCATCAAAAGAATCCGGCCCATGAAACGAAAGCTGCCCTTCGAAATCGTAGCCGAACGTGGGCCATCGCCGCCTCAGAGCCTCAAACGCGGACGCATTAGGGCGCACAGAGATCTCAAGCGGCACAGCGATGTCTTTGGCCTTGATTTTATGTAAAAAAGAACACTGAGGGCTCAGAGTTGCCGATCGACATAGCGCAAACGCAAAATCATAGGCATCGGGCAAAGACTCAATAAGATCCAGCAGCGAGCGCATACCTTGGGATTTGCTCTGCAGAACCTCAATTCCGGGATCGGCACTTAAGAACTTTTTGATCTGCGGTCCAATGACAGTAACATGAGCGCCGTGCGCATGAAGCCAGCGGGCCCACTGAAGAGCTGCTCCGCTCGGCTGCGCATGGTTTGCGAAGGCCCGTACGCCGTCAAGACTCTCAAGGACATCCCCTGCGCACACCAGGCACCGTGCTCTGTGCGGCAAAAAGGTGGTTTTGAAGTACTCGCTCATGCCCGACGAAATGCTCTCCCCAGCAGTCGGGCAGCTTCTCTCGCCTCATTTGTGGCCAATGCCCCAAGATGACAACGGACGTAGCCGCGAGCCTGCCGGTCGGGGTAATAGTGCTCATTCGTATCCAGCGCAACACCCAGTTGCTCTGCTCGCTGGATGATGCCGATGTCCGCATCAAACCCGAGAAAACTTCCCCCTTCTGGAAGTCTTGCCGTGATGCCATTTTCACCAAGCGCATCAAACAGCACGTTAGCGCGTGTATGCCAGGTTCTTCTGAGCACGTCGAGGTAAAAGGGGCTGATGGCCCGGGCAGCTATTTTCTGCAAGACGCTAGCGGTCGATAAGTTAAGCGTGATTTTATTGGACCGTAATGGCTTAAACAGTCTGTCGTCTGTTTTGATAAATCCGAGCCTGAACGCAGGGGATAGTATTTTTGAAACGCTGCCGACTCTGATCACACGTTCCACTTCAATCGCCTCAGGTGCGCGTTCGAACCAGAGCGCATCGTAGGGATTGTCCTCAATGAGCCATGCATTATTCAGTCGAATAGCCTCCCGTACAACCTCGCGATCCTGCTCGGTAAGGGATAATCCAAAGGGAGGCGAGAAGTTGCTGGTCAATAACAGTGCATCAAACGACAGATCAGCCAGGTCCTCGATACGTTCAAAAGGAACAATACGCACGCCAAGGAGTTCGGCTTGGCGCAAAAGGGCGAAAAAGCACGGCACTCGTACTGCCAGTGCGAAGGAGCCTTTTTTGAGACCCTTGAGAGTCAGCAAGGAGATAAATAGCGCTTCTGTTGCGGAGTTCGTAACGAGTGTCTTTCCGTCCCAGTGAGGATAGATCGCTCTCGTACACTCTATAAAAGCACCCTCTCCGCTCGGGTCAGGATAAGAAGCGTGCTGTGCGTAGAGCTCGCTTTCGCACTCTGATACCGCGGCCTTGACGAGCTCTCGTAAGCTAGCAGGTAGAGAAAGTGTGTCAGCCTTAAGACAAAGCATCTGTTTTGGCCGTAAAGGTAAGGCTGTTTCCGGTCTGTATCATGCTGACAGAAAACCCGCACGCCTTGAGCATCTGCATAATTCGATCAGGATCATGCTGATAAAACTCGTTATAATCGAGAATTGCGTTCCAAGCGCCTCTTCGAGTGTCGATAATCTCGGTTCGCTGTGCATGCTTGAGTTTATCGCCAATAACCTGGTTGTACTCCTCGGTGCGTACCAGAAGCGTAGATCCGTCGAGCCGGCTGCGCCGTGGTGTCATGATGCCCTCAGGTCGCGGCACGAAGGTATTGAACACGAACCAGCCAGAGCGCTTAAGGTGCCTGCGCACGGCTGAAAAGAACACTGATCTTTCAGCTGGGGACACGTAGTTGAAAGCCTGTCGCAGCGAGATCAGATCATATTTTCTCTCTTCAAGGTCCTTAAGGTCCGGTAAGTGACAAAGCATTCCTCTTTTCTTCAACGATTTCTCTGCCACTGCGAGCATCGAGCTGGAACCATCGGCAATATCTACTTCGGTGAACATTTTAAGCAATCCGCGTGTCGAGGCTCCGGTACCGCAACATAGGCCCAACACTTTGCTACCACTGGGTAAGCCTAGGCCTCTTATTGCACGCTCGAAGGGCTTATCTGCGCTCGACTCCAGAAACCTCGCATAGGCGAGCTCATACTGCTCGCTTTGAAAATGATAGAGATTTTGCGCCCTGAGAACGGTCAGAAGCTCCTCTGGCTTCTCAAGTAAGATAAACGAGCCGTGCAGCGGCTGATTGATGAGCCGCTCGCCTCGCGTGACGAGCCTCTCGATACTCAGCCAGTCCTCAACAGTTCCAGGGGCTGAGATAATCGGTGCGGCTTTACCTGCCGGCATGAAAGCATGCATGTGCAGCACCCATTGAATCTCTGGGCGCAGGGCAAATATCCGATGTGCGATGTATCCGTTTAAGCTGGGTTTCTTTCCTGAGATGCTCTGAGCATCGATGAGGTTGTCACCGCTGATGGAACGAATGAGTGTGAGGTCCGAAAGAGTTGTGGCACTTTTGTTTGACGCGCGCGCCGTCACAAGCGTCCCTTGTGCAACTCTGTGGGCCACAAACCCGAATTCAGCCCCGGGATATTTGGTATCCGGCTTTTTCTCATAAGCATTGAAACACCCAAGGCGTGCCCAGTTGCGCGTCGCTTCAAGCATGGCGTCGATCGCCTTACCTTCCATGTCAAATGCGGCTACGGTTTCAAGCGCTGTTTTAAAATGACGCTTTCCACTTCTTGAAGCCAAGATACGGACAAAATTATCGACAAAGACAGGATAGCTGGAACACGGGGCAATCCCCTTCTCACCGGTCAACGCCACATAGGTATTCTGGCTGTACGCGCCGATCGCAGAGAGCTTATGCGTCAAGAGAAATGAATAGGCACCGTCGATCAGTGCGGCAAGTTCGGCTGCCTTGTGCTCGATAAGGGCCCCACATGCCGCGGATGGGCAGGACTGGCGAGCCTTCATCATCAATTCAAACCCAATTGCATCCAATGAAATAAGTGCCTGCGGAGACGATACGAGAATATCTGTCGGAACTTGGCTAAAATAAGCGACGTTCATTCCCGAGGCTTTCAGTGCTTGGGAAAACTTTCCCCTGACCTCAGCCGAAGGGAGTTCTTTTGAAAATACGATTGCTTTCATCATGATTTTTATTGTTATGGATGAATGTTGATGAGTTTTGCTTGGTTGCCGGGTTAGTCTTACATCGATTCACTGTTAATCAAATCGGTTTGCACACCCGGACATATGATAGGATTTGGCCGCTTCGGCCATGCCGATTACGTTCCAGCCTCTCTCGGTGCTGAGAATGTCCACTGACCAAGCTCCCGTGCCTGCCGCTTGTGCAGCACGAGCGGCAAGATCCTTGACGTAATCCTCGTCCTTGATATCCTTGAGCGCATTATAAACAGCAGTAAACTCGCTCACCCCGCCCTGCTCCAGGAACCTCTCGCTCCAATACGGGTGAATACATTTCACCTTTCCGTCAACCGCAAAGGCTCTGACCTCTCTGCAGATCGGCAGATCCGCGAATAAAGGCGCGTGAGCGACCGGGGTAAGCGGTAGAAATTCCCTCACCGCCCACCATTCCAGGGAAAATCGAGAAAAACTGATGATGTCAGAGTACTCCACGAGCGCAATAGCATGGTCGCGCAACTCACGCTCTTTGGCCACATAGCAGGTATGGCGCCAGTTCTGCTTGCCAGCGGTATGGCCTGTACGAAGAAATAACGGGTAGCCGATCTCCTGCGCAGCTTCGGTAAGTCTCTTGAAAAAGGACTCAGAAGCGCACGTCATCGCCTGTCCTTCAAATACATTAGCGATATCGGACAGCTCTTCCTCGTGAGCTCTGACCAGTAAAGTTTTAGGCATCGGCAACCCGCAGGCCAGCAACCGGGGATACCAGTAGGCAAGATTATTCGGGTCAAGCGATGATGTGTCGATAAACGGGGTCATCGATCCGCTATCCGTGGAGGGTCAAAAGCCAGAGCTGAGGTCGCAGAGCGGCCGTGAGGTTGGGCTGAAAAAGTGTGAGCTCGGCGTACCTTATTGGAAAAATGGATATAGCGATACCGCATGGGCTATCCGGCTGAAACGCCGTCCTCTGGTTCTGCGTGCTCTTGGGTACCCAGAGCGGCGCGAGTTTGCCGGATAAGGTCCTCCGCGGTCATCCTGCACCTGACCCATTGATGCAGCAATTGACGGGCTTCTCGCATACAATCGGGGCAGCCAACGGCCCGAAACGCATCGAAAGCCCCGTGCGCCGCGCAGTGCCAATGAGTGGGAGGCGACTGCACGGTCTCCTCGCCCCTGCGCTGCCAGGCCTCCACGGCATCCGTGCGCTCGCGCATTGCCGGGCCCTCGGCGCTGCAGTCCGTGCACACGACCGCCCAGTATACCTGTCCTGCATTCTGCAGCTCCATGGGATTTACTACCGCGGATGCGCAGAATGGACATCGACGCAAGGGGACAACGGGCAGGTCCATTACGCAGGGTCTCCTCTACCAAGCTGGAAAATCTCCGCACCATAGGCTGCGCAAGCCCGTGAGGCTCGACACGCAGCATCCGCTTCATCAACGGTTGCAAAGAACACAACCTGGGGGTCGCTCGGATCCTCCTGCTCGCTCACCATTGGTTTTGGGCCGGATGGGAATAGAATCATGACGAAAAAGGGCTTCTTTGTGCTCATAATGCGGTTTCTCTAGGTGCTTATAGGGTCCAGCAGTTTATTATTTGTCCCAGGCAAGCACCTAGGTTATTAATTTTGGTGTATACTGCTAGTATATCACATCTGCACTCTGGGTACCGTTTTTAGTGAAAATAGGAACAAACAGAACTTTTCTTTCAAAAGTCATCAGAAACTCAGCTCTGCTGACCGGACAGGCTCAGCGCGTGATTGCAGGGGTTTTGCCCCAGGGAGGAACGCCGTTTTCCGCAAGAATCGCTTCGGCTTCCGCCACCGCTTCGCTCCAAGCGAGCGTGGCGGGCCCCTCCCAGCCGAGCCCCTCTGCTTCACGAACCTGATAGGTCACATCCCCCAGATTAATCTTTGGATTTCGCAGCAAGCCCTTGAGCACTCGCAACACGCGTTCATCTTGCATCGGTCGATCTCCCGTTGTTAACTCGCACTTGGCTGCGACTTCAATGTCTCTGCTGTGAGTCGAGCAGCGCTCTCCACATCAAGTACGGTGTCAGCGATCTCCTTGGCCGTCTTTTCCATATTGTTATCCCTGGCCACTTTCCAAGCTTCTCGCAGCGCATTTGCCGCGATCTGCAACAGCTGACTGAACTCACTGAGAGCTGTAAAATTGGAAGAATTTTCCCCGGAAAGCATCTCATCCTTCAAAACCACAAGACGCTACTAACACTTAGAGGAAGTAGAGTCCGGGAGGTCCTTATTGACCGAGCGTCCCGCCATGAACCCTATGAGTAAGGGGAGCAATAGCAAGAAAAACACTTCCAGCGCGACATGGGGCGGATAGGGCTTCGTGCACGAGGAGGAGCATCGGGGTTCCCAAACAATTTGAAGGGCGAACCATAACGCAAACACACAATAGCCGGCTATTACAATAAACCAATACTTGAAAGTCGATTTTAGCATGGGGTGTTTTCTCTGAACTGCGTACTTATGTGCTTAGTCTTTCTTTGAAAAAGCTTAATTATTCACTACAGAATTCGCGCATATAATAGTTTTGGTGTATACTGATAGTATACCATAAGAAAATTATTCCCGCGTGACTACAGGTTAGTTCTTAAAAGTGAAAGCGGCCGCGCTGCGGATAAAAAACGGGCTAAATGACACAAAACAACATAAAATCGACAGTTAAGCGAATCTCAGCGCCTACACAAAGGGCGGCGGCCAAAAAAGCACGACAGAGGCGCATCGAACAGCCCTCAGAAGGGCCCGATCCTTTCCGCCTCTATCGGGGCGGGCGGATTACGAGTGACCTGCCTGGCGTATTTCAGTTCTACCGCGGGGGCAGCCTGCGGGACGTGCACGTTGCCTACGAGGTCTATGGAAAGCTGAACGCGGATAAGAGCAATGTCATTTTGCTCTTCCCAGGACTCTCAGCCACCGCCCATGCCGCCTCCAGCGAAGCCAGTCCGGAAACGGGATGGTGGGAGCTGGTCATCGGGCCCCAAAAAGCGATCGATACGCGCAAGTATTGCCTGATCTGCATCAATAACCTAGGGAGCTGCTACGGGTCCACGGGACCCTCAACATGCGATCCGCACACAGGCAAGCCCTATGGCGCGCACTTTCCGGTTTTATCCGTAGAAGACATGGCAAAAGCCGGTTTTGAGCTCATGAACCATTTGGGCATCAAACGATTGGATACCGTAATGGGCGTGTCTTTGGGTGCGATTATCGTGCTCGCCTATGCTGCCCTCTACCCGCACAGCGCAGCGCGCCTGGTGAGCATCTCCGGGACTATGGCCGCAAATCCTCATGCGATCGCCACCAGGGCGCTCGCCAGAGAGGCTATCATGGCAGATCCGGCATGGAAAAAAGGGCATTACGTGCTAAAGCGTCCGCCCACTCAGGGGCTCAAGCTTGCCCGAAAATTAAGCCTCCTCTCATACCGCTCGGTCGCTTACTTCAGAGAGCGAATTGCGCGCGAAGTTCTGCCGCCAGACGTCGTTCAGATTCAGGACTCGGGTAGCGAGTTTCTCATTCAGCGTTATCTTGAAGACGTAGCGGGCCGGACAACGAGATATTTCGATGCCAACAGTTTTCTCTATCAGTCAAGAGCTATCGATCGCTTTGATCTGCGTGAGCACGGCCCGGTACATAAGCTCTTTGAGCGCTCAGCCCTTGATCGGGCGCTCGTCCTCGGGGCAAAAACTGATATGCTCTACGAGATCACCGAACAACGCGCCATTGCGGATGCTCTGCGCAGAGGGGGTGTCAAAACCAAATTCGTTGCTTTGTCCTGTGATCATGGGCATGACTCGTTTCTAAGTAACCAACGGGCTTTCGCATTGCTGATTGAAAAGTTTTTGCAACGACCGGCAAAGGACCATTTCCACGCCTCTCACAATCGCGTAACCAATAAATCAAAGAAGGTGCGTCTGTGAATAAGCTCATTGCTCTTGATGCCGACGGCGTCATTTTTGACTACAGAGCCGCTTTTGCGCGTGCCTGGCAAAAGCGATACGGCTATGCGCTTGAACTGAAGGAGCCAAGGGCTTTCAAGTATACGCAGGCTTATGCAATTGACTGGCAGGGTGAGGATGAAGCGCATTTCTTCAACACCTCTTTTACCGAAGAAGCTTACGTCTCCATGCCACTGATGTCCGGAGCTTTTGAAGCGCTGAGCGCACTGAGCGCAGCCGGTAACATTCTCGTGATAGTCACGGCCATGAGTCCTGAGTTTCTACAGGCTCGCATCAAGAGCTGCGAGCTGCACGGATTGCCTATCCATGCAGTGCACGCCACCGGAGATAAACACGATGGAACTAATCCTAAAGCGCAGATTTTGAACGCGCTTCAACCGGCGGTATTCGTCGACGATATTACGGCCTATTTTGCAGGACTGGCTGATGGCATTCACCGGGCCTTCATCAATTATCAGTGGATTGACTGCTTAAGCCGCGGAAAAGAAATCCGCTATCATTCGGAACACTCAAATCTCAAAGTATTTGCTGACTTTTGGATTCATCATCGAGGCAAGAACAATCATGAAAACGTGGAAGAATAAAATCGAGCTGGACGGGCTTGGGGTCTGCACGGTCAAGGAACTTAGCGATCAGGAGGCTTCACGAATCAGGTCCCGCAGCAAGGATCCGATGATGCCGGTCTCCACAGGCTTCATCAATCTCTACAAAAACGGGGTATTTGCAGGAACCTGCGGTGTGTCCTACGCTGAGCGCAGAGTTCAAAACACGCTTAGAAGTGCCTGCTAGATATAAATTGGATGTTCTATAGTTAAGGCCAGCCTCACGATTGAAGCTGGCGAGCATTGCCATAGGGCAAACGCGCAGGCCGCACCGAGCGGGGCAAACGAGCGTGACCGGTGTCGCGTGGTGTCGCTTCGCATCCGTCTCGTAGCATTAGGCCGCCTGCGAAGCTGCACAAGAGTCACTCAGAGAGCGACATAGGGGTGGGCCTCTGTGCGCGGGCGAGCAACCCGCATTTTAACCGTTGAGCGCTTTAAGCCCTGTTGGGCGAGAGCCCGATTTTCGTAATGCTCATTTAAGAATGTTGACCTGATAAATTTAAATACCGATTGGCTATACTCGTCAGGTTCATGCATAGGTGCAACATGGCTAACAAAGGTCAAAAGACAAAATTCTTTTCGTTTGTTCTATCCCCTATCTCCACTCAACAGAAGGGGGTTCAAACTACTCATTGTGCCGTAGAGCTCGTCAAAAAGTATAAGAGCAATACTCCGCAAGGACGGATGGTTGCGCGATGGGCACACGAGGACAAGACAGTCATTATGCTCGAAGGGGGCGCGCTCGGCGAGCTGAAGAACATTTTGGCAGTCGTTGAGAAAAACAGGTTTCCTTATGCCTTCTTTCGTGAAAGTGAGGATTTTCTCGGAGGGCTTTTGACCGCTGTCGGGGTCATCCTCCCGGAGATCGTTTACACCGCCATTGAAAAGAAGGACGACTACGGGGATAGTTGGTACGAGGCGACCTGCCTGGACGAACCCTCGCACTTATCGCCAAACGCCTGGTGGCTTAGCTCGGGGACAAAAACCTCAAATAGGCATCGTATCTTTTCACACTCGACTCCAGTATTCGAGCTGTTGCGGATAAAAAACGGCAGTAAGTTGGCAAGTTAATTCTCTTCACACAACCGGCCTTTCAGGCCGGTTTTCTTCGCCCGTAGAAGTTCCTATGCTCATAGGAATATTGACTTAAAACGCCAAAATACTGTGAGCTATTCCTACGAGCATAGGAATATTAAATCAAAAACGGGATTAACCACGCGGGAACGTTTTAGTTCCTGAAAGCTTCAATGCAATCGCCTCTGCTCATTCCAGCGATAAGGCTCGCTGATTGCCTGACTATGGGCGGCCAGGAATGCGTTGATTTCGTCTCTGACAGCGGGGCTGGTCATCAGCGCCCAGCGACTATTCTCACTCGGCATCTCACGCAAAGCAACGCTCAAGGCAGCTTCAAGGCCAGCGCTGGATGCCACAAAAATCGCAAAAGGGTTTACAAACGGATGTGGAGTCTTTTCGTCAAAAAATAACAATAGATAGGCGACATCCCCATGTTCAACAAACAGCTCAGCCCAGTGAATCCACTCTTCAGAAAATCCCGCTACAAGGCCTACGAGTTCAGAACTATGTTGTTGATCTACGACAACACAGCCTGACCCAATTTCTTTAAGTTTCTCCAAAAAACCGCTCACGGGGATCCTCGTCGGTATACATTAAACAGCTTTCTCCTATAGCGATCTGTTTTATACGTTAGAAGCCGGTATTTAAAATTGAGTGAAATGCCGGATGTCATGGAGTTCCGGCACCCCTCGCAGGCGGAAAAGCGGGAAACCAGGGCGGCGCCGGCGGCAGTGCCACGGGTTTATTTTTAAGCTCTTTCAGTAGTACATGGACTGCCTTTGCGAGCTGATTGTCAAAACCCGTCTTGGCATAAGGTCCGGGCTGTAGGTGAACCTCGATATTTGGATGAACGCCAACGCCCTCTACCACCCACCTGGAGTCGTGGTACATCGCTTCCTGCGAAATGATTTCGTGCCCTCCATCAAGCAGATGAAAGGGGTAGAAGTAGCCTCGCACACCACCCCAGGTCGTGGAGCCAATCACCGGACCTAAGTGATAGCGCTTGAACCGATATGCGAAGATATCGCCATCAGAAGCGGTTCCGTGATTGACCAGTAGAGCCAGATGCCCGAGATAAGCGCTTTGAGGTCCCTGCCGATTCGCTCCGGTACGGAAGACAAAATCCGATACTGATTTTTGCAACAATTCATTGAATATGACGGAATTTACATACCCGCCCAGATTCCAGCGCTCATCGATGATGATTGCAGGCTTGTTAAGCTGCTGATAAAACTGTCGGGTAAACTCGCGCAATCCTTCAGATTCCATATCATTGAGATAAACATAGCCTATCTTCCCGTGGGACAATCTGGAGACTTCCTCCCGATTGTGTCTTATCCAGGACAACAGCCGCAGCTTTTCGCTGTTCACCACAGGCTTCACAATAACCTGCCACACTTTGGAGCGAGGGCCTGAACCTAACGTCAAGTCCACATCCTGTCCGATCGATCCGACCAGATACTGATAGGGGTTAACCGCTCCCGTAACGGTAAAGCCGTTAATGGCCGCAACGTAGTCGCCTTTCTTGATCTTAAGACCGGGCTGAGCCAATGGCGCGTAGTAGCCCGGGAGCGTATTATCTCCGTGATAAATGCGTTGGATATAGTAGTAGTCGCTCTTTCGATCAAGTGCAAGTTGCATCCCAAGAGCCGCGGTAGCTTGTTCTTTTTCAGCTCCCGATGAAGAGCCTCCATAAATGTACATGTGACTTTCGCCAAGCGAGCCGAGCATGTTGGCGATAATGTAATCAAGATCTTGCGGGTCCTGTGCAAGGGGAAGAAGCCTTGAGTATTTTTCGCCCAACTGTCTCCATCGTGCCTTGATCAGCAGAGGATTGACAAAATAATCACGAACGTCCCTCCAGGCTTCCCAGAACACTTCGGATCGTTCGGCCTGAGGATGTACTTCGAGGCGCATTTTCCAGACAGAAAGCGGTTTAAAAAGACCGTTTGTCTTGAAGTTAGCGTAATGAATGTACCAATTGCCGTCTTTTGGATAGAAAAGACGCAAGCCATTGGCACTCAGATAAAATCGACCGTCCAGGTGACTTACTAAGACCTTGTCTTTACGGCCTCGCAAGCAGTACGCATGAAGCTTGGCGGTTTGTCCTGGAAGCTTTCCGCCTAAAACGGGAATGGGTGTCGTTTCGTAATACAGCAGCCCGCCGGCCTGTGCGATCTCAGAGATCTCTGCCGCGGCAACCGGAACGCGAACGGCTCTGTCAATCAGTCCCTTGAAATCGATAGTCACTTTTTTTGCTAACGGTGCCGGTTTTTTAGAAGCTTTCTCGCAGGCGCTGAGGGCGCTTAGTGTCGAGGGTCCCCAGGTGCTTCTCGGTGCAAACAATGAGGGCGTTTTGGCTTGTAGTGTAAGGACGTAGAGCCCGTCGGAGTCTGTCGAGGCGGTACTGATGCCAAAGCTGGATGCAACGGGGTTCACAAGCCGCGAGGAAGTGAAGAATAAGTACTTGCCGTTGCGCGAGAACACGGGGTTATCATCGTTGAATCGCCCCCTGCTGATCTGGTGTAATTTTCCGGTTTTAATGTCATAAATGAATAGTGCGCGTCTGAAATTAGCTAAAGTGGCGGAAAATGCGAGCCAACGACTGTCGGGTGAGAATGTGACATCCGGAAAGGGATCAACGACAACTCGCGGATTTGTTGCGATTTTCGTAGACTTGCCGCTATCAAGATTTAAAAGCCATAGCTGAGTATTCGAGTCGGTATAGGTCAGGTAATTGGAATCAGGACTCCACACCAATGGGCCTGAGTACGTGACATTAGAGTTCTTGGTAAACGCTTTGACTTCTCCGTATTTGGCTTCTTCACGAACGATCACCTGGCTCTTAGCCCCTGTATCGTCGATATAAGCGATAGAAAGCCCGTCAGGAGACCAGGAGGGGTCCTTGTAGTTTGAAGCGATCTTATGCCCAAGGTTACGAACATATCCGTTGCCCACCGGAAGCATAAAAAGAGCACCGCGAGCTGAAAATACCGCCGCTCGTCCATTGGGGGCAAACGACACCGAGCGAATATCTTTGGAAGCATCGTAGAGATAAGGAAGCGTCTTGCCTCCATCCAAAGGAACGCTGACTTTAATTGGCTTGAGCTCCTTGGTGATGAGCGAATAGGCATACAGCCTGCCGCCATCGGATAAAACAATGGTTGTTCCATCGCATGAGGGCCAGTCGATATCGTACTTCTTAAAATGAGTCAGCTGCTGAGTTTGTCCCGTCGAGAGGTTCTTGGCCCATAGATTAAGAACATGAAGCGGACCACGATCAGAGGCGAAATATACGGTGTTCTTAACCCACATTGGCCAGGCATTCTCGCCCTTCCAGTGGGTGATCAGTCGGCTTTTGCCGGTTTTTAGATCATAAGTGAAGAGCTTATCGGCCTGGCCTCCCTTGTAGTCTTTGCGGCGAAAGTCTCTCAAGGGGCGTGCTAGTTTATTGTAAATGATTTGTGTCCCCGCTCTGTTGAACGAGAGAGGCCCTGACCAAGGCATGGGAAGAGGAACGGGGAGCCCTCCAGTGGCCGGCACTTCAAAGGCCCGCATAATCTGGTAGTTGAAGCTAAATCGTCTCGATAAAAACACAACATTTTTGCTATCGGGCGTCCAACCGACCACGATATTATCGGTACCCGTAGAGGCCCCTTTTTTGGTCGGATAGTTCATCGAGCGCCACGTCAGCTCTCTTACCGGTCCGCCGCTGCTCGACATCACATATACGTTTGTGCTGCCTCGATACGCTCCGGTAAATGCCAGCATTTTGCCATTTGGGGAGAGCACAGCGTTGGAGTCAAAGCCAGAGTCGTCCGTAAGCCGAGAAGCCACTCCGCCCGAAAGAGCAACACTCCACAGAGATCCTCCTGCCTCAAAGACAACGGTATTGCCGTGTACAGTAGGGTATCGGGCGAGCGCCGTCACAGGGCCAGGTAAGGTCGCTCCGACCGCAATCGTGGAGATAATTTGGATTGAAAAAATAGCAAGACTTCTAAAAAAGATGTGTTTTAAATGCATGATACGTCCGTTGTGCAGCCGATGGCTTATCTAGCAACACGCAGCGTATGGCCTGCATTAGGCCCTGAAATTTTATTGGTTTTCAGGGAAGAGGGTTAACAATAGAAACCCGGAGCATCAGCTCCGGGTATAAAGATGAATCAGCAATCGTGCAGAGTGGAGCGAATCTGCCTGCGGGCGAACCTGCGGTTATACCGATGCTCCAACCGCTTGATGAACCGGCGTCCGTGCGGCCGCCAGCACTCCTCGCCACTCCACCCGGTGTACTTGTCCTCAAGTTTCAAAAGTCGCATGGTGTCTCCTTGGGATATTTAAACCAGTTAATTCAAAGTTAGAGGCGTTGTCCTGATTGTTGCTGACGGGTATACCATCGGTCGATGGCGATTTGCATCCGTCTGCGTCCAACCGGATTGGCGGAGTGAACCACCGTACCATTGATCGGCCAGTGACCCGTCTCTTCCATCCAACAAACCAGAGTGTACCCCGTGCCAATGTGCTCATCATCACCCAAATCGTGATCCAGGCTCGCCTGGTACACATTCCCTCGGCTCAGAAGCGCCTTGGCGGCTTCAACGGTCTTGACGTGCGTCCAGCCGACAGGGGCAGGCCGCACATCATCAAGCCACAGAAGCACCCAGTTCTTTCGATTCAGATACTGCCTGAGGGCCTCTGCCTGTGCTTCTTCGGCACGGTAATCCTTCCATTGGCAATCACAGCAATTGCAGCGCATCACCGGAATGACGACCGGAATCAACTCAGCGCCAGGGGCACTGCTCCATCGAACAGCCTCGGTTATCTCTCGAACATCGAACGATTCATCCCCGCAGTTTGGACAACGCGCGGATAGGCTCCTCGTGTTCATTTTGACCTCTTAAGTTTGTGTTCTCTCAGAGTATAGAAACCAGGGCACGGATTGGCGTAAACCGTGAACAATCAAGTGCAGCGAGTTTTTTACCCTTTTAGGACCAACAAGAATAAAGCCTCGCGTGTTCAGTTTTTATTCAAGTGGGCTGCCTAGCGCCGATCATTCAAAGGAGCGAGTTCGCTATAAGTATCAGAGTGTTAATTAGGTCAAAAGGAGATTTAGGTGTTTACTGAAAACATACGGTCCTGCCACGAAAGCAGTGAATCCGGGGGCTCAATGAGCGCCGAGCTCTGGAATACCCGGTTCAAGAAGCATTTTGCCTCACGGCTTACAGACAGCAGTAATTTTATAGACCCATCTCTAGTGTGGAAACAAGCGGATGCTTACCAAGAAGCCACCCGAGAGTGTGCGGAAAAAGGAAGAGTTTACCGTGAAGGGGCCTTCTCGGACGATCCTGAAGGTGCTGCGGACGATGCCATTCTGTATAATGGGGAAGAGCCCTATATTTTATGAGAAGTAAAACCATGAAAAAGATTGACCCTGTGTTGTGTTTTATCAAAAATGGAGTGGCGTATTTCACCACCCAGGAGCTTAAAGCACAAACCGGGGACGATTGGGGCGATATCCCGTACGAGACGAATGCAGGCCGGCCTTATCCTGTAACGGATAAGGGCAAGCCCGTAAAGATCAGTGCGTACCTGTACCCCAGGCACTTCAAGACCCCTGCAGAACTGGCGGGATCCTATTCGCCGTATTCTGTTGAGGATATCAATGCCGGAGCCGTTGCGTGGCTTTACAGCACAGAGGACGGTGAACGTATTGCAATATATGCGGGCACCCCACTGTCTGAGTTTAAGCGGATTATGACCCCGACAGGGGGAATTGTTCCAGCCGAACGGGTGGTTGAATGATTATCCGGGACTATCATGGCTTTACGTTAAAGCAAGCCCTGGCAGACCTGGAGGACACGATCGCCGCGGTACGCACCGAGGAGCTGCATCGAGGGATCGGGGTAGACGCTGAGTTTATCGTCGGGCATGGGGTGATTCGCGATAAGCTCATCGAGTTGCTCAAAGCCCGAGGGCTCACCCCTGAGGTGATGCTCGGCAACGACGGCGTCATCGTATGCGTAATCGAATAACGCACGTCGGCTTTCATTAAAAAGCCCCAGGAATTCCTGGGGCTCGTTTTTTTTCAGGTACAAACTGTTCAGCGAAAGCACACGAAATCTTACCGGCCTCTATCGAAGAGCAATCGACTCAAAGACTGCTGTAAAGCTAATGTGCCTCTGAGATGTTCTTTTCAGTACATCGCCTCAGAAATAGCTTTAACCTTGAATTTATGCTTTGCTCTTGCATAAATGTCGCTCAATGAGATACGAATCCCAGAGACTTTTGCCTTTTGACGCTGATAAGCAACCGCAACGCCTGTCAGGTACTGCGAGCGCGAATAGCCTGCTTCCATTGCGATCAGCACTTCGCCTTCCTTGACGTAAGGCATGACATGTTCTTTGAAGCTAAAGAAAATATCCTCTTCTTTTTCCTCATCGTATATGCTCGGCCAGCCGTCCTCCAGGCCGAACATCGCCCATTTGTTCTTCTGCTCTTCCTGACCACGTTCAAGTTCAACGCCAAAGCGTTTCAGGGACTTTCTCAGTCCTTTTATATCCTCAACGGCAACGTAGTTCGTACGTGCCATTCCAACCCATTGTGACATGACTAATAGCTCCTTCTTCTTGAGTTATTTAAGGCATTTAAAATTTGCACGCTATACTTGCATTATAGCATATGCAAGAATATACTATCAGCTACAATCATTATAAAAACACACAAGAAATAACAAAAATGAACACTGCTCTTATTGGAAAACGTATTCAGTACGCCCGTGAACTCGCCGGCCTTACACAGTCTCAGGCAAGCCGTAAGCTGGGATTCAAAGACAGACAAACGCTCTCGGCAATCGAGGCAGGGCTGCGCCGGGTCAACGCCGATGAACTGTGCAAAATAGGCACAGTCTTTGGCCAAACAATTGAGTTCTTCACCGACCCTTTGCGGCTGATCAATGAGGGGGCCTTTACCTGGCACGTCTCAGTCTCGCCCAGCGAGACCCTCACAAAAAAGCTGAACCAAACCGCGGGCAGCTATCTGGCGCTTTATCGGACCTTAAGCAAAAGCATGAACTGCAAAGTCTCAAGTCTGGAGCCGCGCCTGGTGCTGGAGGGCACAGGAAGCGCTGCACAAGTGGCGGAATGTGTCGAAGAACTTGCCGACAGCTGGGAGCTCGGGGGCACCCCGGCTGAGCGCTTAGAGAGTGCCATTACCGCAAAGCTGCCCTTCCTGGTGCTTACCGTAAATCTCCCCAAAGGCGTGCTCTCCGGGGCCTGCCGGCTCACCGGTTTCAGTGGGCTCTTTTTAAGCGCCGAGCTCTCCTGGGAAGCGCGTCCCGTTGAGCTTGCCAGGCAATGTCTGCATCTTTTAACCTGGGAGCAACTTCCCCCTCCAGAGTGGGTACTGGACAGTACCGAGGCCAAGGGTAAGGGGACCTCGGCACATATCGAGCGGCTGACTCGGGAGTTCATCCATGAAATTTTACTTCCCAGAGAACAAATGGAGCAAGCCTGGTCTGTGCGAACCGATGAGAAGCTCAAGTCCTTCGTGGCGACATTGGCACGGCGTTTTTCTCTCCCTGCGAGCATGATCTGCCAGCGACTCCTTGCACTTGATCTGCCCGCAAAGGATGAAGCGAACAAGATGCGTAACATCCGATTTGCCAAAGAACCTTGCGGCCGGCTCAGGCTCTACAGCAAGGACTTTGTCGAGCGAGTTCACCAGGGACTGAGTAGAGGACTAATTTCCGAGCGCAAGCTACTCGGCATACTTGGACTATATCGTGAAGAGCTGAAGGAGTTGTTTGCGGACTACAGTCTAAGCTCCAGTTTCCTGCTTTAACCTGCTCCAAGGGTTCTCTGGACCCTTTGGTCACAGAACCCTTTTTCGCTATGCAAAAAACAGGAAGCGAGAACAAAAACGCGTGAAAAAACTAAGCCCCACAAAGAATGCTCTTTGCGGGGCTCTGTAAATTAGCTGACCTTGCGGTAATGCTTCTTGATGCTGTGATAGCGGACATACTTCTCGGCAGG
>JAEHJW020002448.1_pt1 | contig 37995 bp, 53 predicted proteins | sample 9271431 | NCBI WGS metagenome assembly JAEHJW02 | reverse complement strand
GCAAACGCCAGCGCATGGTGCTGCCCTCCGCGCGCGACATCGCCGAGGCCGCCGCCCGCGGCGCGCCCACCGTGCCCCACGATCCCGCCGAGACCCTCGCCCAGTGGAGTACCCGGTGTTTTTTCGCGTTTCGCAACGCAGCGCAGGCCCGCCCATGAAACGCACGGGCGCACGGGCAAGCGCACGGGCAAGCGCACGGGTTAAAGCCTTGATTTCAAAGGAAACGCACTGGCGCACGGGCCGCCACCCACGCGCCCGTGTGCGCGTGCGCACACACCGCTCCTCGATGCCCTTGCAAATTTTTCTCACGTATGCGCGTACCTATCTACCTGTGCGCCCGTGCGTTATGAGGAATATCAAGGACTTAACCCGTGCGCTTGCCCGTGCGCCAACCCGTGCGTTTTGCGCGACCCGTGCGTTTTCGTCCGGTTTCGTCATTCAGGGGCTTGAATCATGATCGAAACAGCACGAATGCTCGTCAAAATGGCCGAATTCGCCCGCATGCAGGGCTGGAACCGCTCCACCGTCACCCGTTTGCGGCATGCCGGGCGCCTCGTCATCGAAAACGGCCTGGTCAACGTCGCCGCCAGCCTCGACCTCATCGCAGCCACCGCCGATGCCCGGCGCGACGACGTCGCCGCCCGGCACGCCGCCGCCCGGTTACAAAAAACGGAAAAACAGGCCGTTGCAGCCGTTGCGCAGCCCGGCACGCAACACACCCACACGCAACGCGGCGAAAACGGCGCCACGGCCCCGTCTTCGGCATCGCCGGGCGCCCATAAAGCCGCGCAGGCCGCCGCCGATGCCGACGCAGCCGACGCCGTCGGCTCCAGCTTCCAGGCCTCGCGGGCCATGAAGGAAAAATACCTCGCCCTGCAGGCCCAGGCCGAGTACCAGCGCATCATCGGCGAGCTGCTGCCGCGCGCCGACGTCGTCGCCGCGCTCGACGACGTCGTCGCCATCGCCCGCCAAGGCCTCGAGAACCTGCCCCACCGCACCGCGCCGCGCCTGTACGGCAAGGAACTCGACACCATCCGCGCCGTGCTGCGCGAAGACATCGGCGCGCTCATGCGCGAAATGCACGCCGACGCGCAGCGCCAGCTCGCGCAACTCACCCAGGGGGACGGCGATGGGCGCGGCTGATCTTCTGCCCGCGGCCCTGCGCTCGCCGCTGGCCCTGCGCGCCTTCGCGCGCGGCTGGCGCGCCAAACAGGCGCTGTCGGTCAGCGAATGGGCCGACGCCAACCGCGTGCTTTCCGAGGTCGGAAGCGCCGAGCCCGGCGCCTGGAAAACCTCGCGCACCCCCTATCTGCGCGAGATCATGGACCAGCTCTCCGAGACCTCGCCCGCCAAGCTCGTGGCCTTCATGAAGCCCAGCCAGGTCGGCGGCACCGAGGTCGGCTCCAACTGGCTCGGCTACATCATGGCCCACGCCAAGGGGCCGGTGGCGGTGGTCATGCCCACCGAGAAAAGCCTGGGCGACTGGATGACCCAGAAATTCGAGCCCATGGCCGCCGACACCCCAGCCATCGCCGCCGTGCTCGCCCGGCGCAGCAACAGCGAGGGCAACAACTCCGCCCAGCGCAAGAAGTTCTCCGGCGGCATCCTCTACGCCAAAACCGCCGGCAGCACCGCCGAACTCAAAAGCACGTCCCTGCGCTACGCCCTGGCCGACGAAATCGACGAATACCCGCGCGGCGGCAACCAGGGCGACGTGCTCGGCCTGCTCGAGGTGCGCATCACCACGTTTCACGACGGCAAGGTCTACGCCCCCAGCAGCCCCACCGTCAAGGAAGCCAGCGCCATCGAAGAGCTATTCGAGGGCGGCGACCAGCGGCGTTACCACGTGCCATGCCCGCACTGCGGCCACCTGCAGGTGCTCGCCTGGGGCAACCTGCGCTGGACCAAGGACCCGCGCAACGCGCGCCGCGTGCTCGGCGCGCACTACGTCTGCGCCGAATGCGGCGCCGAAATCGAGGAACACCACAAGCCCGGCATGCTGGCCGAACTCGGCCACGGCGGCCAGGCGCGCTGGATCGCCGGAGAGCCCGGCGCGCCCTATCCCAGCTACCACATTAACGCCCTCTACACCCCGCTCGGCCTGGGCAAGACCTGGGCCGAACTCGCCCAGCAATGGCTCGACGCGCAGGACAACCCGCAAAAGCTCGTCGTCTTCGTCAACACGCGCCTGGCCGAAACCTGGGCCGACCGCTCGGCCGACATCAAGGCCAGCGTCATCGAGCAGCGCGCCGAACCCTACCCCCTGCGCACCATCCCGCAGGGCTGCCTGGTGCTCACCGCCGGTGTGGACACTCAAGACGACCGCCTGGAAATCCAGATCCGCGGCTTCGGCCGCCACGGCCGGCGCTGGACCATCGACTACCACGTGCTGCCCGGCAACCCCGCCGACGAAGGCCTGTGGGATCGCCTGGCCGAATACCTCAATGCCGCCGAATTCTCCAACGCCTTCGGCCGGCGCATGAAGCTCGACGCCACCGCCGTCGACACCGGTGGCCACCACACCCACGCCGTCTACCAGTTCGTGCGCAGCCGCCGCGTGCGCCGCTGCATCGCCGTCAAGGGCGCCAGCACGCCTGGGCGCGCCATCCTCGGCAAACCCAGCATGCAGGACGTGAACTGGAAAGGCCAGGTCGTGAAAAAAGGCGTCGCGCTCTACACCGTGGGCAGCGACGTGGTCAAGCACCTGCTCTACAACCTGCTGCACCTCGACACCGACAAGGCCGCCGAAGACCGCAAGGTGCGCTTCTCGCAGCAGCTCGACACCGCATTCTTCCAGCAGCTCACCGCCGAGGTCTTCAACCCGCGCAAGAACCGTTGGGAACTCAAGAAGGGCCGCCGCAACGAAGCGCTCGACACCTGGGTCTACGCCGAAGCCGCCAGCCACCACCCCGAACTCTACGTGCACAAATGGCGCGCCGCCGACTGGGACCGCCGCGCCGCCATGCTCGAACCCGAAGCCGCGCCCGAGGCCGACACCGCGGCGCCGCAAGCCGCGCCGATCGCCGCGCCCCCCGCGAAAAAACCCGCGCCTTTCGTCCCCCGCCCACCCGGCGGCTTCAAGACCCGCACCTGGTAGACGCCCATGTCCGACGACCTGCTCACCCACACCCTGCGCGTCATCCAACAGTGCCTGTCGGCGCGCGGCTTGCCGGCGCAGCAGGTCGCTCCCGTGCTGCGTGCGGTGGACACCGAGATGCGCGCCATCTTCGGCGGCGACCGCGCCTATGTCCGCGCCCACGGCCACGCCCTGCGCGACCGCGCCATCTGCGAGGAATACGCCAGCGGCCACGGCGTCGCCACGCTGGCCCATCGCTACACCCTCACGGTGCGCCGCGTGCGCCAGATCCTGGCCCGCAACCCCGCCATCAGCCACTACAACGCCGCATCGAAAGGCTGACCATGCCGCAAGACATCCCCTCCATCCGCATCACCGTGCGCCTCGCCTGGTGGTTCTGGCCCTACGCCTACGCCGTGATCTACTTCGCCGCCGTCATGGGGCTGCAGCCCGACATGGCCAAGCTCTACGCCAAGATGGCCAGCGCCATCCGCGTGCGCTGCAGGGCATGACGGCCGAGCAGCTCTACGCGCGCACCGAGCCCCACCGCCGCGACTGCGAGGCGCGCGAAGTCCTGCGCTGGCCGCTGCCCGCGCGCCGCGCCTACCTGGCCGACGTGCGCCGCCTGCGCGGCGACGCCGCCGCCGACGCCCTGCAGGACGAAATCACACGGCAGTGGCGCGCCTCCAGGCCAACCGCTATAAAAAAGTGAAGCGTTTTGCCTTATTTATTTCCCTGCGGGCTGTGACCATGGCGGCATGCTTCCAGCCCTCACATCCTTCGTTCAAGGCGACGCGCTGAATCTCAGCGTGGCGCCCTGCACCCTCATTGATGGGCGCCTCATCAGCGCCGCCGGAGGCTGGTCGCTCAAGCTTTCGCTGCGCGGCGCCAGCACGCTCGACCTCACGGCCAACACCACCCAGGTTGACGGCGCCGGCAACTGGCTGCTTGCCGCCACCGGCGCGCAGACCGCCGCGCTCACCGCCGGGCCCTACGGCTGGATCTACACCGCGACCGACGCCAGCAGCGTGCGCGCCACCCTGTCCAGCGGCACTATCGACGTGGAGCCGGACCTCACGCTCGCCGCGGCCGGCTACGACCCCCGCACCACGGCGCAAAAGGCCCTGACCGACGCCGAGGCCGCGCTGGCCAGCTTCAAGGCCAGCGGCGGGCGCGTGCGCAGCTACAGCATCGGCGGGCGCAGCATGACGTTCGAAACCGCCGCCGAGCTGCTCTCGCTCGTCAACTACTGGCGCGTGCGCGTGGCCAACGAAAAACACGCCGCCGCCGCCGCGCAAGGCCTGGGCGACCCGTCCAAGCTACTGGTGAGGTTCCGGTGAGCGCCACGCCGTCCATCCTCACCGGCGCGCGCGCGGCCCTGGCCCGCTGGATCGCCCCGTCCAAGCCGGCCAAGCCGTCCAAGCAACGTTCCGCCCGCGCCTACGCCGGCGCGCAGTACGGTCGCCTCACGTCCGACTGGAACCCCCTCAACACCAGCTCCGACAGCGAACTCGTCACCAGCCTGCGCGCGCTGCGCAGCCGCAGCCGCCAGCTCACGCGCGACAACGAATACGCCCTGCGCGCCAAGCGCCTGGTGCAGAACAACGTCGTCGGCCAGGGCATCGGCATGCAGGCCCAGGTCGTCAACCAGCGCGGCCGGCTGCAAGACAACATCAACAGCCAGATCGAGGACGCCTGGGCCGCCTGGTGCGACGCCTCGGTCTGCCACACCGGCGGCACGCTGCACTTCCACGACATCGAGCGCCTGCTGCTCGGCGAGCTGTTCGAGTCCGGCGAGGCCCTGGTGCGGATCGTGCGCCAGCCCTTCGGTGGCGGCAAGGCGCATTTCGCGCTGGAAGTCATGGAGGCCGACCGCCTCATCGACACTTGGCAGACGGCCGATGCGCCCAACGGCAACGCCATCCGCATGGGCGTGGAAATCGACAAATGGGGCCGCCCGCAGGCCTACTGGCTCTACCCCACGCACCCCGGCGACTACCAGTTCACCAGTTTTCAGCCCAGCCGCTTCATCCGCGTGCCGGCCGAGGACATGATCCACCTCTACGTGCAGGACCGCCTGCCGCAAACGCGCGGCGTGCCGTGGATGCACGCCGGCCTCAAGCGCCTGCACGACATCGGCGGCTACGCCGAGGCCGAGATCGTCGCCGCGCGCGCCGCGGCCAACATCATGGGCATCGTCGAAACGCCCGAACTGCAGGGCAGCGACGACACCACGACGGACCCCGCCGAGCCGCCGCTCACCGACCTGCAGCCCGGCATCGTCCAGCAGCTGCTGCCGGGGCAGAAGTTCACCGGCTTCAGCCCCAGCCGCCCGAACCCGGCCATGGACCCGTTCATGCGCCTGATGCTGCGCGGCTTTGCCAGCGCCACCGGCTGCAGCTACGAAAGCATCAGCCGCGACTACTCCCAAAGCAACTACAGCAGCAGCCGCCTGGCGCTGCTCGACGACCGCGACCTCTGGCGCGTGCTGCAAAGCTGGTTCGTGCGCAACTTCCGCGCCCGCGTGCACCGCGAATGGCTCGACGCCACCGTGACGGCCAGCATCCTGCCGTTCAACGACTACTTCACCGCCAAGGCCAAGTACCAGGCTGTGCGCTTCCGCCCGCGCGGCTGGAGCTGGATCGACCCGGTGAAGGAAGTGGCCGCGTTCGAGGCCGCCGTGCAGGCCGGCTTCATGACCGTGGCCGACGTCATCGCCGCCACCGGCAACGGCCAGGACCTCGAGGACGTGCTCAAGGCGCGCCGCGCCGAACTCGACCTCATGGCCGAGATGGACCTGCATTTCAGCACCAGCGCCGCGCCCGCCAAGGTCGGCATCAGCCCGGTGTCCGTCATCAACGCGGACGTCGCCACCCAGCAGGACGGCAACAACACCGGCAGCGCCACCGGCGCCGACGCCACCGATCCCAACCAACAGGAGGCCGCATGACAGACCTCGCCAAAACAGCCGCCGCGCAAACGCGCAAGGCCGCGCCCACCAAGCTGCCGCCGCTCACCCGCTTCATGCCGATGATGGACGACGGCAACGCCCCGCCCGCGCTCGACACCGAAACCCGCACCCTGCAACTGAGCTGGAGCAGCGAATTCCCCGTGGAGCGCTGGTTCGGCGACGAAATCCTCAGCCACGCCCCCGGCGCGGCCGACCTGTCGCGCCTCAACGACGGCGCGCCGCTGCTGTTCAACCACAACATGGACGACGTCATCGGCGTCGTGCAGCAGGCGCAGATCGACGCCGGCCAGCGCAAGGGCTTCGCCACCGTGCGCTTCGCCAACACGCCGCGCGGCAACGAAGTCATGCAGCTCGTGGCCGACAACATTCTGCGCAACGTCAGCTTCATGTACCGCGTCCAGGACTACCAGGACATGGGTAACGACCAGTACATGGGCACGCAGTGGACGCCAATGGAGATCTCCATCGTCAGCGTGCCGGCAGACCCCACCGTCGGTGTCGGCCGCGCCCCCGAAACCGGCGAACTGCCCGTGCGCGTCACCCGCGCCGCGGCTTCGCAAACCGAACCCACCACCACCACCGTTTCACCCACCGCGCCGGCGCCCGCCGTGCGTAGCACTTCAACCACCCAAGGAAACACCATGGATCCAGTCGTCACCCCCCAGGCGGGCACCGCAGCAACCGCCGCCCCCGTCATCGACATCAACGCCCAGCGGCAGGACGCCGCCGCGCAGGAGCGCGCCCGCATCGCCGAGATCGAGGCCATGTGCGCTTCGCACAAGATCTCGGCCGACATGCGCGCCGAGATGATCCGCAACGGCACCACCATCCCCGAGGCCCGCGGCCTCGTGCTGGTGGAGCTTGGCAAGCGTGGCCAGGCCCAGTCCCTCACCGCCAACGGCCACGCGCCCGACCTGTCGGACAAGGAAAAAGCCCGCTACAGCATGATCCGCGCCATCAACGCGGCCATCTCCGGCAACTGGAAGGACGCCGGCTTCGAGCTCGAAATCAGCAACGACATCGCCAAGCGTACCGGCAAGGCGGCCAATGGCTTCTACATGCCCACCAACCTGCCGTTCGCGGTGCGCGCGCCCTACGCCACCAGCGCCCCTGGCACCGGCGGCGCCCTGGTCGCCACCGAACTGCTGGCCGGCAGCTTCATCGAGGTGCTGCGCAACAAGGCGCGCGTCATGCGCCTTGGCGCCACCATCCTGTCCGGGCTGGTCGGCAACGTGGACATTCCGCGCCGAAGCGCCGCCACCACCACCTACTGGGTCGGCGAGGCCACCGACGTGACCGAAGCCGAAGGCACGTTCGACAAGGTTTCGCTCAGCATGAAAACCATCGGCGCCGTCTCGGTCATGACGCGCAACATGCTCATGCAAGGCACGCCCGACATCGAAATGCTGGCCCGCGCCGACATGGTGGCCCAGCTCGCGCTGGGGCTGGACCTGGCCGCGCTGAGCGGCAGCGGCACCGCCGCGCAGCCGCTGGGCATCGCCAACGTCGCCGGCATCACCTCGGTGGGCACCGGCGCCAACGGCGACGCCATCACCATCGACAACCTCATCGACATGGAAACCGGCGTCATGGCCGCCAACGCGCCCGAGGACTCGCTGGCCTACCTGTGCAACGCCCGCACCGTGGGCGCGCTCAAGAAGCTCAAGAGCACCACCGGCGAATACCTGTGGGTGACCACCGCCGACATGGGCCGCACCGGCACGCCGGGCGAGATCAACGGCTACACCGTGGCGCGCTCCAACCAGGCGCGCAGCAACCTCACCAAGGGCACCGGCACCAACCTCTCCGAGCTGTTCTTCGGCGCGTGGAGCGAGCTGCTCATCGGCGAGTGGGGGGTGCTCGAGGTGCAACCCAACCCTTACGCGGCCAGCGTGGCGCGCCAGGGTGGCATCGAGATCCGCGCGCTGCAAAGCATCGACATCGGCGTGCGCCACGCCGCGAGCTTCGCGGTGATGAGCGACGCCATCACAGGCTGATGCAGCAGGGGCCGCGCCAACCCGCGCGGCCCCGTTCGCCACCCACCCCACAGGACACCTCACCATGGCCCAACCCGTCAACTTCACCGTGCGCGCCGGGTTCACCTACACCGACACCTCCGGCGAAACCCCGCGCCGCTACGCCTCTGGCGAAACCATCCGGCTCGACCCCGCCATCGGCGAGGCCGCGCACCAGCTCGAACGCACCAACCCACCCGCGCAGGCCAAGACCCTGGCGCAAAACGTCGAGCAGGCCGTCGAAAACGCGGTCGATCGCGTGCTGGGCATCGCTACGCCGGCCGCAGAGGCATCTTCCCCAACCAATCCAACGCAAGGAGCAGCATCATGACGTGGGGCGTCCAAATCGCCAAGGGCGACGGCACAAAGTCGACTCAATCGTCGGATGTTTGCGGCGAATGCCGCCACGGTGGCGACGGCATGAACGATTTGCCATATCGCTACGGGCATCCCGTTTGCAACGTGCGCGCCGCCGCATCCTCCATCGGCTATCTGCTGACCGCTATCGATGTCGGAGCCGATAGCCACATGGCTGCTGGAAATGCTGTGCTGTGCTGCCACGGCTTCGAGCCGAAACAGCAAACCGAAGCGAGCGCACCGTGATCGACACCACGCTCGACGTCGCCGCGATGCTGGCCGATTTCGGCCAGCCTTGCACCTGGTCCGCCGCGCCCGGCGGCGCGCGCACGGCGCAGGCCATTCTCAACGCGCCCGGCGCCGACCTGCTCGGCGGCCAGGTCATCGGCACCGAGTACGAAATCCTCTACGCCACGGCCGACCTTCCGGGGCTGGCCAGCGGCGCGCAGTTGTCCATCGCCGGCGTGAATTACCAGGTACGCGAAATCCACGCCCTGGACGACGGCGCCACCGCCCACGCCACGCTGGAGAAGGTGTAGCCATGGCCGCCAGCATCCGTGAGCAGATCCTGCAGGCCCTGGCCGCCAAGCTGCAAACCGTGGCCACCGCGGGCGGCGCGCAGTTCTTCCGCCAGCCCGTGCTGGGCATTCCGCGCGAGCAGTCGCCCGCGCTCACGCTGGACGTGCACGGCGAAGCCATCGACCCGCGCGGCAACAGCCTGGTGGACCGGCACCTCACGGTGCGCGTCATCGCCATCGCCCGCAACCTGAACGTGTCGGCCGGCTACGCCCAGGCGGACGCCCTCATCGTCGCCGCCCATGCCGCCATCATGGCCGACCTCAACGTAGGCGGTCTGGCCCAGGCACTGCGCGAGGAAGCGTGCGACTGGCAGGAGATGGACGCCGACGCCGCCGTGGCCATGATCCCGGCCACCTACGTCGTGCAGTACCGCACCCGCACCACCGACCTCACCACGGCCACGCCGGCCTGAAGGAACGCACATGGCCTATCAAAATCCACGCGGCGGCATGCAGCAGTTCGGTCCGAACGGCGAGGCCGTCACCCTCGCGCGCGCGCAGGCCAGCAGCAACGTACTGGCCTCCGTCACCACCGCGCAGAACATCGGCGCGGGCGGCACCACGCCTGTCTACCTCATGGGCGTGCAGATTCGCACCGCGCTCACAGGCACCCTCACCATCAACGGTTTCACCGACCCCACCGGCGCCGCCGCGCCTTGGGTGCTGCCGGCCGGCTCGGTCGGTGCCGTGCTGCCGCCCGGCAACGCCCGGCGCATGGAAACGGGCTGCACGATGGTGTTGTCCGTGGCGACCGATGGACCGTTCGTCGTCGTCGATTACGAGCCCATCGGCTAAGGCGCCTGACCCGCGCAACTACCCCACCACGCAACCCCACCCAGGAGCACCATCATGTATTTCTCAGGACAAGGCAAGGTCTACATCGGCACGCGCGATGTCAACGGCAACCCGCAGGGCCTCACCTACGTGGGCAACGTGCCCAAGCTGGTGGTCAGCCCCGCCGTCACCACCCTCGAGCACCAGGAGGCCACGTCCGGCCAGCGCCTGGTGGACCTGCAGCTCATCACCGCCAAGAAGGCCGCGTTCGACTGCACGCTCGAGGAACTGCTGCCCTCCAACCTGGCCCTCGCGCTGTACGGCACCAGCAACACCGTGGCCGGCGGCACCTCCGTGGTGGACGAAGTTCTGCCGAGCGGCGTCACAGCCGGGCCGCTGTACCTGCTCAAGGGCCAGAACGTCACGGCCGTGAGCATCAAGGACAGCACACCCACCACGCCGCTCACGCTGCCGCCCGCGCAATACACCGTCAACGGCGCCGGCGGCTCCATCGTGTTCAACGACATCACAACGGGTGGCCCCTACGTGCAGCCGTTCAAGGTGAGCTACACCAACGGCGCGAACAGCAACGTGGCCATGTTCACCCAGCCGCTGCCCGAGCGCTGGGTGCGGTTCGAGGGCCTGAACACGGCCAACGGCAACAGCCCGGTCATCATCGACCTGTACCGCGTGAGCATTCTGCCCACCAAGCAGCTCGACATGATCTCCAACGCCCTCATGTCGTTCGACCTCACCGGCGAAACCCTGGCCGACATGACCAAGGCCGCCGACGCGGTGATGGGCATGTTCGGCCGCATCATCACCATCTGAGGCGCGGCATGAGCGAGCAAGACCTCGACGCCTTCCCGCCCGCCGCGCATACCGTGCGCGCGGGCGGCGAAGACCTGTCCATCACCCCGTTCCAGGTGGGCGACGTTCCCGCCGTGCTGCGCGCGGTGCGCGCCATCGAACCCATGTTCGCGACCAAGGACGCGCCCGTGGAGTGGATGGCCATCATGGCCGAGCACGGCGACGACCTCATCGACATGGTGGCCATCGGCACGCGCAAGCCCGTGGAATGGGTGCGCCGCCTCGCCATGGACGACTTTCTGCAACTGGCCGCCGTCGTCTACCGGGTGAACCTGGATTTTTTCGTCCAACGGCTGGGGCCGAGCCTGCTGCGCACGATCGCGGCCCTGAATGGGCCGTCGCCATCGGCCGCCTCATCCAAGCCGGACACGCGCGCGAGGACGTGATGCGCATGACGCTGCCCATGTTCCGCGCCTACAGCCGCGCCTGCGCGCGCCTGGAGCGCGAGCGCCTGGCCGATCTGCTGCTCATCGTGGCCACCGGCGCGCAAGGCGGCGCCGAGGGCATCGCCAAACTCACGCGCGAGTTGCGCAAGGGGCTGTAGCCATGGCCGAGAAAAACGAGGTCAAGCTCAAGATCACGGCCGAGAACCAGGCCGACAAAGCCATCGAGGGCGTCAAGACCGGCCTCGAAAAGCTCGGCATCAGCGCCGACACGGTGAAGGAACAGCTCGCCGGCGTGGGGGCCGTCCTCACCGTGGCCGGCTTCATCGAGCTGACCAAGCGCGGGCTCGAAAGCGCCGACGCCATGGCCAACCTGGCCGAGAAAACCGGCATCAGCACCGAGCAGTTGAGCGCCTACCGCATCGCCGCGGCGCAAAGCAACACCACGCTTGACGCGGTGGGCGTAGGCATCGAGAAACTGTCGCGCAACATGGCGCAGGCCGCCATCGGCACCGGCACGGCCGCCACCAGCTTCAAGGCCATCGGCGTGTCGGTGGTGGACGCCAACGGGCACCTGCGCAGCGCCGACGCGGTGATGAAGGACGTGGCCGACCGCTTCGCCAGCTACAAGGACGGCGCGGGCAAGGCGGCGCTGGCGCAGCAGATCTTCGGGCGCACCGGCGCCGACCTCATTCCTTTGCTCAACATGGGCAGCGACGGCCTGAAGAACAGCGCCGACATGGCGCAAAAGTTCGGCGCGGTGCTGAGCACCGAGGCATCGGAGAAGGTCAAGGCGTTCAAGGACAAGATGGACGCCTTCGGCGTGGTCCTGCAGTCCGTGGCGCAGAACATCGGCGTGCAGCTCATCCCCGCGCTCGACAAGATCACCAACATGCTGACCAGCCCCGAGACCGTCAAGGGCATCAGCGATCTGGCCACGGGGTTCGCCAATTTCGCGGGCAAGGTCATCGAGCTGTCGTCCGATCTCGGGCACTTCGCCCGCGTCATGGGCGAGGTCATGGCGGGCGGCCAGGGTTTCGGCGCCCTGGCCGACAATTACGAAAAGCGCATCCAGGCGCTCAAGGACAAGATCGACGGCCTCAAGGCCGATATCCAGCTCGGGGGCACCTTCGGGGGGATGGACCAAGCGTCGATCGACAAAGCCAAGCAGCAGATCAAGGCCTTCGAGGCCGAAATCGCGCGCCTCAAGCAATTGCAGCTCGACGCCTTCAAGGCGCCGAAGCCCGGCGACGTGCAGCCCCAGCAGGCGCCCGGCAAGACGCAGGACGCGCCCATCGCGCCCGCCATCGGCGCCGGCAAAGCCGCCGCAGCCGCGCGGATGGCGGCGCTCAAGGCCGACATCGCGGCGCAGCTCGCCCTGCTCAAGGACGCCAACGCCCGCGCGCTGGGCGACCTCGACCAGCAACTCAAGGACCACCAGGTCAGCGTGCGGCAGTACTACGCCGACCGCGTGAAGCTGCAGCAGCAGGCCATTGACGCCGAGATCGCGGCGCAGCGCAAGGCGCTGGCGGAGTCGCCGGCGCAGGCCGAGCGCATCAAGATCGAGAACCAGATCATCCTGCTCGAGCGCCAGCGTGGCGAGGTGGCCGTGAAGGCCGCGCGCGACCAGGAGGACGCCGAGAAAAAGCTCAAGGACCAGATCGAGCAGGTGCGCACCGCGCTGCTGCGCGCGCAAGGGCAGACCGGCGAGGCCACCAAGCGCCAGCTCCAATCCCAGTACGCGGACCTGCTGGCCAGCCTGCAGGCGCAGGGCGACGCGTCCGGCGTGTCGCTGGTGCGCCGGCTCATCGACGTGAGCGGCGCGCAGGCCGACCTGCAGCAGGTGGAGGCCGATTACCAGCGCGCGCTCACCGCCATGCAGACCGCCGAGCAGGGCGTGCAGGCCCAGGTCACCACCGGGCTGCTGACCCAGGCGCAGGGGCAGCAGAAAATCGCCGAGCTGCACAAGGAAACCGCCGCGCAGGTCTCGGCGCTCATTCCGAAAATGGAGCAGCTCGCCGCCGCCACCGGCAACCCGGACGCCATTCTGCGCGTGCGGCAGATCCAGCAGCAGTTCGAGCAACTCGGCCAGGTGGTGGACGCCAACGCGGTGCGGCTCAAAGGGGCGCTGCAGAACGACCTCGCCACATTCTTCGAGAACATCGCCACCGGCTCGCGCAACGCGGGCGACGCCTTCCGCAGCTTCGCGCAAAGCGTGGTGGCCGACATCGCCAAGATGGCGAGCGAGGCGCTGGCGGCCAGCGCCATCAAGCAATTCTTCGGCGCCGCCGGTGGATCGGGCTGGGGCGCGGCCATCTCGGCCGCCGCCACCGCCGCGGGCTACGCCTCGGGCGGCATGGTCAACGGCCCCGGCGGCCCCACCAGTGACAGCATTCCGGCGCGGCTGTCGGCGGGTGAATTCGTGGTCAACGCCAAGGCCGTGAAGCGCGTGGGCGCGGGTATGCTGCACGCCATCAACAGCCTGGGCCACGGCCCCGGCGTGCCGCACGGGCCGCGCCTGGGCTTCGCCGAGGGCGGCTTCGTGCCGGCCGCCGCGCAGGGCGCCCAGCAAAGCGGCCCCAGCGTGCGCATCGTCAACGTGGTGGACCCGGCGCTGGCGGCGGAGTGGGTCAATTCCCCGGCGGGCGAAAAAGCCATCGTCAACCTCCTGCAGCGCAATGCCGGCGCCGTGAAGCAAGTGCTGGCCTGACGCGAGACACACCATGCCCTACCAGATCGGCTCCGCCACGGACGACCGCGACTTGCTCCAGCAGTTGCGGTTTTTTCTGCTCGGCTACGGCACGGCCGCCGCCCCCGTGGCCGGCGCCAACACCGGCACCGGCACGGTGAGCAACGTGGCCACGCACCCGGCCACCGTCACCGAAACCATCACGCTTTCCTGCACGGCTGCGGCCGCCAATGGCGGCACGTTCTCGGTGAGCGGCTCGGTCAGCGGCGCCCTGGGCAGCGCCACGGTGGGTACGCCCTTCACCAGCGCCGTGATCGACCTGCTCATCAACGATGGCGCCACCGACTTCATCGTGGGCGACAGCTTCACCATCGCCACCACGCAAGGCGCCCTGGCTGCCGCCGGCAGCGCCTGGACGCAGCAGCGCTGGATCGGCCACGACCAGATCGCGGCCAGCAGCCAGCTCGGCAACCCGAACGAGGCATTCCGCGCCGTGGACGGCGACCTCACCACCGACTGGTACACGGCGCAGAACCAGGCGCTCCCATGCACCTACGCGCTGCACTTCGTGGCCGCCGTGCAGCCAGGCGCCATCGCCATCACGGCGCCGGGAACCTACCAGCGCACGCCCTATACCTTCACGCTGGAATACAGCGACGACGGCGCGGCGTGGAGCGTGGCGCAAACTTTTACCGCCATCGCCTTCACCGCCGCCGGCCAGCGCCAGCAACTCGCCGTCACGGCCACGCCGGGCGCGCATGCCTGGTGGCGCCTCAACGTCAGCGCCAACAACGGCGACGCCAGCTACACCGGCATGCGCGAATTCGAGGTGCTGGAGTCCAAGGGCATCTACTGGCTCAACCATGCCGTGGGCGCCCAGCTCATTGTGATGGCGCCCGGGCTTGCCGGCACCGACCAGATCTACACCGGGCTGCAAAGCTACAACCTGCCCACCACCGACGTGTACAACTGGCGCTGCGCCGGGTTCACCGGCTTCGTGGACAGCAGCAGCTTCAAAACCCAGCCCGGCATCAGCCCGGTGCTGGGCATTCCGCTGCGCCGCAACGCCATCCGCTACTGGTTCGTGGCCAACGGCCAGCGCGTGGCCGTGGCCATGCAGGTGGACACCACCTACCAGACGTTCTACCTGGGCAAGATGCTGCCCTACGGCACGCCGCAGCAGTACCCCTATCCGCTGGTGGTGGGCGCACCGCTGACCACCGACGGATACATCCGCTATTCCGACACCAGCGCCAGCGCGCCGACGATGCCGTACAAGGGCACGCGCAACAACATGCGCCTGCGCTTCGTGGACGGCACCTGGAAAACGCCGGACTGCTGGCCCTGGAACATGACCACCACCAGCATTCCGCGCGACACCGGCGGCAGCTACCCGCTACTGCCCGTGATCCTCAACGACAGCGCGCCGAACGTGTACGGCGAACTCGACGGCGTGGCCTTCGTGCCAGGCTTCGGCAACGCGGTGGAAAACACCGTCACCGTGGGTTCCGTCTCCTGGCTGGTGGTGCAGGACGTGGCCAAGACTGGCGCGAAAGACTATTTCGCGCTGCAACTCGCCTAAAGGCCAGCCATGCCATACCAAACCGGCACCACCACCAGCGCCTCGGACCTCAAGTCCATCATCGAAACCTTCGCTGCGGCCAACGGTTGGGTTGGGCAAGGCGCGCCCGTGGTCAGCTACGGCCAGGGCCTGGGCTATTTCCAGCTCACCGCGGTCACCAGCGACCGCCTGCGGATGATGGGCGGCAACGGGGTGGACGGCAGCGGCAACCTCACCGGCACGCCCGGCTACGGCGGCGACATCTGGCTGCCCTCCACCGCATGGCCCGCGACCTACCACCTGTTCGCGCACACGAACCCGGTGGGGTTGTGGTGCGTGGTGAACTACGCCAACGAGTATTACCAGTGGCTGGGGTGCGGCGACATCACCAAGTACGGCGCGTGGACGGGGGGAAATTGGGCGGGTGGCTTCGCATCGTCGGGAAGCCAGTCCAACACTCCATATTTGATGCCAACGCAGGCAGGGTATCAACCCGGAGGAATTTATGTGCCTCCAGCCGCGCCTTTTTACGCTGGGATCAACGGATCCGTTGATCCAAGTAATCACGGGGCATGGTTGCACTGCGAACTCGATGGCGCCATTTGGCCCGGCAACGGAACGGGGTCCTATCCTCTTTTTGCCAGCTATGCGGACCCTCTCCATCAACGCATGCCGAGCATCTGGAACAGTCAGAGCACGCTCACACCCTACTGGCTGTGGCTGCCACGCAGCAATGGCTACGGCAGCATCCTTGGACACATCGAGCACCTGCGCTCGGTGCGTGTGGACAACTACACGCCGGGCGACATCATCACCCTCGGCACCGCGAAATGGAAAGTGTTTCCCTGGTGGCGCAAGGATACCGCCGCGCGGGATGGCGGTAACGGCACCACAGGCACCTGGGGCTTCGCCCTGGCCTACGACGGGCCCTGAATCATGGTCGCGCTCCCCGGCTTCATGGCGGACAGCGGCGCGGACGGCGCCATGGCGCTCACGCGCGGCAACCCGCGCCTGTCGGCCCAGGTGGACGCCTATGGGCTGGACTACTGGCCGCCGCACGCCAGCGGCATCGCGCGCATCGACGCCACCGGGGCCACGCAACACGGCCCCGTGGCGCCCGCGCCGCGCGCGCTGGCCGGCAACCTGGCGCCGAGCTATCTGCTGGATTTTTACAACCGCATCCTGATCGTTCCCGCCGTGGTCAACGTGGGCAGCCTCGCCGGGCTTTCGGTGCAGAGCGTGGAGGTGTGGAACGGCCATTTCGCGCCACAGGCGCTGGCCTCGATCACGCCCACGGCGGCGGACGGCATCACGCTGTCGGGGCCGGCCGCGCCGCCCACCACGTTCGGCACGCTGGAAAGCCGCATCTACACGCTGAGCGTGTCCACCAGCGGGCCGCCCACCATCGCGGCCAGCTATGCATGGGCCTTTCCGAGCGAAACGCCCCTGCTGCAGGTGACGGGCACGCGCATCATCGGCTGGCCATTCGGGCCGAACTGGGCGCAGCCGGTGATGGAGCGCCTCACCTGGGCCACGAACGTGCTGCGCAGCCGCTCCGGCGTGGAGCAGCGTGTGCGCCTGCGCGCCGCGCCCCGGCGCGAGCTGCAATACACCGGACTGAAGGGCGACGACGCCGCCCGCGTGCTGCAGGAAAACCTGCTGCGCGGCTGGCAGGCGCGCGCCTACGCGCTGCCCATCTGGGCCGATGGCCAATACCTGGGCGCCGCGCTGGCGCAGGGCGCCACCAGCGTGGCGCTGGACACCACGCTGCGCGACTACACGGCGGGCGGCCTGCTGGCGCTGCGCGACGCCGCCGGGCAACTGATCGTGCGCATCGACACGGTTTCGGCGGGTTCGCTGTTGCTGGCCACGCCGCTGGACCGCGCCTTCGCCGCCGGCGCGCTGGCCGCTCCCGCGCGCGCGGCGCGGGTGCAGAACAACGTCGCCTGCGCCTACATCACCGACAGCATCGTGCAGACGCCGCTGCAGTGGCAATTGCTCGACCCGTGGACCGAGCTGCTGCCGGCCACCGAAACGGCGGACTACCGGGGCCTGCCCGTGTACCTGACGGGCACCGACTGGGGCAATGGCGTGCAGGTGGACACCGGGCGCGACCTGGCGACGTTCGACCCCGGCACCAGCCCCTGGGCGGTGGACGATCTTTCCGGCATTCCCACCACGGTGCGCAGCCATGCGTGGCTGCTGTCCGGCAGGCAGGCCATCGCGGATTTCCGCGCCTGGTGCGCGGCGCGCGCCGGCAGGCTCAACCCGTTCTGGCTGCCGAGTGGGCAGACGGACGCGCGGATTCTGGCCGCCGCGGGCTCCAGCGACGCCGCCATCACCGTGGCGGGGCAAGGTTACGCGAACCTGCTGGTGGGCACGCCGGGGCGCAGGGACATCGCCATCGTCCTGGCGAGCGGCGCGCGCATCTACCGGCGCATCACCGGCGCCAGCCTGCAGGCGGACGGCACCGAGATCTGGGGCCTGGACGCCGCCGTGGGCACGGCGTTCACGCCGGCGGACGTGCGCAGCGTGCAATTCCTCACCCCGGTGCGGCTGGACGCCGACGCGGTGGAGATCAGCCACGTGACCGACACCATCGCCACCGCGAGCCTGCGCCTGCGCAGCGTGGGGGATCTATGACGTTCGCCACCTTCGAGACCAGCGCGACCCAGGGCCAGCCCGAAGAGCTGTACGAATTCCGGCGCGGCGTGAGCGTATGGCGCTACACCAGCGCCCAGGCGGACCAGACGCTGGGCGTCGACGTATACACCGCCGCGCCCATGCAGCGCGCCACCATCAAGCAGACCGGCGACCTCAACCAGCAGCGGCTGGACCTGACCTGCGCGCGCGACATCGCCATCGCCGCCGAATTCATTTCGACGCCGCCTTCGGAGGTCACGCTACTGACCGTGCGCCGCCGCCACGGCACCGACACGGACTACGCCGTGGTGTGGATGGGGCGCGTGCTGGGCGCGCAGTGGGCCGACCAGGCCACCGTGGTGCTGCACTGCGAGCCGGTCTCCACCAGCCTCAAGCGCACGGGGCTGCGCCGGCTGTACCAGCGCAACTGCCCGCACGTGCTGTACGGCGTGCCGTGCGGGGCGTCCACCGCCGCCGCGCAGTTCATCGGCGCGGCGTCCGTCATCAATGCCAACGCGGTGACCGTGCCGGGCGCCTCGGCCAAGCCGGACGGCTGGTACACGGGAGGCTACGCGAGCTGGAATGCCTCGGGCGCCAGCGTGCGCCGCATGATCACCGGCCACGTGGGCGACACGCTGACGCTTTCGGCCGCGCCGCTGGACCTGGCGGTGGGCATGGCCGTGACGCTGCTGCCGGGATGCGACCACACGCTGGGCACGTGCGACGCCAAGTTCGCCAACAGCGCCAATTATGGCGGCTTTCCCTTCATTCCGACCAGCAACCCGCTGGGCGGCGCAACGGTGTTCTAGCCATGTGGGTCCAGCTCGCCATCTTCGTCGTCAGCATGATTCTGAGCTACGTGCTGGCGCCCAAGCCGCCGTCGCCGCAGGCGCCTCCGGTGGGCCAGGAGTCGGCGCCGACGGCGCAGGAGGGCACGCCCATTCCGGTGGTGTTCGGCGAGGTTCTCGTCAAAAACTCCAACGTGGTGTGGTACGGCGACATCCGCGTGGACCCGATCATGAGTTCCGGTGGAGGCAAGTGACGCCATGACCGCGCCAGACGCCGATTTCACCGTGACGATGGCCGACCTGCGGGTGCTGCACTGCTCGCGCGGAGGCCGCGAATTCGCCGCGCGCCACGGCATCGACTGGCTGGATTTCGTGCTGCGCGGCATTCCGGCGTCGCGGCTGCTGGCCATCGACGACGCCATGGCGCACGCGGTGGTGGAGCACGCCCGCGCGCGCGTTTCGCGCGAGCTGGCCGAACCTGGCGCGGAGGCCCAGCCATGAGCGGCGGCAAGGGCGGCGGCCCGCAGATCGTCGGCTACCGCTACTACATGGGCATGCACCTGGCCGTGTGCCACGGGCCGGCCGACGCGCTGACCGAAATCGTGGTGGGCGAGCGCAGCGCGTGGACCGGCAACGTCACCGCCAGCGGACGGCTGACGCTGGCGGCGGACAGCCTGTTCGGCGGCGACAAGAGCCAGGGCGGCATCAGCGGCGCGGTGGACGTGGCGCTGGGCGAAAGCACCATGACGCCGAACGACTACCTGACGGCCAAGATCGGCGCGCCGCAGCCGGCCTACCGGGGCGTGTTCTCGCTCATCGGGCGGCAGCTGTTCATCGGCTCGAACAACCCCTATGCCAAGCCCTGGTGGGTGCGCGTGCGGCGCGCGCCGAAGGGCTGGTACACCACGGCGGCGAGCATCACCATGCCGGGCGGCGTGGTGGCGGCAAACCCGGCGCACATTCTGGTGGAGTGCCTGACCAATGCCGTGTGGGGCATGGGCTACTCCATCAACGCCATCGACGATGCGGGTTTCCGCGCCGCGGCGGACCAGCTCACCACCGAGGGCTTCGGGCTCAACCTGCAATGGAGCCAGCAGACCACCATCGAGCAGTTCGTGCAGATGGTGGTCGACCACATCGGCGCGGTGCTGGCGGTACGGCCGGACACGGGGCAGTTCACGCTCACCCTGCTGCGCGGCGGCTACGACCCGGCCACGCTGCCGCTGTACAACCCGGACAACGTGCTGGCGCTGGCGGATTACCAGCGCGCGAGCTGGGGCGAAACCACCGGCGAGCTGATCGTGACGTACACGCGGCACGACAATGGCAAGGACACCAGCGTGGCCGTGCAGGACCTGGCCAACATTCAGGCCCAGGGCGGCGTGGTGAGCCAGACGCGGCGCTATCCCGGCATCACCGACGATGCGCTGGCCGCGCGCGTGGCCATGCGCGACCTGGCCAGCCTTTCGGTGCCGCTGGCGAAGGTGCAGATCAAGGCCAACCGCCAGGCCTGGAACCTGCTGCCCGGCGCGCTGTTCAAGCTGGACTGGCCGGCGCTGGGCATCTCCGGACTGGTGCTGCGCGTGGCCGGCATCGACACCGGCACGCTGCTGGACGGCACCATCACCATCGATGCGGTGGAGGACGTGTTCGGCCTGCCTTCGGCCAGCTACACCGCGCCGCAGCCCAGCGGCTGGACCAACCCGGTGCAGGCCCCCGCCGCCGCGACGCCGCGCCTGCTGGTGGAAACGCCGTACTATGACATCGTGCGCGCCATGAGCCAGGCCGACCTGGCGAACCTGGCCGCGACCGACTGCTATGTGTACGCCCTGGCCGGCAAGCCCAGCGCCGGGGCTTACAACGCGCAGTTGTACACCAAGGCCAGCTCGCAAACCGCCTACGCGGCGCGGCAGACCGGCGGCTGGACGCAGACGGCGCAACTGGCCGCCGCGCTGCCCAAGGCGGTGAGCAGCGCGGGCGTGCCCTACACCGGCACACTCGACGGCACCCTGTGGACGGTGGGCGGCTACGCCCTGATCGACGCCGAGGTGGTGCAGATCACCGCCATCAACACCACGGCCGGCACGTTCGACTTCAACCGGGGCGTGCTCGACACGGTGCCCGCCACGCATGCCGCTGGCGCCACCATATGGCTGGCCGACGGCCAGCAGATCGGCGACAGGACGCCGTGGACCGTGGGCGAAACCGTCAATGCCAAGCTGCTGACCACCACGGGACTTGGAACCCTAGCGCTGGCCTCGGCGCCGGTGGACAACATCACGTTCGCGCAGCGGCAGAACAAGCCTTATGCGCCGGGGAATTTCACGGTTTCTGGCGCGAGCTGGCCGACCGACATTCTCGGCGCGTTCTCGGCCTCTTGGGCGCACCGCGACAGGGTGCAGCAGGCCGACAACATCATCCTGCAAAACGCCGGGAACATCGGCCCCGAAACCGGCGTGACATACACCGTGCGCGTATACAACGGCACCACGCTCAAGCGCACTGTGACGGGCATCTCCGGCACGACGTGGACGTATGACGACGCCAGCGCCGCGGCGGACGGTTACCTCAGCAGCGTGCGTATCACGCTTTCGAGCGTGCGCGCGGGGCTGGAAAGCTGGCAATTGCACGACAACACCACCATTCGCCACGGCCTGGGCTTCGACCTCGGCACACATTTAGGAGGCACATCGCCATGAGTCTTTCCAGCGGCCCAAACCTCGGCCTTCTCGTCAACGGCGCGCTGGGCGACCAGCATTACAGCGAGCTGATGCGCTTCTTGCGCGGCGTCGACCTGCTGGTGCAGCCGAGCGTGCTCAGCGCCACGCTCGCGACACCACCGTCCACGCCGGCGGACGGGGATGCCTACATCGTGGCCGCATCTCCAACCGGGGCCTGGACGGGGTATACCAACGCTATCGCGCGGTGGTCGGCGGTGCTGGGGGCTTGGGAGTTTTTGGCACCGAAGGCTGGGTGGGAATTATTTAACAATGGTGACAAATATAAATATCAATACATCAATTCTTCATGGATTGCAAAAAAACTCAATGCGATCACGGCACAAGAACTTGGCGGACCATTTTCAACGACATCGACAGCAGCGGTCAAAATTGGAACGTTGACATGCGCAATCACAACAAGTGGAAATCCGGTTCTTGTTTTATTTAAGGTAATAACACAAAAAACTGGAACGGCAGCCAATGCGGCAGTTATGGTTTACAGGAATGGCATCGATATTGGACTATCATTTATTATAAATAGTAGTGATACGGGATTTAACGAAAAAACAGCATCCATAATTGACAATCCTCCGCCCGGACTGAATAATTATGAATTTTATTATAATGTTGAAAGCTCAGCAGATTCAATTAGCACAGTATCGAGTGCTGATTCAAGATTTTTGAGGTATATCTCAGCAAAAGAGCTTTTCATTTAAAAATTTGAATCGAGACCAGGACCCTCGCCATGACGCCCGACCACGACAACGCCACGCCCCCGCACGCCAACCGCCCGCGATTCGACCCGACCATCAACCTGGGCCACATCATCACCTTCATCGGCTTCGTCGCGGCGGGGATGGCGGCGTACAACGGCATCGACAAGCGCCTGGCGCTGCTGGAGCAGTTTCGCGTGATGCAGGTGAGCCGCGACGCCGAGCAGGACGCCACGGTGCAGGCGCAGGGCGCGGACATTCGCGCCAGCCAGCGCCGCATCGAGGACAAGCTGGACAGGCTGGCCGAGCGCCTGCCGCCGCCGCCGCGCGGAGGTGCGTCATGAAGCGCTGGCGGCTGGACCCGCAGTGGCGCGCCATTCTGCGGCGGGCTTGGAGCATTCGCCTCATGGCGGTGGCCGGTGTGCTCAGCGGCGCCGAGGCGGTGCTGCCGATGTTCGGCGACCTGATTCCGCGCGGCTGGTTCGCGGTGTTGAATTTCGCGGTGGTGGCGGCGGCGCTGGTGGCGCGCATCGTGGCGCAGGAGACGCTCGATGGCTGACTGGCGCAAGATCCGCATTGCCGCCGCCAGCCTGACCATCAGCGGCGCCGCGCTGGTGGGCGTGGCGGTGCACGAAAACTACCGCCAGGTGGCCTACCTGCCCACGCCGCACGACGTGCCCACGCTGGGCTTTGGCGCTACGCGCGGCGTGAAGCCGGGCGACACCACCACGCCCGTGCGCGCCTTGGTGCGCCTGCAGGCGGACGTGGGCGCGGTAGAGCGCGCGCTGCACACCACCGCGTGCATCGGCGCCGTGCCGCTGGCGCAAAACGAATGGGATGCCTACGTGAGCCTGGCCTACAACATCGGCCCGCGCGCGTTCTGCCATTCCACGCTGGCCGCGCTGCTGCGCAAACAGCCACCCGACTATGCGGGAGCGTGCCGCCAGATCCTGCGCTGGGACAAGCAGGGCGGCCGCGTGCTGCCTGGGCTAGCGAAGCGGCGCGAGGACGAATTCAAGACCTGCATGGGAGCGGCGACATGAAAGCCCTGTTCAACTTCCGCGCCCTCACCACGCTGGCGCTTGGCATCGTCTACCTCGGCGCGCTGGTGTGGGCGCTGCTGCACGGCAAGCTGGACGTGCAGAGTTTCATCGCCGGCGTGGGGCCGAGCTTCGGCATGGCGCTGGGCTACTGGTTCCGCGACACGCAGGCCACGCCGGCGAATCCCTCGATCTCAACCCCAGGAGCCTGACATGCCCATGCTGTGGATGATGCTTCCCGCGATATTGTGGTGGTCGCTATGGACCTGATCGACCGCGCCAACGACGCGGCCGAAATGCTGCTGGCCGACGCCATCGAACGGCAGGCCCTGCGCGCCGCCCGCACCGAGCTGCTGGCCTACGGGGCCTGCTACTACTGCAGCGAGCCGGTGGACGGCCAGCGGCTGTTCTGCAACCAGGAACACGCCCGCGAATGGCAGCGCGAGCGCGACCAGCGCCGCCGCAACGGAGACCCATCATGACCAGCCGCATTGCCGTCGTCATCGCCCTGTTCCTGGCCGGCTTCGGCTGCGCCTGGGTCGTGCAGGGCTGGCGCTTCGAGGCCCGCATCAGCGCCATGACGGCCGCGCAGCGCACGCGCGACGCCCAGGCCGCGCAGGCCTACGCCGAAGCCGAGCGCCAGAACCGAGAGCGCCTGCAGGCCGCGCAGGCCGCCGCCGACCAGGCTGTGACCACCGCGCAAGCCCGCGCCGACGCGGCCAACCGCAAAACCCTGGAGATCACCCATGAACTCGCCCAAGTCACAACTGGCCGTCCTTGCCTCGGCGCTGCTGCTCGCAGCCTGCTCGAGCAATCCCCCGCGTTCGGTCATCGCCCCGGCCTACGTTTGCCCGAAGCCGCCGCAAGCCCTGCTCCAGCCGCTCCCACCGTTGCCCCCGATTCCGGCGACGGCAAGCCCAAGCCCAAGCCAGAACCCTTGATAAGCACCGACGCCGATATGGCGGAGTGGGTCAGCGAAACCAGCGACCTCTACGAAACCTGCAGAGCCCGCATCGATGGGCTACGTGCATGGTCAGATTCCACGCATTGAAAGTGAAGTGCTACGAAATTTGCACGATCACCATCTTTTTGTCTCTGTATTCCTCGCATTGAACTACGGCGAGGCAGGGTACATTTTACGTGCGCCACACTCTGGATGATTAAGTAAGTTTGATGATGTTTTATGATGCCGTTGCATCGCAAGTGCTACGGTAGCAAAACATGGCATCGATCATCAAAGTTGGCAGCAAGTGGCGGGCGCAGGTGCGGCGCAAGGGCTATGGAGTATATACGCGGAGCTTCGCGACCAAGACGCTGGCCGCGGACTGGGCACGGGAGATTGAGCGGGACATCGAGCGGGGAGTTATGCCCGGCGCGAAGGCCGTGGCGGGTGGGCGCTACACGGTTGAGCACGCCATCGCGGATTACCGCGACCTGCGCCGCGCCAGGCCCGTGCGCGATACGTCGACCGAGCACTACACGTTGCAGCACCTGGCCGCGGCGTTGGGCGACAAGGCGGCGGCTGACCTGCGGATAGACGATCTGGTTGAGTATGCACAGCGGCGCGCGGATATGGGCGCAGGGCCGTACACCATCAACATGGACGTGGGCAAGCTGGGCACGGTGCTGCGCGTGGTGGGTGCGACCAAGGGCATGGCGCTGCCGGATGTGGTGCAGCAATCGCGCCCGTTGCTCAAACACTTGGGACTGATCGGTGGCGGCGGCCGGCGCGAGCGGCGCCCGACGGAGGATGAGCTGCATGCCATCGTGGAGCACCTACGCGCGCAGCCGAACGGGGCGATGTACGCATCGGTGGTGCTGTGGGCGGCCGAGACGGCCATGCGTCTAGGCGAAATTGTGCGCATCCGCTTGAATGATGTGGACGGAGCCAAGCGGATGGTGCTGGTGCGCGACCGAAAAGATCCGCGCGAGAAGTCAGGAAATGACCAGTGGGTGCCGCTGCTTCCCGAAGCATGGGCGCTGCTTGAGCAGCAGCCGCGGGGCGAGGATGGGCGGATTTTCCCCATTGGCGGGTCGAGCATCAGCAAGGCTTTTACGGCTGCGTGCCGCGCGCTGAGCATTCCGGACCTGCATTTTCACGACCTACGGCATGAGGCTATCAGCCGTTTGTTTGAGGCCGGCTATCGCATCGAGCAGGTGGCGCTGGTGAGTGGGCATCGGACGTGGACGCACTTGCGGAGATACACCAACCTGCGGCCGGAGGATGTGCATAAAGGGCCGGGCGGCCGGGCTCCGCTCAGTTGAGGCGGTCCAGTGGGCTGATAGCGCCGCGCCCTGCAGTCTGGCCGACGACATGGGTATAGATCATTGTGGTTTCCACATCACTGTGGCCAAGAAGTTCTTGGATAGTGCGGATGTCGGTTCCGGCTTGCAGCAGATGGGTGGCGAAGCAGTGGCGCAGAGTATGCGGCGTGGCGGGTTTGCCGATTCCTGCGGCTCGCACCGCATCTTTCATATGGCGTTGAATCGTCCAATCGAATAGGTGATGACGCCGCTCTTCACCGGTTTCCGGGTCGATGTGATAGCTGGTCGTGGCAAACACGTATTGCCAAGCCCATTCGCGGTGGGCCTGTGGATATTTGCGCGCCAGCGCGAACGGAAGGTCCACGCTGGCATGGTTGGTCGCCAGATCAAGGTGATGCCACCGGCGGCGCTCTTCCAGCAGTTCGCGCATAGGCTGCACCAGGCTTGCAGGAAGCATTGTCACGCGGTCTTTGTTGCCCTTACCGGCGCGCACGATGATTTGCTGCTGATCAAGATCAATATCTTTCACGCGCAGATTCAGACCTTCCATGAGGCGTAGCCCCGTGCCGTAGAGAAGGTGCAGGAAAAGGCCGGGCGTGCTGCTGGTGTGCGACAGCAGAGCGCGGGTTTCGCTCACCGTGAGCACCACAGGAAGACGTCGCGACTGCTTGGCGCGCACGATGTTGTCGATCCAGCCGATTTCAATATCGAGAACATGCTGATACAGAAATAGGATTGCCGCCAGAGCTTGCCGCTGGGTGCTGGCCGAGACATTTTGTTCGCTGGCCAGCCAGGTGAGAAATTGCCCGACCTCGGCATGTCCCATATCGCGCGGATGCCGCTTTCCAGACCATAAGACAAAGCGTTTGATCCAATGCCAGTACGCTTCGCGCGTGCGAGGGCTGTAGTGCCGCACGGCGATGGCATCGGAAACAAGCTGTTGAAGACGCTTAGGCTTGGCGGATTTATCGCATAACACCGGATCCCTGTCGTTCGACACGATAGACGTGGCTTTCGGATCAATGACTTGCATGATGTTCTCCTGTGTTATGCGACAGGTGGTGTTCCCGAATTTGTGTTAGCCGCCTTCATGGCAGCACGCGCATGTCGTGGCTCATTGCCGTGCAGCCACAGCGCGAACAGGTTGCGCTCCAGACACAACCATCGTCACTTTCAAATGGCTCTCCGTCCCACTTGTGCTCACACGGGCCACAGCTGGTGCAGGCGCAATAACAGGCATTCGGGTTGAAGTTGCTGCTCATGGAGGAAAGCGGCACACCGAGTTCATCGGCCAAGCGCTGATGATGTTCCATAACATTCTTGTTGCGCTCTGCTCGCAGGGCTTCGAAATCGGGTGCCGTTTCCATAATTATTTTCCATCGGGCCGTTTGTCGAACCCCTTCTCGGCCAGAGCCTCGGCCACATCGTCGATGTGCAGGCAATCACACATGCACGCGCCCGTTGCCGGAATCTGAGTTAACGCGATATTGCCGTTGCAGTAGTCGTTGCCCGGCGTCGCATCGTAAAGCACACCGACAGCCGTAATCTTTCCGCCGGATAGTTGAACAATTTTATCGCCATTCTTTGCCTCGCGGCCATTGCGGTAGTGCATTTCATTTTCCTTTCAAAGTGCCGCACTTCGTAGTGGGTAGGCGGCTAACCCATCATTCCAGCGGACGGGCGAAAAGCCGCCCGCCCCTGAATTCAGCCGTTGGAGGGCAAGGCAGACGCCGGCACGTCGAAGAAGCCCAGTTGCCCCTTCCACGGCACGAACGGCAGCGGCTGCGGGTCGCGCAGCACGAAGCCGAAGTCGCCCACGAACCACGGCGAGTCGCTATTGCTGACGCAGTCCACGATCTCCACGCTGCCGATGATCCCGCCGCGCGCGATGGTTTTCAGATCCACCGAGTAGCGGGTGCCGCATGCCTCTTCCGCGAAGTCGAGCGCGTCCTCAAGTTCGTCGCGGGTGCAGCCCTTCGCCGCGTGGATCAAGATCCGGCCGCGAACCTTCGTCGGCCAGCATCGGTTCTCGATGTCCTTCCCGGCCTTCAATATCAGCGAGGCCCAGGGTTGTCTGATGCTCAGTGCAAGCACGTTGCCCTCCAACTAGTTAATCGAGCGGACCACCTACGTCGGGGCTTCGCCCCGCCTCCGGGGTCCGCTCATTGCCGGCGTTAGGCCCCATGTTTCAGGGGCCTGTTGTGGTTACGCTGCCGGTGCTTCGGCTGGCTCTTTCGCAATCTCGGCAATTTGCAGGCTCTGGCTGCCGTGCACGTACAGCGAAACTTCCTCGCCTTCGCGCAGCCGTTGCTCGCTCATCACATCACCAGTTTGCGGGGTTACCGTTCTCACCATCACATCCTGGTGGTTCGGGCTGGGGCTTTTCACAATCACTTGCGTCGTCATGTTCACTTTCTCCTGCCGGTCTCAAGGGTGCCCGGCCTAACCCGTCATTCCAGCCGACGCCTTCGGCGCGGCTGAATTCATGTGTTCGGCACCCTCACAGGCTCTCCATCGTCCATTGCTGGCCGTCCCATGTGTAGCGGTATTCCTCGTCGCCGTGCTGGTGCTTGTCTGCCACCGCTTTGAGTTCATCGCCGTAGGTTGGGCACACGTCTTCCCAGGGTTCATCGCGGCTGTGAAATGTGTCGCACTTCTCGATTTCATTGCCTACGCTCAGGCAATCGCCTAACCCAATCAGCCGGTCAATCTTCTGCTGGTCGTTATAGTGCTGCTGCAGCGTGGTCAGCGCATGCGTCGGGTATCCATCGCTGTGCACATAAATACAAGCGTTCCGTCCGTCTGCCAATTTCTCTGCAATCTGCCATCTGGTGCTCATCTTCTTTCATTTCTTCTCGGTTAATCCGGATGCCGCACCCGTCTGATCCATCATCACCGTGCGGCCTAGCGCCTCGCACGTCGGGCAGGTATCAAACGGCGTTTGTGGCGGCGGCGCTGCCTGCTCCATCGCCAGATAGATGCGCTCCAGCAGGTTGGCGGAAAGAACGAAGTCACCCTTCGCCAGCATTACGTCATGGGCAGCGCCGATCATTTCTCGGGTCACTGTCGCCGTCCTGCCAGCGCCGACTTTTGCCGCCTTCAGTTCCTCAATCGCAGTCAGCGTCTGGTCAGGGTCGCCGCATCCGTCATCGCCAATCCCAAGCGCCTCATCAATCGCGGCCAGCGTGCGCAGCGCCTGCTCAAACATGCTCTTGTAGTCTGTCATTCCCGTTCTCCGTTTCCCCCAGCGGCATAACCCAGCAGTCCAGCGGACGCCGTTCCGGCGCCGCTGAATTCAGGCGTTCTCATGCCGCCATTTCCTGCCGCGCCTGCTCGCGCAGGCGATCGAGATATTCAGCGACATCTCTGGTGTCGGCAAAGCGCATCTTGCCGTCGACATAGGTCAGGATTTCGAGCTTGCTGTGCGCGAGACGCTGATAGAGCGTTCCGGTGGCCAGGCCAAGCGCATCGGCGATTTGTTCCAGCGACATGCGCGGGCCGTATTTTTCGAACAAAAGGAGCGTCGTCAGCATGCTCATGGTCATATCTCCTGGGCTTCCAAAATGCTGAGGCCGACCCGGTGGGCCACGTGTATTTCGAGGTGTGCTCCGGCGGAGCGCTGCCAGCCGTCGAGCAAGACTAGGCCGTCGCAATCCAGCATGGCTTTTAGGTCGGTGCGGAGGCAGGCGTGCCAATTGGCGCCGGGGTCTTTGTGCAGCTCCGCTGGGTTGACGACTTCGAACCCGCGCGTGCGCAAGCGTGCGGCCTCGGCGTGGAAGGCTGGGAAGTTGAGATTGGGTAGGCCTGTCATGGGCCCGCTGAGGTAGATTTTTTTGATGCCATGCTCAGCCTTCCGTGTCGGCTGTGGTGGCGGCTGTTGTGTCGTTTTCTGGCGGCTTGCATCCGTGAGGCGGTAGGTATAAGGCTTGGTTTTGCTGCGCGCCAGAAGTCCGCGCTTCACAGGTGTGCTCAGGCACGCAGGCACGGCGCTGGCGGCGACGTGGAATTTCACGGCGATGTCTGCAATTTGCAGTTCTTCGTCGTGATTCGCCTGGAAAAAACCCAGCACGCGGGCGGCGAGGCTTTCTGGCGCTGGGGTATAGGGACGGGCTGCCATGGCGATATGTCGGCTAGGATGGAAAGACGCTGGACCCGACGAACACCTCGGCGGGAAGTCCGGCGCGCAGGGCTTGCTCGATTTCGGTGGACATTTGCTCAAGGTGGGTTTCCCATGCCATCATCCGCAGCGAGAGCATCGGTGTATCTGCGCCTGTCAGGACGGCGATGCGCGCATTGATGTTGCGAGGTTGCAGACCATGAAAGGGCGCGCCATAGAGGCGCAGTACGGCGGGCAATGTGCCGGCGCCGTGGGCTTCGATTTCTTCCATGCTGGAGCGTGCGGCGCGTGTGTTTTGCACTTCATTGGTCGCCGAACTTCTGGCGGCGATGGTGACCTTGCGAACGGCGGTGATGGCATGCTCGATAGGCATGAAAGTTCCATCAAAGTCCATCGGGATGATGGTTCCTTCGCCGCCAAAATCCTCCAGGAAATCCACCAGCGTTTGCTGCTTGATGGGGTTGCGCGTGAGTTTGTGGAAGGCCTCGAATGCGGCGGTGTAGTCGAGATTGAGTGTGGCTGTGTCATCGCCCCAGGCTGGGGCGATTGCGTTGCCATGATTGATGATGACGGTTACTTTTTCGAGCTTGGCGTCGATGAAGGCCACGGAGTCTTCGTCGCAACGCGCCTTGCAGTAGGTGATGAGGTCACCCAGCCGCGCGGTGGTGAATTTGCGGCGGTGTCGGTTCGGGAACTGTTGGAATTTCTCGGTGCTGATGTATTGCCAGTTTTGCGGCACGCACATGGTGCCGTCGGTGAGTTGCGTGGCCTGGGCTGCGCCGGTTTCAAGCAGGGTTTTGATGGCGGTGGAGTCCATGGATTTATTCCTTTGTGACGGTGGTGCCGTCTTGCAGGGTGGCGATGTGGCGCTCGGGCTTGCCGAACAGATCGTCTTGTTTGTAGGGGAGTAAGGTGAGCGCGCCGTTGCCGCCGACGTACATGAGCGTGGCCGTGGTGTCTTCCTCGGTGGCTTTGCCGCGCTTGGTGGGGCGGCTGTAGGCCAGCGTGTGGGTGACGTTGACTTGTGTGCCGTCGGCGTTCAGGCGCTCGATGTCGAGCGTGATGGTGACGCGGCCTTTTTTGGCGCGGCCGTCCTGGCTGACCACGGCCATGGCGGTGTCGGCCATGGCGCGGGAGAGTTTGCGCACGAACAGTCCGGCGTCCAGATCCGGCAGGGTTTCGAGCGCGTCATAGGGGTTTTGTGACATGGTTGGGTTCCTGAGTGGTTGGCGCTGCAGGGGGAGAAACCTCGCCGCGCAGCACCTTTGCGGCGAGTTGGCGTACTTCGGAAGTGACGGCGTGGCCGAGGTCTTCCGGGTGGGTGAGGCGGCGGATGAAGGCGCGCAGTTGCCCGTTTTCGCGCAGGAGGTCGAGCATGGCTTCGCCTGTTTGCTCGATGTCACTGATTCCGCGGCTGAGCGGATGCGCGATGCATTGCATGGCGAGTTCAAGCGGGGTTTTTCCGGCGCTCATTCGGTGTCTCCGGCGGCGATGCGCTTGAAATCCGGCCGCTCGCGGTAGCGCTGCATGCGGGTGTCGGCAATGCGCTGCAGCGACCACCAGGCGGCGGCAACGGCGCGGCGCAGTGTGGCGCGCTTGGGGTCGAGCACGGCATCGGGGCTGCGCAGGTGCAGGCGCCGGGCTGCGGCGAGCAACTCGGCGTCGGTGAGCGGCGGGTAGGCCATGGCGGCGCTCATAGCAGGCGCAGGGCGAGTAGCGCGACCATGACGAGGATGCCGGCGAAGCAGGCCCAGCCGATGGCGGTGTCCACCCGCGCGGCGCGGTTGCGCGGCGGTGCGTCGGCGCGCAGGAGGGCGCGCTGCAGGCGCTCGGCGTCGCTCACCATTTCGGGGTGGATGGCGTTGAGTCCGCGTTCGGCGTAGAGGGCCTGGTACTCGGTGGCCGTTCGGCGTTCGAACCATGAGGGCCGCTCGCAGCGGGTGCCGATGGGCACGGCTTTGGCCGTGGGGCTTGGAAATCGGATGGTGTTCATGCAAAGAATTCCCAGGCGAGAAATGCAAGGAAGCACAGATAGGCGAGCCAGAACCAGCCGGCCATGCTCAGGGGACCGAAGCCGCTAGGCGGCAGAGGCGCATCGTCGAGGCAGGAGCCGTCGCAATGGCGGCCCTGGTTGCATTGCGGGTGGCGGGGCATGGCTAGGGCTCAAGCGCGGCAGGCGGCGCGGTGCCGGCGCACGTTGCGGGCTTTACGCGCGGCGCGCTTGCAAGCGGATATTCCTGTTGGACGATACGGGCGTTTGCCGCCGTGGCCGCGCGAGGTGTACTTGGCCGCTTCTATGCGGGCGAGACTCATGCCGTTGGCGCCGTGGCCGTGCTGTTGGAGGATGGCGTCCATGATGGCTATGACGGCGTGGACGCGGCGGAAAGGTTGGCTGGCCTTCATGGCTGTTTCACCCCGGCGGCGGCCATGAATTCGGCCTCGTTGAGCAGATCGGGGGCTTGTTTTTGTTCGCTCGGCGTTTCGCTGCTTTTTTTGGCCGCGATGCGGTTGCAGCATTCGTGCAACGTCGCCACGTCGACAGCGAAATTTGGATCATCAAGCCCGGCACGCCCCCGGCAATTGAAGAAATCCAGCAGCGTGAAAATCGCTTTGTCGTCGAGTTCGTCCAGATTGACGACGATGGTGTGCGTTTTTTCGGTTTGCATCGTGGGCTCCTAGCGTTGCTATGTAGCAATCCTAGCGAGGCGTGGGGCATTGTCAATAGCGTTGCTAGGCTTCCATGCAAAAAAAATCCGCCCGAAGGCGGAGTGTCGAATTCGCGGAGGGCGCCAGGCGCTAAAACTTGGCCATGATCTTGAGCAGTTCGGTTTCGTCGCTCCCGGTTTTGTTGCGGCAGTGCGTGTTCCAGGCGCGCCGAAACGTGGAGTGGTCGGTTTGCTCGCTGATGTTCGCGCGGCCGTCCGGGCTGATGACCAAGGAGGCCGGCATTAAGGCGTTGAACCCGTTGCGGGCACGCACGGTCATGCATAGCGAGCCGTCATCCATCAGCAGAGCTTGGGAAAGCTGCGCGCTGGATGGATCGTTGAGGTTTTTGCGCCACACGCTGAGCACCATGGCGCCCACGGTGAGATGCCGATCGCGCGCCAGCTCGGCGGGTGTCTTGACGGGCGCTGGCGCAGCCGCTGGCTCGGTGCCGGTGTTCTGCGGCGGGAACAGGACCAGGTTGTAGATGAACAGGCCCAAGCCGACGACGATGAACACGGCGAGAAACTTGGTGGTGGACTTGGTGCGCACGGCGCCGCAATGCGGACACTTGGACGCGGTATCGGCGACCTGGCCGCCGCATGTCTTGCAGGTTGCTAGTCCCATGGTGCATCCCCCTTGGTTTGCTGGTTGCGAAGCGTTCGATAGTGCTGCAGGTTGTAAACCTTAGCCTGATTTTTTAACGGATTGCCGCCTGGCTTTGTCCATCATCAATTGACCCTCGGCGGCTTGCAAGACGTGTTGCTTACCTTCGGGCGTCAACTGCGGCAAGATGGCTTGTATTTGTTGCTGAATTGCATCAACCGGCGCATCCATCACGCTCAACGGAGCAATGGATTGCGCGGCCGGATAGGACAAACGCGCTGCGGCGTCGCGCAAGACGATGCCCAACTGCGGGAAGATTTTGTCGAGTTCGACCTCGAGAACCTTGCTGTAGCGAATGGCGGCAGTGACGCTGACCGGGCGGATGCCGCGGGTGTGCTGGTAAATGAGATCGGCGCTGAAACGCCCACCCAATTTGGCGGCGAGCTCATCCTGCGTGCAGTTCTTCAGTCTTGCTTCGACAAGGCCGCGCAGCAGGGCGGGATCGTCTTTAGGGAGGTCGTTTCGGGCCATGCTAGCGATGCTATAAATGAAAATCCCTAGCATGGCTTGCGCTGCACACCTAGCATTGCTAGGATGCGCGCATGGAAGCAATTCAGTCTGCAATAGACCAAGCTGGCGGCCAGACCAAACTGGCCGCACGCATCCAGGCATCGCCTGCGATGGTGTGGCAATGGGCGAAAGATAAACGTCCTGTCGCCGCGCACTACTGCGTGCGCATCGAACGTGTTCTCGGCATCTCCCGCCGCGACCTTCGCCCATCCGACTGGGGTGACATCTGGCCCGAGCTGATCGACGCCGAACACCCGTGGCCGCCGGTTGCGGCCGGCACGCAGGAGAACACCCATGCCGCAGCATGAATTCAAGCTCACGCCGGAAATCCTGGCGTGGCTGAGCAAGCCTTTGTTCAGTTTGTCGGCGGACGGCCAGGTGCTAGCGCACGGGCGCCCGCTGCCAGATCGCCGCACCCACAAGCCGTGGCTCGATCCAGAAAAAGAACGCGCAGGGATGGACGCCGCGCTGAGCGCTGCAATGATGCCTATAGCGAGCGTGCCCAGGACTCGAAATCGTCGATCGCTCGCAGCACGCTTTCTGGCACGGGCCGCGGCTCTGCTATGGGACGCAGCATGGCGGATTGATGCAAGGCCAACTGCAGAAATTGATCTCGGTCCATCACCTGCGCGGCGAGCGCGGCCAATAGGCCGCGTAGAAGAAGAACGTGCGCATAGCAGTACGCGGGATCGTTCATGAGTTGTTTGCTTTCCATGCGCGCCCCTTCCGGCTCGGTTGCTGTGAGAAGCCCCGATTCTCGCCGGATGCGCGGCGCGCGCCAGTTTGTCTCCGTTGCCAGTCAGGGCGACTTCGCCAGCCCGCGAGGGTTGGCTTTTTCTTTTTTGCGTGTGCGTGTCCATGGCAAGCATTGTTTTGCTCTGTCTTGATAACCAGGGATAAGAGATGAAATCAGGCGTTATCAAAGCTCCAAACCAACTGACCCTGGAACTCGAACCAGGCCTGGCCGAGCGCTACAGGTCGCTGCGCGAATGTGTGGCCACGGGAATTTATCAACGGGGTCTCAAGCGGGTGGCCATTGACCTGGACACGGCGCCGAGCAACCTGTCTGTGCAGTTGAGCGAGGACCCGAGCCGCCACTTCAGCGTGGACAGCCTCGAGCTGTACATCGAGAAGACCGGCGACATGACGCCCATCGAATACCTGCTGTCGCGCTTCTACGCGCCCGACAAGCGCGATGCCGCGATGCAGGAGGTCAAGCGATTGCACGCGCAATTGCAGCAAGCCATGCAGCGCGCGGGCTTGGTGTGACCCCGCACCCCTTGCTTGTGGCTTCGCCATGCGAAAAATGCAGCGCCATGAAACGTTCAAGCAACAGCCGGGCGCGGGTCCTCCCTGGCATCGGCCCGTACGGGTACGAAGCGGCGCGGAACGGAGGTTGTGCGTGATGGTTGGACTTAGGCAACAGTTGGCGCATGGTGATGCCGCGCCGCTGATCCACGGGTGGCGCGCATGAGCTTGCATCTCACCATCAAGGTGCGCGGCATCGCTGGTGTCAAGGCCAACCTGTCGCGGCTCGATGGCGACTTGCGTGGGCGGGCGATGGCGGCGGCCATCAACAAGACGGCGCAGAAGGCGAGGGCCGAGATCAGCCGGGCGGTGAGGCAGGAATACGCAGTGGATGCCACCCGCGTGCGCAATGCCATCGAACTGCACAACGCCAGCGCGAAGCCTGACGGCCGCCTGGTGGCATGGATCAACATCTTCGGCTCGTCGAGCAAGCGCGGGCGTTCGCTCAACCTCATTCACTTCCTGGAAACAAAGGTCTCGCTGGCCGAGCGGCGCCGGCGGTCCAAGGCCGGGACGCAGCAGCAGTTGCGTTTTCGCATCAAAAAGGGCGGTCCCTTGATCACCATTCCGGGCGCCTTCATCGGCAACAAGGGGCGCACGATCTTCGTGCGCGAAAACCCGAACGATCCCAAATCGGCCATCAGGCCCCTGCAGGTCATCGACATCCAGCAAATGTTCAGCTCCACCAAGATTCGCACGCGCGTGCTGGCCAAGATCAACGCGGACCTCCCCATCGAAGTGCAGCGCGCCGTGCGCTGGATGCTGGCGAGGAACGCATGAGCTGGATCAACCACGACGACGTGCTCGGCCAGCTTCGCGCGGCCGGCCTCATCATCAAGGACGGCGCGTTGCAGGTCGGCACCAGCCGCCCGGTGCGCTGCCTGGTCGACGGCGACCGCGAAAAGCGCGGCTGGTACAAGCTGTTCGAGCTGACCTTGGGCGACGGTCAGCGCCTCATCACCGGCAGCTACGGCGTCTGGCAGGGCGACGACAACGGCGCGCAGAAAATCCTGCTGCCCAAGACCGAGCGCAAGGCGCTCGACGCCGACCAGCTCGCCGCCATCAAGGCGCGCCAGGCCGAGGACCGCAAGCGCGCCGAGGCCGAGCGCCGCGCCGAGATCGACCGCGCCGCCGCCCGCGCCTCGCGCTGGTGGGCGCAGTGCGGCGAGTCCGGCGCGTCCGCCTACCTCGCGCGCAAGGGCCTGCCGCCCGGCAAGCTTTATGGCGCGCGCGTGTCCGCCTCGGGAAACCTGGTGGTGCCCGTGCTCGATGGCGACGGCCGCATCTACGGCCTGCAGGTCATCTACGACAAGCCCCTGGCCAAGGGCGCCGGCAAACCGCGCGACAAGGACTTCACGCCGCCAGGCCTGGCCAAGCAAGGCCACTGGGCCGAGATCGGCGCGCCACGCGCGCGCGGCGTCATCCTGCTGGCCGAGGGCTTCGCCACCGGCGCCAGCCTGCACGAAGCCACCGGCCTGCCGGTCATCGTCGCCTTCGACGCCGGCAACCTCCTGCCCGTCGCACAACAAATCGTCAAACGCTATCGCCACGCCCGCATCCTCGTCTGCGGGGACGATGACTACATCGCCAAGTGCGCGGCTTGCGACAAGCTCACCCCGGTATCCGCCCCATCCTGCGCCCACTGCGGCGGAGACCACCGCAAGATCAACACCGGCGCCCGGCGCGCCGAAGCCGCGGCGGCCGCCGTGTCCGGCGCCTGGGTCTTGCCGCAGTGGCCCACCGAACGGCCCACCGATCGCAAGGGACCCACCGACTTCAACGACCTGCACACCCACCCGCAGGGCGGCCTGCACGTCGTGCGTGCGCAGATCGACGCGGCCCTGGCCTCGGCAGGCTGGTCTTCCGCCGAAGCGCCCTCGCGCGGGGCCGCGCCAAACAGGGGGGCGGGGAATGCCGAAGACGGCCGGCCCGACGCCGTTTCCATTCTTCCACTCGAGCAGGTCGTCGATCGATTCATCGCCGTGGACGACGACACCGGCGAATACGTGTTCGACACCTGGACGCGCAGCCTCTGCCGCATCAGCAAGGTGCTGCGCATGCTCCCGGCGCGGGTGCGTGGCGACGACGTGAAGGATCACCCCACCTGGAAAAGCCGCGCCGTCTACATCGACCAAATCGGGTTCGACCCCGGCGGCGAAGACCCCAACATCCGCTGCAACCTCTGGGGAGGCTGGCCCACCCAGCCGCGCTACGGCCGGTGCGACAACCTGCTTGCCCTGCTCGAGCACATCTGCAGTGGCGAGAGCAGCTCCGAGCAGCTCTACATGTGGGTTTTGCAGTGGCTGGCCTACCCCATCCAGCACCCCGGCGCCAAGATGGCCAGCGCCATCGTCGTGCACGGCCCGCAGGGCACCGGCAAAAGCCGGTTTTTCGAGGCCGTGGCCAAGATCTACGGCGAGTACGGCATCGTCCTCAATCAAGGCGCCATCGAAGACAAGTTCAACGCCGACTGGGTTAGCCGCAAGCTCTTTGTTCTGGCCGACGAAATCGTCGCCAACACCGAGAAATACCACCTCAAGAACCTGCTCAAGACCTTCATCACCGGCGAAACCATCCGCGTCAACCCCAAGAACGTGGCCGCGCACACCGAGCGCAACCACATGAACCTGGTGTTCCTCTCGAACGAGAAGCAGCCCGTCGTGCTCGAGGGTGACGACCGCCGCCACTGCGTCATCTGGACCCCGCCGAAACTCGACCCGCGCTTCTACGCAGCCATCGACGAGGAAATCGAGGCCGGCGGCATCGCCGCGCTGCATCACTTCCTGCTCCACGTCGATCTCACCGACTTCAAGCCCTGGACCTGGCCGCCCATGACCGTGGCCAAGCGCGAACTCATCGATGTCAGCGCCAACAGCGAGGAACGCTTCGCCGCCGAATGGATGCTCGGCAACATCTGCTTCGACGACGAAGCCGGCCCGCTGCCCATCTGCCCCGCCGGCACGCAACAGGTGTACGACGCCTACCTGCGCTGGTGCAAGCTCCAGGGCGAGCCCAGGCCGCGCCCACAAAACCAGTTCATCGGCCACCTCACCAAGCGCCAGGGCTGGATCGCCGAACACCGCGACCGCTTCGAGAACCTGCACTTCATGGGCGACCGCAAACGCCAGCGCATGGTGCTGCCCTCCGCGCGCGACATCGCCGAGGCCGCCGCCCGCGGCGCGCCCACCGTGCCCCACGATCCCGCCGAGACCCTCGCCCAGTGGAGTACCCGGTGTTTTTTCGAGATC
>JAEHJW020005346.1_pt1 | contig 38056 bp, 58 predicted proteins | sample 9271431 | NCBI WGS metagenome assembly JAEHJW02 | reverse complement strand
CTAGCAGAGCCTTCTCAGAACAAGGCGAGTACCTGCCTTGAAGGTGTCGGCAGTCAGGAAAACCGTCAGGTTAGTCAAGTTATCAACGCCATTAAGCCAGCTACCGATACCGTGTTGCCAAGCATGGTTAGAGCCATCATGATCGCAACCATAATGGGCCATAGTCCGGGCGCCGCCAATTGCGCGGGCCTGTATCCGGCAGTGGTAGTGGAAGTTATACGAGGCTGCATACCCTATATGCAACGATGTTTGTCCGCCAAGATTAGCAATGGTCGTGTTATACGCATAGTTCGCGCCGGCGTCGCCATTGAACCGCACAAGCAAGGGACTGAACCCCGCCGAGGCGCGTTGGCCAAAGATGATCAGCTCGTACATCTCATGGGTGTTGCCGTCCAATCCCGAGATAGTTACAGAGGAAATACCACCGGGGAAGGTATACTCGGCAATTGTGCCCAAAAAGCCCAGACTTCCGGCCGCAAGCACCAGCCCTGCGCCATGCCCCGTGGTAACAGCCCTTCCTCCCACCGTAGTTGCGTTACTAACGCTGAAATTCGCAGGGTTCCAGACGTAGTAGCTCGACCCGTCGTTTGAGCCCCACAACCAGGTCGGCTGCCCCGCCTGTCCGGCCCAGTTGAATACCGAGGCGAGCTTGAACGGTCCGCCGATGCTGGCGTCGTTGGCATGCCCATGGCCACTGGGGGCAAAAGGCCCGCCAATATTGGCATCGTTTGCATGCCCATGGCCTAACAAGGCATGCCCGGCATGTGGTGCGCTGGCCGAGATATGGCTCTGGATGTTGGCGTTGGCCGGTTCGTAAGTCCCGCTGTGGTTATGGCCACTGAGGGCATAAGGCCCGCCGATGGCGGCGGTATTGCCGTGGCCGTGATCGCCGGCGGCGACGCTCCCGGCCCACGTGCCGGTGTTCTTGTAGGCGGCGTCGCCAAGCCCCAGGATAGTCTTCACCTCGGCCAGGGTCTTCTTGACGAAGGCGCCGGCACCGGAGGCAACGAGCATGTCGTTGGGCGCCGTGGCGAGCGCGTGGTTCACATGGCCGGCGTGGGGAGCGTTCGCCGCAATATGGCTCTGGATGTTGGCGTTGGCCGGTTCGTAGGTCCCGCTGTGGTTATGGCCACTGAGCGCATATGGCCCGCCGATGGCGGCGGTATTGCCGTGGCCGTGATCGCCGGCGGCGACGCTCCCGGCAACCGTGCCGGTGTTCTTGTAGGCGGCATCGCCAAGCCCCAGGATGCCCTTCACCTCGGCCAGGGTCTTCTTGACGAAGGTACCGGCACCGGAGGCAACGAGCATGTCGTTGGCCGCCGTGGCGAGCGCGTGGTTCACATGGCCTGCGTGGGGAGCGCTCGCGTCCATGTGCCCCTTGGCGGCCTCAAGCGTTGTGGCCGGCGCGGTCCGCCAGCTGGCCTTGCCGGTGATCCCCTTGATCACGTTGGCGATCCAGCCGAAGAGGGTGGTTGGGGTGCCGGTGTCGCTGGTGGGGGCGGCGGCGTCGGAAATGGTCCGGACCGACTCGTCCGGGAAGATCCTGGTGAAGGTGAGCGCCGTGGTGCCGACCGTGATCGGGGCACTGGTAGTGAGCAGCCAGATGGTGTCGCTGTTCACCGCCCCCTCCTCGACGATCACCACCATGTCGGCGGTCACCTCCAGGGCGCTGTCGGCGTCGAGGGCGCGTTGCCAGGCGCCGCTCTTGGCGACGTAGATTCCGTTCTGGCTCCCGACGCCCTGATCCTTCACCAGAACGCGGTCATCCTCCGCCAGCTGCACCCCGTCCAGGATCAGCAGACCGGTCAGGGCGATGTTGCCCGTAGTGGCGGCCCGGGCCGACCCCTTCCAGTCGCGGCCGTCGACGTACTCCTTGGTGGCCAGCACCAGCGACATGTCGATGGTCTGCTGCACGGTGGTGGCGTTGGTCACCTGCATGATCAGCCGCACGTAGAGATCCTTCTCGGAGCCCGAGCCGGGGAGGGGCTTGTTGGTAAGCGGATACTTGCCGATGGCGATCATATCGCCCTCAGCATCAAAGACGGCCGCCTCGCGGATGTCAAAGCCCCCCTGGGAGGCGGGGATGATCGCCTCCACCACGACCCAGTTGGCGTTGTTCTGGTGCTGGTAGACCCGGTTCACCGCCGCGCGCCACACCTCGTGAACCAGCGCCGCTTCGTTGCCGGTCGGTTCATAGTAGGCGCCGTTCGCGTCCCCCACGGCGAAGTGCGTGAGCGGGACCGGGGTCTGGCTGACAAGCGCTGCGGCGAGCTTGTTCTGGCCGCTGGTGGTTACCTTGGTGTAGTAGGTTGTCGGCATGCGTTTCTCCTAGCCCGGATAAACCGTGATGATTTCGCTCGACTGCAGCCCACAGGCAACGACCGGCACCTGGCCGTCCACCGCCAGGTTGATCTCCACCGTGTCGAGCACCGAGCGGACGTTCTTGTACTCCTGGATATAGGCATCGAACAGGATGAGCGTCTCGGCCGAGACCTCGGCAGAAGTCACGTCCAGCGTCACCTTGAAATGGTAGGGGGGGCCGCCGTAGTCGAACCACTCCTGGATGGTGCAGGTGATCCCGAGGGAGTTGAGGGCGGTCTGGATGGCGTAACGGGTTCCCTTGAAGCGGTGCTTGTCGATGGCCTTGCCTATGACGGAGCGGCGCTCGGCATCCGTGGTTGCCAGCCGCCACCCCTCGTAGCCGGTGATGTGGAACTGCTCCGCCAGATGCGGCAGCGCCGAGGCCGCCACGTTATCGACCAGGTAGACCAGCAGCGGGGTGATATCCACCGTCCCCATACGGTCGATGATCTCGTTTAACGCCAGGGTGGAGGCGTCACGGATACTCTCCGGAATCAGCCTCCGATCAGCCATTGGTTACCCCCGCCATGGTGACTGTCGTGGCGGTGCAGTTTGCCCATTCATTGTCTGCCACCGGCTTGTCGGTGAAGGGGAGGCCCCCCGCATCCTTCAGGGTGAGAACCACCCTGTAGGCGCCGTACACACTGGCCGCAACCGCGATCAGCTGACTGGAGACGATATCCTTGCCGAGCTTGGTCTTGAGGTCCGCGACGAACGAATCGAGTGCCGTTTCCACCTCCCCCTGGACAGTGGCGGTATCGGCCCAGGCGTAGACGGTCACCGACACCTCCAGGGAGAAGTCGACCCGGGTCGGGGCCAGGACGTTCACCTTGTCGGTCAGGGGGCGCACCTTCTCGCCGGTGAGCACTCCCGCCGCCAGATTCAGCATGGCCGCATCCGGATTGCCGTACCTGGTCAGCGGATAGACGTTCACCACCCCGTCACTCGGGCTGGTGATGGCCACGTCGATGATGTCGGGGTGAACGCTCATGGCCCAGAAGCGGTACGCGCCCCGGCTCCCGGCGTTGGAAAAGCCTTCGGGGGCGGTGCTGATCCGCTCCCGGTAGCGGTCGTCATCCTCCTCGTCAGCCCCGCCGCTGGTGGTGGCGGTGTTGGCGGCACCCTGCACCCAGGCCACCGTATCGAGGAGGTTGTTCACCTCCCCGGCCAGGTAGCCGTTGCCGCTCACTCCGGCACTCTCGGCCACGGCGGCGACATCGGCCGACACCTGGCCGGCGGCAATGGTCAGATCGAACTCGGCGGCGAACACCGCCTTGCCGTCCTTCGCCTCGACCCGGGTTCCGGCCGGGATGGGCACGTCGAAACTCTGGGCGGAGACCAGGGTGAAACGAAGCGTCGTGCGGGCAGCCTGGGCCGGCAGCCGCGTGACTCCCACCAGCTCTCCCAGATAGTCGAGCATGGGGAAGGCGGCGTAGGCGAGCAGGTTCTGCTTCGCCGCCGCCTGGATGGCGATTCGGATCAGCGTCTCGCGGTAGGCGACCAGGTTGACCAGGAGCATCTCGGGCTGAGCCGGCTGCAGGGTCTTGCCCGAGGCGGCCTCATACTGCGCCACCACCTCGGCGGTGATCGTGTTGGGATCTCGCTCGATGAACGACGGTTCAGGCAGGCCGGACAAGTTTCACCTCCGATGTGGATGCAGCCTTCTCATCCACCTTCAGTTTCCATTCGATGCTGATGGTCACCTGTCCCCCCGAGACCGCCGGGACCACCCGCACCAGATCGATGCGCGGCTCCCACATCTCCACGGCGTCCACCACCTCGCGGACGATGTTGGGGATGGCGACCGATGCCGGGGCGTCCAGGTACCGCCAGGCATCGCAGCCGAACAGGGGGCGGTGCGGATCGGACCCCGGCCGGGTGGTGAGGATGATCCCGATGCACTGGTCGATGTCGGCCAGATCCTCAACCACCTCCCCGGGGCTTCCCACCTTCGGCGACCACTCGGCCGACGTTATGCTGTCTGTGCGGATCGTCATCTACATCCCCTGGTTGGGCGGACCGACGGTGCCCCCCTGCGGGTCATTGTGGGTGTGGCCGTTGTAGACCCCCCGGTCGGCCTCCATTGACCGCTTGAAATCGGCGATCTGATCATCGCTCTTGATCTGCCCCGTCACGTGCAGTGTCCCGGTCAGGGTGCCGCTGGCGCTCCCCCCGGCATAGCTCTGCATGTTGATGGCCGGTGCCATCAGCGTTATGCCCGTGGCGCTCTTGATGGTAGTGGCTCCCTGGCTGTCGCTGGTCACCGTGCCGGTGGCGGTCATGGCCACATCCCCCTTCACGTCGGCGGTCAGCTTGTGGCCGGCCCGGTCGTATTCAAGCATCGTCCCGTCGTCGAACGTCACGTGCCACTTGTCCGGACTCGTCACCGGCGCCTTGTCGGCTTCCGAGTAGATCGCCCCCAGGATCACCCCGGCCTCGGCGTTCTCATCCAGGAGGCAGACCACGTGCTCCCCCCGGTCCGGCATGTGGTAGAAGCGGTCCTTGAGGGTCTTGGGCTGGACCACCGGCAGCCAGTGGGAGACCATGCCGTCAAGGTCCGGAAACTGGACGCGGGCCGCGCAGGTGGCAGGGTCAAGGTCTACGACGATGCCGATCTTCATGGTTTCCCCCTGGTGAACTTCTTCTCGTTGCGCAGGTTCTTCATCCCTGCCTTGGCGGCGCTGGTGGTGGAGACCTCGATCTCGGTCCGGTACCCACCGCCCCGCTCCATGACGTGCCGGCTTTTGAGCACCTGGAAGGTGTCGTCCAGGACTCCCCAACCCTCCAGCGTTACGTTCAGCCCGGCCACCAGCCGCTGATCGCCCTGCAGCGGAAGGGTTCCCTCCACCTGGCGGCCGTTTGCGTTTCTGAGGGCGGCTTTCGCCTTGATTTCGGCCTGGGCCTTACTCTCGCACCGCTCGGTCAGCTTCAGCACGTCGCCCGTGGTGATCCCGGCGGCCTTGAAGGTGTGGGTGATCAGCTTCTTTTTCTTCGGGTCGAAGTAGCTCACCTGGCACCCCCGGTAGACCTGGCTGCTTTTGGTGCGCAGGGTATAGGAGCCGGCAAGGCCCGTGCGGCGGACAACGGCCACGGCGTCGGCCTGATCGAGGCGCTCCTGTTCGTGCCAGACGAGCTGGGTGCCGCGCACGCTGAAGACGTAACCGTAGGCTAAGGCCAGGCGTTTCAGAAACGCCAGGTCCGTTTCCCTGTTTTGCGTCACCCGCTCGACCCGGATCTCCGGCACCGTCCCGCTCACCGTCAGGCCGTGGCCGGCGGCGATCCGCTCGGCGATCTTGCGCAGCGTCATTCCCTCGAAGGCCTGGGAGTTCTTCGTGCGCAGGCTCTCGGTCACTCCGGCCGCCAGACAGCGGATGGAGACCGTGTCGGGGGGGCCGTTGTACTCGATCTCGTCCACCTGGAAATCGCCGCACGGAAGCATCGTCTCCCCCCGGTAGCCGATGGTGAGCCTGATCCGGTCCCCCTTGGCGGGGGCCCAGGTGTTCTTCCAGCGGTGGTCGCGGTCCTCGATGTTGATCTCCAGCTCGTCCGATTCCCCGGCCAGGTTGTCGATGTAGATCACCTGCAGCACATAGGGGGCGATGGCGACCGAGATGTCCTTTGTCTCGTATTCCAGTATCCAGACCGGCTGGCGGACCGGCTGCGACGCTAGCGTTTCCATGGCGGCAGCTCCTCACTGTCGATCAGCTCGGCGTCCTCGATGATCGGGATCACCAGCCGCACCCCTGCCGGGAGGATCGGCGTGATCATCACCTCGGGGTTGGCCGCGATGATCGGCTCGTAACGGGTGGCGTCCCCGTAGTATTCCCACGCCAGGAGATCCCACCGGTCACCGTCGCGGGTGATATGTTCCAGGACGTCTGTCTTCAAACCCGGCTCTTTCCCGCCCACAAGGGCGAATTGAATCCCCTCTCCCTTTGGGAGAGGGATAGGGTGAGGGTTACTTGCCCATCCGCACGATCCTGTTCTTGTCAACCACCCGGAAGCCGGCCGCCCGGGACGCGGCGGAGAGCTGCGGCACCTCCTCCTTCTTGGCCTTGGTGTGGCGCTTGCCGTTTTTCCTGCGGGCCGGCGCCTTGTCCTTCTTTGCCTGCTTCCTGATCACCAGGGGGGTGTCGTCCACCCACTCCTTGAGGCTGCACTTGGCTTCCACGGCGATCACCGTGCCGTCGGCGGCCGTGGCCTCCACGGTGTCGGTGATCTCGACGATGACGTAACGCCCCCGGTAGAGGCCGTTACCGAACACGAAGGGGAGCGCCCGGTGTATGGCGCCCGCCTCCCGCAGCCGCTGGTACTCAAACGCCGGGTCGCAGTAGGCGACATGGAACTTCAGGGCGATGCTGACGGTCTCCAGGGCGTCGCCGATGTACTGAAGCCTCGGCTTCCCCTCGATCACCTGGTGCTCGGCGAAGTTGTACGCCTGGCTCCCCTCCAGGCCGTCGAAGTAGGTGATCAGCTCGAAGCGGATATCGCCCAGTTGCGCGAACATCAGAAGCTCCTCCGGGTCCGCTGCTCTTCGTAGCGTTTCATCAGGCGCTCGAACTCGGCAAAGGAGATGGTCATGGCCTCATTCACCTGGTGTCTTACCTGGTCGGTATTGCCACCCCCCTGGATGGTGATCTGCGGCGAGAAGGAGATCTGCATCGCTCCACCCGCCGGTGCCGACGCCGAGGGACGGGCCAGGGACTGCACCGCCGGGCGGCCGGGTGCGGTCGCGGGCCGCGCCAGAACCGTGGCCGGCGCGGCCGCGATCATGGCCGCCGCCGTGGCGGCCTTCATCGCCTTCACCAACGGCGCCGGGCGCATGCTCTCGGCGATGGTCTCGACGATCCGGACGCGGTTGATGTCCCGCAGCGGCCCCTCCTTGGCGGGGGAGAAGGGGAGGAAATTGCGGATTCTCTTGACAACGCCCTTGATCGCTTCCACCGGATGTGAAATTGCGGATGTGATCCCCTGGGCAATGGATTTGACGATGTTTGCACCGGCTGAGAAGAACTGTTTCGTACTGGTGAACAGCATCCTGATTGCCTTGAGAATGCCGGTAATGGCATAGATCGGCATGGTGAAGGCCATGGCCAGAATGTAGCCGATCCCCTTGCCGATCAGCGCCGTGGTGGAAAGGGTCTTGTTAGTGAAGCCCAGCGGCGTCAGGAACTGTTTGATGAGGCCGATCACCGGGGCGAACATCTCCTTGAGCGGTTTGGCTGCGGCCCGGGCCGACTTGAAGAGTTCTTTAAGAGGGGATAAACCTTCCTTGAACCCTTGCCACAATCCGGAGAAGAACGCCTTGATCGGCTTCCAGTAGGCGATGATCACCAGGGCCGCCGCCGCTATGCCGGCAATGGCCAGCCCGACCGGATTAAGCAGCATCGAGAGACTGAAGGCCCGCATGGCTGTCGTAACCAGGCGGATACCGGAGAGCAAATGGGAGCCAAAGGCAGAAGCCATCCCTTTCAGTCCGGCCACGGTGAGGAAGTTGGCTCGAAAAGCGGACAACTGCGCCACACTCCAGGCTTTCATGGCCACCACTGCCTCGAAGATCCTTGATCTGGTAACCGGCGCGGAGCCGATGATCTCGCCGAACATGCCGCGTTGCACCTGGGCGGCATTCAGGCCGCGCATGGCCAGGATCAGCAGCTTTACTTCCCGCACCGCCGGGCCGGCGGCAAACTTGATGGCAGAAAGGCCGGTGCCGTAAGCGGAGAGGATCGACCCCCCCACCATGACCGCGCCGCCCAGTGCTACCACACCGGCAGTAAGCGCGGCTGTAGCCGCCATGGCGATGCCTATTGCCGCAGCAATCTTTTTATGGTTCTCAATCCACCTGCTCGCAAAATCAAAGGCATCATTCAGCTTGCCGAGAATGATCTTTAGGCCGGTGCTGTTGGTAATCGCCTCGCCGATGGCGGCGACAAAGGTCTTGACCGTGCCGGTGAAGCTGTCCCACAGAAAGGCTAAAGTCTTCTGGATGGCGGCAACCCGCTCGGACAGCGCGGCCTGGCGTTTCATAGCTTTCTCGGACTCTTTCCAGCCCTTCACGCCTTTCTCTGAAAAAATGGCAACAGCCTTCCCCCCCACGTCGCCGAACAGCTTCTGGCCGATCTCGATCTTTTGTTTGTCCGTCAGCCCTTTCAGCTTCTCGAACTGGGCGATCATGTTTTCCACACCGGCAAACTTCTCATTCTGGTCCCAGAAGTTCAGCTCGATGCCGGTGCCGGCCAGGATTCCCCGGATTTCCTGCATCTGCTTGGACTTCTTGTTGAGACGGGTGTCGAAGTCGGCCATGCGGTTAAAGACCTGGTTCAGCGACTCGCCGATCTGGCTGGCCGGAATACCGGCCTGGCTCATAATCCCCGCCATCCTGAGCACGCTGTTGGACGCCGCCAGACCCTGCATCCCCACCTGCTTGAGCGCGCCGGACAGATAGGGCATGGCGTAGTAAACCTCGGTGGTATCCAGGCCAAAGGCAAACTTTGCCTTGGAGAGCTGGTCGGTGAATTTCGGCATGTCCCTGGCGGCAATGCCGAACGAGTCCTGGAACTTGGCTATCTTCAGAGCCGCTTCGTTGTAGCCTTCACCAGTGACCGCCGCAAAATCTGACACCGCCTTGCCGGTGCCGGAAAGGATGTCCTTGGTCTTGATGCCCTGCTCCTGGAGGACACGGAACATCTTGTAGAAGTCCTCGGTGCTCCCCATGTAATCCTTGCCGAACTGCCTGGCGAGCCTTGACAGCTCGGCATAGTCGGCCTGGTTGACCACCCCCCCCTTTCCCATCATGGCCACCTGCAAATTCACCTGCGAAGCCTCAAGGGTCTTGAAGGCATCCAGGGCCTTCACCACCCCGGCACCGCTTGCCGCCGCGCCGATCTGCGCCCGCTCTCCGGCTTCCTTCATCTTTTCCGAGAGTGCCTTGGTCTTGGCGATCATGCCGTCGAACGCCTGGTTGAAGCGTTGCGCGGCGCGGGCCGCCGCGGCCCCCAGCCCGCCGGCCGCCGTACCCGCACGATCCAGGCCGCTTCTCAGCCCTGCACTCTTGCCGGCCGCACCGTCCAGCGTCTTGCCCACGCCCCCCACCGCTTCATCCATCTTGCGGATGGGGGCCGTGGCCTGGTCGATGGCCTTGAACATCAGGGCTATGGTAAAAAGACTGTTCATTGGGGCAACCTGTGATATATTGTTTTCATGTGGATCATTGGCCTGATCATAATCCTGCTCGTAGCAGGCTGTTTCTTCCCGCCCCTACTGGTTCTTGTCCTCTGTGGCCTGGGCATCCTGCTGGCTCTTCTGGCCCTCGGCGTGGTGTTTGGTTCCATCCAGGGACTCTGGCAGGGGCTTACGGCCCCGAAAGAGCCGCGTCCCTAATCTTTTTCAATCCTTTTGTTCAACTCCCTGATGTAGCCGTCCACCTTCCTCACCCAGTAGTCCAGCTCTGCCAGGGTCATCCCCATTACGCGTTCTTGACGGAACCTTCCTTCCCGGACGAGGTAGATAATTCGTTCTGCAAGCTCTCGACATCCGCCAATTCGAGCTCTTTGGATATGGCCAAAAAATCCTTGCTGGACAACCTCCGCAGTTCCTCGACCGGTTGCGGCTGCCCATCGAACAGCGCCACCTGGGACAGGACCGCCAGTATGAACTCAAAACCTTCAGTCTTGCCGACGATCCGCTCGGCCGTTACCAGATCCTCGACCAGGGATTCGCGAATCTCTACCTCCTCTACCTCCAACGGTTTCCTGGCGCCTGCCACTTTCGTGATCTTCATGGGGAACTCCTTGGCTTGAACAGTGTGATTGGTGCGTGATGGGAGCGATACTACCGGCAGGGGCGGGGGGAAAGCGAACTGAAGCGGATCAAAGAAAAAGGCCCTCTCCGGAGAACGGAAAGGGCCTTTTTCTTTACTGACTTTTGGGGCTTATAGCGCGTTTCGCGCGGGCGAGTCAAGCGATAGATTTCCTATCCCCCGATGTTGGCCCGGTACTGGGCGAGGAGGTCCACCCCTTTGACCTTGTAGATGTTGGAGAGGACGTCGATCTCAACGATGTCCACGCCGTTCACCACCAGCCGGATGTAGGTGATGGCGAGGGTGGTCTCGGCCTCCACGTTGTCGTGCTGCTTGAAGCCCCCCAGGGGGAACTTCTTGAAGGTGCCGGTGAGAAAGACCGCCACCGGCACCTCTTCGGTGCGCCCCTGGTTGGTGAAGGTCTCCTGGGAGGAGCGGAGCTGGATCTGCACCGCCTTGAACGGGTTGGCGGCCTTTTCCAGCACCTCGCCGTAGAGGGAGTTCCACTTCATGGACATCTCCATCTTGTCGATGCCGTTGGGCAGTTCGATCTTGCCGACCATCCCGAGGGCCTTGTGCTCGGAGAGGGTGGCCACCACGTCGGGGAGCTTCGCCTCCTCGACCTTTCCCAGGTACGAGACGCCGTCGATGTAAGCGTTGGCGTTGGTGATCCGTTTAACGGTCAGCTGTCCCATTATTGGCTACCTCCCAGGTTCTTCAGATAATCAAGGTTGAGCGTGCGCTTGAAGGTGATCCGCTCGGCCGGAGTCGGCGGCATGTAGTCGTAGCGGAAGGTGACGTGCCCCAGGGCCAGTTCGGTCGACGGGTTGTCGGCCGGGTCGTACCAGCAGGTGCCGTCCAGGATGGCGCCGTCGCCGATCAGCTTGCGCAGGAACCCCCGCACGCTCTCCACGATGGCGTCGATCAGGGCGCCATTGAGCGGCTTGTCGATGTGCTGCAGCATGGAGTACTCGATGCTGTCGCCGATCACGTCGCCGGTGCGCTGCACGCACTCGAAGACCTCGGCGCCGGTCTCGGCCGGCCAGGCGGCGGTGCGGTTTCCCCAGACCCGGAAGCCGGTGCCGAAGGAGTTAAAGACCGTGGTGATCCCCACCTCGTTCAGGGCGTTCACCTCGGAAGAGGGGTCGTTGATCTCGGCGGTCAAGGGGCGCTCGATGCCGACGATGCCGGCGATTTCGGTGTTGGAGGAGCTCCACCAGTAGCCGTTCTCATTGTCCCGCCACGCCCGGATACCGGCCAGGAACTGGCTGAAAGGCTGGAGTTCCGTCGAGGCGGTGGCCGCGTCGTAGACCTTGACGGCGGGGAAGCAGAGCATGGCCCGGCGGCTGGAGGTCTGGAAGTTGATGGTGCCGGACGGCCCCCGGCCGGTAATCGCCTGCTGCACCGTGGTGCCGACGGGGGCATCCAGGTAGGCCACCCCCTTGACCTTGCCGGCCAGGGCCACCAGCTCGGTGGCGACGCTGTTCTGGGTGGAATAGCTGGGCGCGATGATGATCTTGGCCTTGAAGCCGAACAGGCTGTAGCAGTCGAGCAGCGCCTGCATGCCGGTGCGGTTGCCGGCGCCGTCCACCGTGCCGATGATGTCGGCCGCCAGGACCTTGGTCGGGTCGGCGTAGTCGTAATCGACCTTGATCTGCGCGCCGGCGATGAGCGTCGCCCCCATGCCGGTGATCACCCCCGTGGCGGCATCCAGGGTGTAGTCGGTGTCCTTGACGTAGGTCGTGGTGCCGGCCTGGTTCTTCACCACCACGTTGGCCACGCCGGGGTGCTCCAGGGTAGCGGTCTTGTCGGCGCCAAGGGTCTTGGCCTCGGCAGCCACCGAGGATTTGTGCGTGGCCGGGTCGAAGACGTTCACCACCACGACCGTGGCGGCCCCCTTCTTGAAAGCCGCCTTGAGGGCCTTGGGAATGGTGTAGCCGGCGCTCTTTTCGCTGCCGAAGTACTTGGCGGCGGCCACATCATTCAGGATCAGGACCGGCTTATTGATCGTCTGATCGGCGGTGGCCGCCTGAAAGATGGGGGCGGTGCCGACGATGCCGATCACGGCGCTCTTCACCACCCGGATCGGCTTGCCCCCCTGTTCGATGTTAATGGTTTCGACACCATGGAGAAAATTAGCCGGCATCGGTCACCTCCTTATTTTTAGGCTCCCTCTCCCTCGGGGAGAGGGCGGGGGGTGAGGGTTGGGCGGACTGCTCCGCCACTTCCGTCAGGAACCCCTGGGCCACCAGGGTCTTCACATAGTCGTTGTCTGCCGGAAGCAGCACCTCGGCCCCCGGGTGCAGCATCACCTCGCGGCCGTCATCCAGGGTCACACCGGAGAGCGGCCCGCCGTAGCGGTAATTGGTATCCTTTTTCGCCATGTCTATGGCACCTCCGTGGTTTGGTTGAGTTGCTCGTCTATTGCGGTGATCCGCGCAAGCAGCGGGGCCTGCTCTTCCTCCAGGACCTCGATATTGAGGGTGGAGGTCTTGAAGGTGATGGCGTACTGCCAGAGCCGTTGGGACTTGTTTTTCAGCCCGCCGCCCCGCCCTACGAATTCCTCTGCCACCGGCGTCATCTTCCGGCTGCAGTGGGGGGGAACGAAGCCGGTGAGGGCCACGCGCACCGCCTCCAGATAGGAATAGAGCCCTCCCTGGCCGCTTTTGCCCCGCAGGCTCCACAGGGCCAGGGTGATCTCGAACATCAGGTCGCGCTCCTGGACCACGACGCCGGTGTCGCGGGGGAGCGAGTACTCGCCGTCCGAGTAGCGCACCAGGAGCGCCCCCACCGGGTGGGTCGGCTCCCAGATCTCCGGGTTGTCCGGGTAGGGCTGGACGAGGATCGCCGGGAGTTGTGCTTTCAGCCGGGCGATGATGGCGTCCTCGACGGGGCTCAGGATATCCATCGTCTACCCCTTTCGTCCGGTGAACCGGTCGAGGGTGGCGTCGCCGAAGATCCGGTCGGCGGCGCTCTTGCTGGTGCGGATAAAGCCGGTTCCCGGTTCTTCGCCCGTTGACGCCGGCGGCAGGGTGGCAACGGAGAGGGTCGCGAGCCCCTTCTGGAGATCCCGCAGCCAGGCCATGGCCGCCTTCGCGGCATCCTTGATGTCCTCGGGGATACCCCGCTCGGGGATGTAGCCGTAGAGCCGGGCGATCACCAGATCCTCGGCATAGCCGGCCAGCTCCGCCGGGATCTCGGCCAGCGGCAGGGCGTAGCGCTGGCGGAGATACCCGGCGATGATGCCGTCCACCCGCCCGATCTCCCGGTTGATCACCGCCAGGTCGGGGGCCGTTTCGGCACCGGTCGGCTCCTTGATCGTGAGGTGGATCAGGTGCTGGTTGCCGTACTTCCCGATGAGTATCTCCGCCGTGGTGTACATGGTGGCAGTTACCTCAGGATGCGGATGGTGTCGCCATCGGCGGCGGCCGCGTCGAGGGCGTAACCGTTGCCGATACCGGCGGCCTTGGTGATCGCCTTGCCGCCGGCGCCGGCCTCCACCTCTGCTCCGGCGGCGATTACCCCGCCGGCGGTAACGAGGAGGATGCCGTGGGTGGAGACTGACGCCTGCTCTCCCGCGCCGGCGTCGACTTCGGCCACCCCGAGGGCCTTGGCCCCGGCGGCGGCGAGGTTGCCGTCAAAGCCCACGAAGCGCAACCTGGTCAGGTCGGCAGCGGCAGGGACGGAGGTGATGAGTAGGGGCTGTGCGGTTCTCATTTGTCTTTACCTCCCTGGGGTTCTGCAGGGGCCTCTTCCAGATAATCCGAGAGCCCCTTGGCCTCTTTTGCGGTCATTTCGATGGGGTCGCCCGGGTGGTAGATTTCGCCCCCCAGGCGGATGTCGATCCCTTTAACAACGTACTTGGGCATGAATGCCTCCTTGTAAGAGCGGGGCGCTGCGAGCGCGAGCGCCCCTACCGGTTAGTTGGTTCCCTTGATCAGGTATCCGGCCTCGCCACCGACGATGTACGGCTTGAAGATATCGGTGTTGCGGATGATCTGGACCTTGCCGTCCTCGACGCGGGTATCGACCAGGGGGTGATCCTTCTTGCGGAAGGTGTACCCGAAGGAGGGCTCGTACTCCGAGCGCTCCGCATCGTTCGCCTTTTGCGGCACGTAGGCCAGGATGATGTTGTCGGCCCAGAGGTCGGTAAAGGCCCCCCCGGCCTCGTTGTCGAAAACCGCCGCGCCGATGATGATGTTGTCGACCTCAATGATCTCCTTGAGGAGGTCGACCGTCAGCACCCCCTTCATGGAGTATTTGATCCGGTCGATGAACTGGGGGTGCTGCTTCATCTTCTTCCACGCTTCGTAGCCGATCACCCCGGTGTTGGGGTTGGTGCCGATGCGCTGACGCACCGCGTCCTTGCCGTCCTCAATGACGCCGATGGGGTTGGACGTGGTCGGGGCGCTGAACTTGTCGCCGCCGGCCAGGACGATCTTGTTGCCCGTCGGATAGCTGTTCACGTCCTGGGCGAGGTCGGCGCACTGCTTCTCGCACCGCAGCCGGATGCCCTGGGTGACGACGTTGGTCGCCCAGCGCTCCAGGGGGAGCACCTGACTTGCCTCCTGGCGCTCCCGGTAGTCGATGGGGTATTCCAGATCGTGCTCCTCAAGAATCACGTCGATGTGACCGTAGGATTCGGGGTTGATCCGGTTCGACTTGGCCCGCAGGGCGCGCAGGGTCTGGTAGATGCGAAACGCCTCCTTGCCGAACTGCGGCAGCTTGCCCGCCTCTTTGTCGACGCCCACCCAGGGAAAGAGCGTGTCGCAGACGAGCGCGGCGTTCTTGTATCCCCGGGCGAAGGTGGTAAGGATCGGGTCGACGATCCTCAACTCTGAAGTTCTGCCTGCCATAAATGCCTCCTGTTAGTACGGTTGATGGTTACTGTTTCGAGACGTGGATGAGCGCCTGGTCGTAGCTGCACCCCTTGCCGGCCTCGGTCTCCATGAACGCCAGCGCCTTGCTGTGCAGGGCGAGACGATCCCGGTTCACACTGCCGCCGAAGTCGGCGGCCGATTCCTTTGCGCCGGAGGCATCCAGATCTCCCACGCGCTCTTTGGAGGCGTGCTCACCGAAGGCAACCACCTCGGGCAGCGCCTGGAGCTGCTTCTTGTACTCATCCAGGGCCGAGATGGTCTTGCGCTCGCCCCCCTCCTCGAACATGACCGGCTCGGCCCCCACCAGGGTCATCATCTGGGCCGCCGTGGCGGCGCGCGCCCCCTCGGGGATGCGTTTCTGCATGGCGGGGGTCATCAGGAATTCGTGGAATTCGCGCCGCATCGCATCCTGCTCGCCGGTCTCGATCTTCTTGCCCAGCTCGGCAATCTGGGTCGTGAGCCCCTTGATTGCCTCGCCGGTTCCCTTCAGCTGCTCGCTGAACATCTTTGCCTGCCCTGCCAGCGCCTGGTCTATCAGGGCCTGTACCTCTTCAGGTTTCATACTCTCCTCCTCGGGGGATGCGGGGCAGCACGGGGTGTCCGGCTGCTCCGGTTGATAGGCGTCACGCGCCAGCACTTCCATCTCGAATTCGGGAAACAGTTCGTCGGCCACCTGCCGGCCCTTCTCGCCGATGACCCAGTTCTTGAGCCGGCGCCAGAATCCGAGCTCCACCTGGTCGGCCCAGTCGCCGAACTCGTAGGTAACGGCCTCGCCCCGTCCGCCGTCGGCAAACTGGAAGTTGGGGAGCCCCTTGATGGCGGGGGGCATGGCCCCGAGATAGCCGACGTGACGCAGCGAGCCGTCGGGGTAGAGGGCGATGCTCTTCTTCTTGAACAGTCCCTTTCCGACCCACTCCTTGAACTCGTCGGCCACGTCCCGGTATTGCAGGTACAGGTCGTTGCCGACCCGCTTCACCCCGTCGACCCACCCGAAGGCCGGGGCGTTGTCGCTGGGATGCCCGATCACCACCGGCGGTTCGTGGAACGAGGGGTTGAAGGAATTGACGATCCGGTCCAGATCGTCGGTGGTCCATACTTTGGTGTTGCCTTTGGCGTCGGTATGCCGGCCGGTGCGAAATACCAGGTCCCATCCGTCCATCGTCGCTCCTTTCCTCCAGGGCGACTGTTCCAGTCGCCCTTATGTGATACGGCCAACGCGGCCCGATTTCTGTCTGAAGCGTTTCAATTTTTTTGCTACCGCGTGGCCGGTGCCTTACTTCAAAACCGCGGAGGCCAGCCCGCGCAGCAGGAAAAACAACAGCTCGTCCGAGCGAAACCCGTAGCAATCCCCGGCCGGCCGAACAACCTCCGTCCAGGCGCCCTTGACCATCTCCCCCCGAACGGAATATCCAGGCGTGATTTCGTTGCCCGCTTCGTCGACCACGGGCTCCACGTACACTTCCGCGTACTCGGCCGGGTGTTCGACCACCTCGTCCGGCCAGCTATCGTGACAGATGAACCCGTAGTGCAGCGGCTCCAGGCCATACTCTGTCATGACCTCCATGGCTCGCTGAACGGTCAGACCGATATGGGTGCGGGCAGCCTCCCCCTTTTCGGCCACGGCCGCCAGGAACCGGTACGATCCGATTTCGCGGCAGAGCGCCCCGGCGGCCGCGATTTCGTTGGCGGCGAGGGGAGAGAGCGGCGTTTTGGCGCGGGCGTCCGAGGTATTGATGGTGCCGGTCCCGGCGTAGAGCTGCGACCAGCGGTACCCGGGCGTGCCGAGGGATTACGCGTTGTCGGTGTAGGGGGCGGCCCCACCGTTGACCGTCAGCCTGTCGCGGGGAACGTCGGTGCCGACGCCGACCTTTGCCCCACTGGCCGTGCCGAGATACGTGGAACCGTAGACCGTGCCGCCGGCACGACTCATCCAGGCCACGTCCAGCTGGCGGGAGTTGTAGTTGTTGACGAAGATCTGGGCGATGCGTAAGCCGCTGGATATACCCGGAGAGGCGGGGTCGCTGAGGGTGAAGCGGATTTTATTGAAACCGGTGGCGCCCTTATCGATTGAGACCGCAAACAGCCCTTGCGCCCAGCCGGTGACGGCGGCTGCCGTGCTCCAGCTGGCGGCCACCGGGTCATAGACCTCCAGCGTGATACTGCGGGTCCTCCAGGCGACCGACCCAAACCCGATGCCGACGATGTTGCCGTATCGGTACGTCTGGGGACAGGTGACCTCGATGATCAGCCCCTCGGGCGACGGGGTGGGCGGGGTGATATAGCAGTAGCCCGGGGTAGCGTCGAAGCAGGCGTCGATGGAGCTGTCGGCGATCCCCATATTGTTGGTAACGCTGCCCCCTCTGAGCCGCAGATGTGCCAGATCGTTATACATGTACGGCAGGAGCATCGCTCCCCCTTCGGGGTGGGAGTCGATCAGCGCCCCGCCCAGGTTGGGATAGCCGGTCGGGACCTCGTTGATCTTGACCCCGGCAAGGTCCAGCTGTCCCTTTGTCGCAGAGCCGGTACTGCGCAAGGCGAGGGACTCACCGCCGCCGGTCCCGCCGTATATCGTCTGGCCACCGCTACGCCCGGCCTTGAGCGCATACTGGGTGTGATCGTCGGCGGTGAGGCCGGTCAGGGCGCTGTGGGCATGGCCGTGGTTGCCGGCGGCGGCCTGGTTGGCGCCGGCGCCGAGGGTGTGATGGAGCGCCGCGGCGGCGCTGTCGGTGTCGGCGGAGCCGTGGGACTGGGCCTGGGTGTGGGTGTGCCCCGTGGGGGATTTCCCGTTCAGGGCGGTGGCCAGATCGGCCTGGTCGGAGAGGGTGCCGCCGATCCCCCCCCACACACTGGGGCCTGCGGGGCCTTGAGGGCCGGCCGGTCCTTGCAGACCTTGCGGCCCCTGGGGGCCAACATCACCTTGAGGCCCCTGTGGCCCCGGCTCGCCCGGAATTCCCTGGAGGCCAGCCGGGCCGGGTACCCCTTGAGGCCCCTGCGGTCCCGGCGGCCCCTGGGGGCCGGGGATCCCCACCTCGATGGTCTGGAGCTCGGCCGCCTCCTCGATGACTACGATGTCGTCTATGGCCATATGGTCACCCTCTCGGCGCCCCGCACCGTCCCGCGCAGGATGCAGGTGGGCTCGCCCCCCGCCGGGGCGATGAACAGGTCGAAGGCGTAGCTCTTCGCGGCCAGAAGCGCGCTCTGGGCCGAGGGAAGGGAGAGCCGGACGGCGTTCGCGACGCCGTCGGCTCCACACTCCACGGCGAACTGGGCCGCGGGCGCTCCGCTCTCTCCGGGCACCACCCGCAGTTCAGACTTGCCCGTGTAGCCGGTCAGGTCGAACGGCTGTGTCATGGCGCGGTCGCGCCAGAGTCTGAAGGTGCGGCTCACTCCCTCGCCGCGGACAAACTCAATGGTCGCCATTCACTCCTCCTGAAACCATCTTTAAACTGTCTTTAAATTTCCCTGTGGTGCGTTTTCATGGTTCAGGGCGGGGTTGTGTGTCACCCGGCACCCTCAGACCCCTTGCGGGGCAAATTTCGGCGTTACGGTTTCAGGTAGCCGCCGATGATCTCCACGATCTCTGTTTCGTCCGCCCGGCTGACCCCCAGGTAGGGGCGGGCCGGCATCTTGATGGTGTGGGCCCTGTGGTTCGTCTTCATGCCGTAGTGGGCGTCCTTGGCCTTGCTGAAACGTTGCCCCTTGCCGGCCCTCTTGAAGTGTGTCACCACCCCGGAGCGCGCCTCCTGCCTGATCTCGCCCCCGAGCTGGTGGATGGCGCCGTACTCGATGCCGACCCCGAGAAGGAGGGAGTCGTTCGACAGCTCGTAGTGGATGTCGCCCCGCAGGTGTCCCTGCTCGGTGAGGATCTTGGGATGCTTCTTGCGCTTTCTGGTCCGGCGCGTGACGTCCCGCCACTTTTCACCGTCCGGGCCGGTCTGGGTGTCAAAGCGCTCCGCCGTGGCGATCAACAGGTATTCGCCGATATCCTTGCGCACCGGCCCGGTGTTGCTGGTCTTTCGGGCCAGCTTCTCGAACTGCTTCCGGATCGCCGGCACGTTGTGCTCGATGGAGATCAGCTCTTTGCTCATCGCTTCTCACCTTTGGCGATCTCGGCGCGGATCTCCCCGGCGATGGCGGGCGGCAGCTGGTTGATGCGATCCTCCAGGATCTGCTTCCCTTTGGCCACGGCCGCCCCCGGGTTGTACTGGAAGCCGGGATCGATGCCGTTGGGGATCTCGAACGTGCGCCCCTGTTTGTCGGTCCACTGATACGTGCCGTCGTTGGGCGCTTTCCGTTTGGCCTTGTCGCCAAGCCTGGCAATGTCACGCTCGCCCCCCGAGAAGATCTTGCACTTGCACCCCCAGCCGTTCTGGGGGGTGTGGGTGCCCCACCAGGGATCATCCGCCGGCAGGGCCGTGCCGTCCCAGGAGAGATGCAGGGGACGGGGCTTGATGGAATCGCCGTGGCGGTAGATGAGGTACGGCCGGGTCTTCAACACGTCGGGGTCGGTGGCCTGCTGCCAGCGGCCGGCGTTGTACGCCTGGCGGGTATTGGTCTCGTAGACGATGCGGGTGCGCCAGTTGCGGCCCCCCTGGTACCGCCAGCCGTGGCGCTCCACGATGCCATCCCACTGCCTGCGAAAGTCGGCCAGGGTGATGCCGCCGGCTATGGCCCGGTCGACGGCGGCACGGATGTCGGAAAGGAGCTCCCCCTTCATGGCCCCGGCGATCATGAACCCCTGGGAGTGCATGTCGAGCCAGAGATCGTTCCAGCGCTCCGTGGGGATGCTGACCTTGTTGCGGAAGAAGGCGATGGCCTCCTTGAAGGGGAGGTTCAAGGCCGATTGAAGAGTCGGCTCGGCGAAGGCGGCGCCGGCCTCGGAGGCGGCTATCTCGTCGATCACCTCGGCCCGGCCGGAGAGGTGCGACACCAGCAGGGCGTCGCGGATCGGCGCGGCCAGGGGGGCGATCTGTAGGGGCGTATCGCCATACGCCCCTACCCTCAGCAGATCGTCCCGCAGGGCGAAGAGATTCCCCGCCCGGTCGACGTCCTTCTCCAGGGCGGCCAGCCACGTGTCGATGATCGGGCCGGCCTCGGCATCGAGGCGCCCGGCGATGATGTCGGCGGGATCCTGAACGTCGGGATTCGGGACTCGGGGCTCGGCGAACTGGGAAATCCCCCCCGGCCCCCCTTTGTCAAGGGGGGGGGAAGGGCCTTCCGCCGGCGCCGCCTCGATATCCCCATCCTCCAGGTTGTAGGTGCGGATGAAATAATCCCGCGTGAGCTTGAGTCCGGAGCGTTGCAGGGACTCGGTCAGCGACTTGTCGCGGTCGGCCTGGGCCTGGTCGACTTCTTCCTCCTCCCAGAGGGCGAAGCGCGGGGCGCCGTCGGCCGAGCCCCAGTTGACCTCGCAGATCCAGTCGATCAGCTGATTCAGGGTCTCTTCAATCAGGGTTTTGTCGGAGTCGCGCAGGTCCTTGCGCACCTCGGCCGCCGTCTGTTCTTCGCCCATCTTGCCGGCGGTCGATTCTCCGGCCCCGGCGTGGCCCAGCCAGACGGTGCTGATGGCGCTGTTCGCCTCGGCGATGATCCCCCGGTAGAGATCGCTGGTGGCGCTTTTGGTGCCCGACTCCTTGAAGTCGACCGAGCCGTCGTCGGGGATCACGGCCGCGCCGTCCTGGATCATCCGCACGAGGGTGTCGAGCAGCTCGTTGACCTGGGCGGTGGTGGCCGAGCGGGGGAGTTTGCCCACGGGCCAGAGCTGGCCGTATTTCTCGCTGAACTGGACCCAGAACCGCCACCCCCCTTTCTTGAAGACCACCGGCCAGAAACAGCGGGACAGAAGCCCCAGGCCGTAGGGGTTGTCGTAGCTCGCCTCGGATGTCGGGCAGAGAAACTTTCGGGGCGGCAGCTCCTCGCCGTCCACCAGGTGCTCGCGGCTGCGGAAGCGCAGGTCGTTGTCCTGGATGCCGAAGACGAACCAGCGCGGCGGCTTGGCCGCGATGTCGACAGGAACGGAGAGGCCGTCGCGCTGCCCCCAGATGATCTCCTGGGGGCCGTAACCGAACCCCCGGGCGTAGCGGAGAATGCTCTCGATGATCCGGTTGAGGGGGAGCTTTGCGAATATCTCCTGAACTGCCTTGGCCTGCCGGCTCTTGGCGACCTTTCCCTTGTCGATCTGCCAGTCCAGCGCAAGCGTTGCGTTGATCCGGTTGGTCATGGAGCCCGAAACGCGGTCATCGATCCAGAGGTCGGTATAGACCTGGATGTCCTTCCCCTGGGCCTTCAGTACCGGGTCGGGGTTGGGCAGGTAAAAACTCCCGAGAGCGAAGTAGTCGATGGAGCGCGAGCGGACGGCGAGCTCCCGGGAGAGGGAGCCGGCGGCCGCGCCCCCTTCGTCGAAGCGCATGAATTCGGTCGGCGTTACAAAGATGCCGTTTCTCATAGGTACCCCTTCAGGATGCTGTGGGATTGGCGAGGCCCTTTGGATGCGGCCCAGGTGGGGCCGCTGCCCGTGCCCGCCGCCTGGATCGCCAGGGCCAGCGCCCAGAAGCGGTCGGCGTGGCCGTTGTCCGATCTCTCGGCGGTGAAGCGGATGTTGCCGGCGGCGGTGGTCTCCTTGGTGACGGCCCGCAGATCGGCGCGGATTTCGGGGCGGAAGGGGATGCGGAGTTTCTTGTCCTCCATCCGGCCGCGCACCGGGTAGGCGAGCTCCTCCTTCACCCGGGCGGTGAAGGTGACCGGCTCGACCCGGTAGGTACCGAACCGCTTCTGGGCGTCGTCGGCCCAGCCGATGCCGAGGCCGGTGGCGTCCATGCAGCACCGGTCGCAGTGGGCAATGATCGGCCAGAGGATCTCTTCCTGCGCCCCCTTGGTCATGTTCCGCAGTTCCACCACCATCCGGGTGTAGAGGACATCCCCGAGGAGCTCCAGGAGCCAGAGGACCGTGAGGTCTTTTTTCCGGCCGATGTCGACCCCGGCAAAGAGCCGCCCCTCGGGCTTCGCCAGAAGCGGGTCAAGCTCCCATGTCTCGCCCCGGCCGTACTCGCAGCCGGCGATCAGGTCGTACTCCAGAAACGCCGAGGCGTCGTCGGCCGGGACGCACATGTATTCCTGGAGAAAGCTCTCCTCGTCGGCGCAGCCGGACTTGATGAAGTCGAAGTAGGCCGCCTCGTCCATCTCCTGCACTTCGTGGTCGGTGGGCAAAGACTGCTGGAGCTTCCAGAGAAAGCCCTGGTCGAGGGCGTCGGCAAGCGTCACCCGGTGGAGGCTGATCTTCTTCGGGTTGCCGTGTTCGCGGATCTCCCGGATCAGGAGGTTGAAGAAGTTGGCGCTGCCCCGGTGGGTGGAGATCACCTCCATGTTGCCCCCCCAGGTGATGCCAGGGTAGGCGATGCTCCACAATTTGCGCGGGTCGGGATGGAGGGCGAACTCGTCCAGGATGCGCCCCCCCCGCTTGCCCGCCTGGGCGTCGGGGTTGGAGCTCATGGAGTGGATGCGCCGGCCGTTGGCGAAGTGCAGCACGTAGGCGGAGATCTTCCGCTCCTCGTCGATCACCCGCTCCCCCAGGTCCTCGGCGGCGATCTGGAGGAGCTGCGCGAACATCTTGCAGTCCTCGATCACCAGCCGCGCCTGGAGATCGTCCCGGGAGGAGATCCACTGGTCCCATTTGGCGCCGGCCTCGGCGGTCCGTTCGTCGGCGGCGTAGGCGGTGGACCAGGAGAGGCCGATCTGCCGCGCCTTTTCCATGAGCTTCAGCCGGCTGCGGTCGAGAATCCATTTCTCCTGGTAGGGGAGAAAGAGGCCGGCCGGGTTGGCCGGTATGTTTTTCGCCTTGACCGTCATACCGCCATCATCAGGACGTCGCGGCGGATCATCTGGATCGCCTCCGCCGAGACGCCTGCCTGTTTCGCCGTTTTCTCCACCGCTTCCGCCGCCTGCTCCAGCGCCGCCTTGCGGATCTCGTTCTCGCGCTTGACGTTGATGGTAGCGCTCTGCTCCAGGCGCTGCACCGCCAGGGCCAGGGCCTTCACCTGGTCGATGGTGGCCGCGAGCGTTTCCGGCTCTTTCAGGTCGGCATCCTGGATCTTGAGAGAGATGTCGAAGGCGAGGGTGCGGAGGATCTCGTTGATCAGAAGCCCCATCTGCCCCTGGGGGGCGGCGCCGACCCTGGCGATGAACATGGAGGCCACGTCGCGGCTCTGCCGGAGCTTCTCGCCCACCTCGGCCATCTTGATGGCATAGCGGTTGACCGCGCTCTTGCTGATCCGGTCGGGATGCCCCTCGGCCTCCAGGAGCTCGTTGATCCGGGCGGTCACGTCCAGTTGCGTCACGCGGGGATCCTGCAACAGTTCCTGGAGCCTGCTCTTTATGTCGGCGGGGAGCCGCTCGATGCTCGATGCCTGGGCCATGCTCATCCCCTCGGGTTCGGCCGCTTGACGCCGGGCACCACGGTGCGCCCGGTGGCGACGTCGGCCCCGCGCTGGGTGATGGTGGCGACGAAGATGTCGGCCACGGTCTCAAGCGTTACCAGCCCCTGCTCCTGGAGCCAGGCGAGTTCCGTCCGGACCTGGTCGCGGCTGCACTTGTGGCCGAACTTCTCCAGGACCGAGTGGAGGATGGACTCGTTGTGGCTGTAGCCCAGATCCTGCTCCAGCGCCCGCAGGATGACCAGGCGGATGTCGGCGATAACCAGCTCTCTGAAGCTCATCATTTCCCCCTGTTGATCAAATGCTCGTTCATGAGATCCACGGCCCGGGTCAATCCCTTCAGCGTTCCCTTGATCTCGCGCACGTCGCCGTGGACGTCGTCGATCCGCTCTTCGAAGCCGTTGTGATGCGGACAGGCGGGCGGATTTTTAACGGCGGTTTCAAGATCCTTTATCCGGCCTTCAAGTCCGGCAAACCGTTTGTTGGTGACCTTCTCGCGGTTGGTCCACCAGACGTAGATCACGACGAGCAGGGAGACCATCGTCTGGACAATGTCGAACCAGAAGCGCCATGCGGTGTAGTTGATGGTTACGGGCGAGGTGGGCGGGATCACAGGGGCCTCCAATGTTCAAGTAATGTCTGACACTCCACACACCGGACGCAGCCGGGGGCGGCCTTTCTTCTCTTCTCGGGGATCGGCGTTTCGCAGTCGATGCAGATGAGGGCCGAGTCGGCGACGGTGAGGGGCTTTCGGCGCCGGTGCTCCGCGAGGGCGTCCTCGAGAAACTGTTCGTTGATCTCTTGCGCGCGGTCGATATCATCGGGCACTGCGGCACTCCTCCAGCGCTTTCAAGAGCAGCTCGTTGTCCTGGTAGAGCCGGTCAACCTCGCCCTGGCTGATGGCGGCCGGCTTATTGGCGTCCACGACCACGTAGCGCCGCGAGCACCCGGTCGTGCTGATCAGCGAGGCGAGCGCTGAGAGCAGGGCCATCGTTCGCGCCAAGCGCCTGGCGTAATTCCTGGATATTTGCGTCATGGTCGGCTCCTTGTTGCCGTGCCTGCCAGCTCCTGACCCCTTCGACGATCAGCGGGAGGAGAAACGCCGCCAGCTGCACGATTGCCGTCAGGGCTGCCGAGCTCATTGCGGTGCTGGCGCCTTGGCCGCAGAGGGGAGGGCGAGGGAGCCGATCGGGCCGCGGGTGTACGCGCTTGCACCCGTGGCGCCGACGCCGGGGATCTGGGCGAGGAGCGACTCGACGATCCGCTGGGCCTGGGGTTCCGTGATCTTGGGCATGGCCGTGAGCACATGGGTGACGGCGAGGTCGAGCTTCTGCTTTCCGGTCAGCGCGCCTTTGGAGCCGACATACTGGGCGGCCCGCTCCTCGGCCAGGGTGATTCCCTGGTAGGCGAGGCGCTCCAGGAAGTTCCCCCTTTGCGTCAAGGCCTCGATCTTGAACTTCTGCCCCAGGCGGTTGATGAAGACGGACAGAACGCCGAGGACCGCAGTGCCGACAATGGGGAAGACGGTGTCGCGCAGGAAGCCGGCCAGGGCCTCCGGGGCGGTGGGGGCGGCGGACGGATCGGCGGCGAAGGCGAGCCCGCAGGTCAGGGCAGTAACCACGGCGACAATCAGGGCAAGCGTGAAGATGAGAAGGGGTGGGGCGAAGCGCTTGAACATAGGTATCCTCCTTAGAGTAGTGCGGGTTCAGCCCCGCATGATCCTGACGATGTTGTCGAAGCGGCGCTCCACGTCGTCGGGGCGCTTCTTGCCCCACGCCGTGGCGAGCTTGTAGGCCTTGATATCGCCGGCCGTGACCGGCCGATGGAGCGCGGCGAGACAGGTGACGGCCTTGCCCCCCGCCTGCATCCCGAACTGGTTGTGGTAGTCGCAGGCGTGGACGAGCGCCTCGTCGTTGGCGAAGGTGATTCCGCGGGCTCCGCAGACCTCGCGCACCCAGGCGATGGTGTGCTCGATCTCGGAGGCATCGTAACGGTCGACGATGGCGGCGGCCGCGCGAAGCTTGGCGTTCAGGTCGGCAATGGGGCCGTTCTGCCGCTTCAGGCGGTCGATCTCGGCGGGGGTGAAGCCGCATTCCAGCAGGCACTGGATCGCCCGGCCGTTGTTGAAGATGTCGAACTGGCAGCGGCCGAAGGAGTAGCCGCTCTTGCCGGTGCGCAGGCCATCGGGGTCGGAGAACCTGTAGGCTACGGCAAGGTTGCCGCTGAGTTCGTTGGCGATGATGGCCTTTTCGAGGGCGGTGCGTACGTCCATGGGTGCTCCTTCGGCGGGAGAATGGACCGGGGCGGCAGCGTAGCCGTCTGCCGCCTTGGTTCGGCATTGCAGTGCCGCCGGTTCGTGAATTCGTTAGGGGGGATAGTACGGGAGGAGGGGGGGGTGAAGAGAGCTGAAGCGGTTCCAAGAAAAAAGCCCCGCTCCAGTGGGTGGAGAGGGGCTTGGGGGTGTTTCCCGGCTTTTTACTCTTTCGGGGTCACTCTGTCAATGGCTGATCGAATAATCTCATCTGCCGGCGCTCGAACTCTTCCCGGCGGAGCCGCTCCACGATGACGTAGATCTGCCGCTCGGTCAGGTCGAACTCCTTTGCCAGTTGAGCATGGTTGCCGCCGGTGAAGCGCTGGTAGATCCGGCGATGCCGCTCGTCAATGTGCCACAGATGCCCCTTGGCAACGTACAATCCGCCGCCGCCCGCCTGGGCCTGTATCTGGCCAATGGCCAGCTCGGCCCGCGTCCTGGCCTCTTCGGGGGTGTCCTTGAATTCGGCGACGTACCCGGCGGCGATGGCGTCAACCATCTGTTCGAGCACTTCGGTGAACTTCCCGCGCTTGGTGGTGTCAGGGTGGCGTTTGCGACTCATGGTGTTGCTCCTTCCAGTAACGCGTGGATTGCCCGCGCGGCGTCGCGGCCCTGCTGCCGCTGTTCGTCGCTGATTTCATGCCCCACCTTGGCCCGTTCGGGGCGGCGGGGCAAGTGCTCCTTGAGCGCCCGCGGCTCGGGCCATTCGGTAGCCTGATCGAGGATGGCGGCAAAGGCCGCCTCGATGCGCGGGGCGTCGATCTCGGGGATGGTGCAGGTGGCGGCCATCCGGAGCCAGATGTCGGCGGTGTAACCGATGGTGTCCACGGCCGGGGCGTTCTTGAGGTTGGCGGCCACCAGGGCGGCAAGGCCGCCGGCGATGGCGGTGCGTTTCCAGTCGAGCCCGGCCCATTCGACCAGGGCGGCAATGGCGGCCTTGCGGCGGGAGACACCCCCCCGCCCTTCGGGCACCCCCCCTATTCCATAGGGGGGGCTGGGGGGGGTTGCTGCCTGGCTCTCCAGGACGCGCCGCAGGTAGTTGTGGTTTTTCAACGGCTTGCCGCCCCTCCCCCGCAGGGCCTCGACGGTCTCGGCCATAGCGGCGGCGAGCTGCTCGGGCGACGCGGGGATCTCTAAGGCCTCCTTCGCCAGCCGGAGTGCCCGGTCGAAGGCGAGCGCCCGCTTTTCGCTGCGGAAGAGGGTCAGGTACTGGAGAAGCTGCGGGCCGAGCTGGCCGTGCTGGGCCATGAGCACGAGGAGATCGCGGCCGGCCTGGTCCTGGATGAGGGCCTCGATCGAGAATTGTCCGTGGCAGAGGGGGCAGTGGAGGATCATGATTTCTTTCTGGCTGCTCATCAGTGCCGGGCCGCCACACCCGGCAGACGAAGGTATGGGGATGATCTCCATACCTTCGTTTCGCTCAGATCATGCCTTTGTCTCTCAGCTCCCGGAGTTTCGTTGACACCGAAGCCGGCGACCGGCCCATTTTCTCGCCGATCGGCGTCGGAGTGAGGCCCTGCCGATGCAGGTCAATCAGTTCTACGATCTCTTCATCCTCCCAGTTGACCCGCGTCCGGTACTTCAGCTTCATTTCGGCCAGCTCCGCCTTCATCTTCCAGTATTCGGCCTCGTCAACCTTGATCATGGAACGCTTTACCACCGGCGCGGGCGCAGGCAGCGCCTGCGGCGCTTGCCGTTGCTCCAGCAGCATGTTGAAGGCCCGAATGTAATCCTCCTTGTAGTGGGCCGCTTCCGGCCCGGTGAAGCCCATGACCAGGAAGGTGAAGCCATCTTTGGTCATCTCGAACATCGGGCGGGGTTTGCCCTGGGCGTCGGCGTAGGTCGCCGGCTGAAAATTCAGCCGGCTAAATTCCTCCGAACAATCAAGGGCGTTAATGTTCTGGAGTACGTTCTTGTGTTGCTTGCCGAAAACCTCGGCAACCTTCAGGCTGGTTGTGACGGGGTGGCCGTCCTTGAGCGTTACTGCATCTTGCGGGAATTGCATGAGCTGACCCATTACTATTTCCTCCTTTTTTGGGGTTCTTCCGGGACGTAGTCGGCAAGGAGCGACAGCACGCCCAACTCGTGGGCGATCTGGTCTATGGCCATCTTGGCCAACACCAGGACGCGGCTGTCGATGGTGATGAACGGCGGCAGGGGCTTGGGTTCTGGGGATTTGGGTTGAAAGGGGATGACTTTGCCGGCAGGCTGGACGTCGGCCAGCAGGGCGGAGATTTCCGCCTTGAGACGTTCTTTCTTCATGGTGGGCCTCGTTGTTTTTTGAGATGGCAATTTTGAGGTTGCCGGGTGCCTCAAACCGTCAACGAGAACGGCGCGGATATTCCCCCTTACGGGGTATTGTATTACCCGCACACCCGACAAGTCCTTTCTGCTTGTGGGCGCAAAAATACCGCATTCGGTGCGGTCCCGCTCGTTGACTCGTGGATTTGAGGCCACTTGAGCGCAAGATAGAGCGGAACCTGTTATTTTGTCAATAGTTTTTAACATCGCTTTGTCTCAGTGCCGCTGACGGAGGTTCGCAAATATAACCCGTCGCGGCACGCGGTCTGCGCTCCGCTTGCCGGTGCGCTTTGTCGTTACTTTCACCTCTCCAACCACTTCTTCAACGCCTCAATCACGGTGCTCGCCTGATCGCCCCGCAGCCACTGCAGGGCCGCGACGCCGGTCATCCGCTTGACATACGAGGCCAGGGCCTTCTCGCTCGGGTCGCGCACCCGGCCGGCGGCGTGGAGCTCCAGCCAGAGAGCGCGAATCTTCTTGCTCTGGGGGTCGTCGGCGAGGATGCGGGAGGGCTTGCCCGGGGTCTTCCCCTTGTGCTTCGGCTGCCACCCCAGCTCCTTGAACCGCTCAAGGACGGCTTGACGCCCCTGCCAGTCGAGGTCGGCGGACGACTCTACCCGCCCGGCCTGCCAGAGAATGTCGCGGTACACCTCGTCGCCGAGGCGGAGCTGGCTCTTGCCGATATGGATCTTGGCGAGCTCTTCGCGGCGGAACTTGTCGTATTTCGACGTTTTGGGGGCTGCTTTACCCATGTTTCAACTCCTCTTTAATGGCGCCCAAATCCACCGGTTCCGGCCACGGCAGCGGGGCGCCCGGCATGACCTTGCGCTCCCAGTCGACGAAGTCGCCGCACTTGCCCGGCCACTTCCGGATCGGCTTCGGGTGCTCCGGGTGGCGGCAGTGGATCACGAGCCCCAGCCAGCCGAGGTATCTGCACTCACCGCAGCTCACGGCGCAGCGCCTCGGTGAATGCCTGCTGCCGGTCGCGCCGGGCCTTCTCCAAGGCGGCGGCGAGGAGAAAGTCGGCGCGGTTGCGGCCGGATCTGGCGAGGGCAGCGGCGATCTCGTAGGCCTCGTCGTCGGTTGCGCGGAAGGAATGGACGTGGGGGCGCGGAGTCCTGGGCATTTTCATAGTTGCTTCACCTCGTACCGCCAGTCCTGCAGAAGCTCGATGCTCTCGTTGTGCTTCTGCAGGTGGCTCTTGAGGGCCTTGAAGGAGGTCCACCAGGGGTAATGGACGGTGAAGCTTTCAGACGGGTCGACCTTCATCTGCTTCAGTGCCCGCTTGCTCATCTTCTTCATGCGAGCGCGGGATGCGGCATTCCAGGCAGACTTCTTGACCGGCCGGAAGAAGCGCCGGCGCTCCTCGCAGTCTTCGCTCATCCACGCGCCCCTGAAGACGCCGTTCACGTGGAAACCGATGACCAGTTGCATCTTGATGCGCTCAATTCGGATGGTGAGGTGATAGCCGTCGCACATGAGCGCAACGGGGCAGTATGCGCGATTCAACCGTTCTTCAACCTGCGCCCATTCGGCCTTGGTAAGGGTCTGTTTCATTTTCGTCTCCCTGGCTGCATCATCAGGCCCGGAGCGCCACCTCCGGACGACCGACCATTTTCCCGGCGTCGGCAAAATGGTCGGTTTCGCATGGTCAGTTTATTGTCTGGCCCGATGCGTCCCGAACCGTCCACCCGAAGCGCTTGCAGGTGCTCAGGTGGATGAATCGGGCCGGGGCGAAGACCACCATGGGGTCGGACTCCCCGGTGATCTTGTTCGTGTAGGGGACTATTTCGGCGTCAAACGTGTCCAGGCCGTGAAGGGTTACCCCCCCCCGCTTTTGTCGAAAACTCGCGCTTTCATGCCGCTTCCTCCTCGCCGCGTTGCGGCCAGATGATGATGCCGGTGTCGTCGACGTCGACGTCAATCTCGCCGATCTCCAGGAGCCCGTGGACGGATACGTCGAGAAAGACCTCCATCTCGCCATGGTTGGCCCGCAGGTATGCGAGCCGGTCGATCAGTTCGGAGACTTTCATCACGCCACCCCCTTACAGCGCCGCCAGATCGAGGTTGATCTGCCGGTAACTGCCGTCTGACTGCCGTTTGTAGACCCGGATGTACGCCTTGGAGCCCGAGATCTGGATCGCCTCGCCTATGGCTTGCATGGCGGTCTGCCACCGCTCGTCCTGGATGTCGAGCCGCCGCAGTGCCAGGATGCGGGCGGTGTTGATCCGCCCCTGGCGGTCGACGGAGAAGGCATCGTTGATGAGGGTGCGGATCTCGGCCCGGCTCCCTTCCGCCCAGGCGTGGATGCACTCGCCGATCAGTTCGCGGGCGACCTGGAGCCGCTCGTCGAAGGTGATGAACTCGTTGATCGCGCGCAGCACCTTGTACTCGCCGTCGAAGGAGACGAGGCTGACGTTGCCCTTGTTGCCGCCGTATCTGGTTTCGTACTGCTCGGCCGAGAGCTTGACGAAGGCTTCGATATCACCCATGGCGCCGGCCTTGAAGCGGGTGAGGGCCTCGGAGAGCTCCTGGGCGGCGACGACGATCTCCCGGACCAGGCGGTCGCGCTCCAGGTCGATTGGTTTGATCACCTCAAAGGGGACGAGGTGCCCCTGTGCATTCTGCATGTACCCTGCGGGCGTGGTGGTGGCTTGCTCGTGCATTACTTCTCTCCTTTTCTGATGGTTCGATTCTCCCGGCGTACGGGGCTCGGGGCCGGCTGGCCGCGCTCTTCACGGTCGAGCTCGGCCAGCATCCGGTGGGTGTTGGTGGCGTAGAAGTTTCCCTGGGCCTCGGCCCGGCGGGCGAGGGCGGCGTTGACGGCGTCCTGCATGGTGTGGGCACGGACGAGGAAGGTTGGCAACGCTCACGGCAGCCTCCTCAGGGCGCCGTTGCCGTGAAGGAGCGGGACGAGGCAGCGGCTGACGGCGCGCTCCCGCAAGATGCGCTTGGTGCGGTTGAATTCACGGCGGGTGGCCAGATGGATCATGAAGCGTTTGAACATGGTGTAACCCTCCTTCAGATTCGTTGATGGGCCGGACGGCCGCAGCGAGTGTCGCGTTCCAGTTCGCTGGCGGTGCGGCGGGTGAATTGGCGCCAGAGGCGGTTGCCGCAGGCGAGGCATTTGACCGCTTCGACCCGGTCGTCGTGGTCGTATTCGGGGAGCATGAGCCCCCCGCATCTGGGGCAGGATGGTCTCACCGCTTCCCCTCCCGTTCGCACTGGCGGCAGGCGCGCCAGAGCTGCACCCGGAGCGGGTTGGTGGCGGCGAATTCCCGCCGCCGGTGGTAGGCGCACTTGGCAAGCGGTATCTCGCCCAGGATTGGGCAGCTCACGGTTTCGTTGCCGAAGACTTCCGACACCTTGCCGAGCATGTTGGACAGGTCGCCCTTGTAGGTGCCGCGCAGGGCCTGGTTGACGGCGCTCGGGGAGTACCCGATGGCCGCCGCGACCCGCGCCTGGCTCAGTTCCACGCACTTCTGGCGCAGAAGCTCCAATTGATCAGACTGCGTCATGGTTTATCTCCCTGGCCCCCTCGACGGCGGGCGCTGTTGCGGTCTCGGTTTCTTTCTCTTTCTCTTTTTCTTTTAATGACGGGTCGCAAACTTTTACGCTCATCGGCTGCCCGCAGATATCACAGACGGTCGGGTAGTTGGGGCCGTTCCACTTGATAAGGCGGTAGCCCTGGCACTCGACGGGGCGCCCTCCTTTGTACCCAGGAAGTTTTGCGACAATGCCGTGGGCGGCTAGCCCTGCCACGAACTTGCGGACATTGCCGTAGTCCGCTCCTTGGACTACGCTGCAGAGACCGTACAGGGTGAATCCCTTATCCATAATCTTCATTGCGCGCCAGATACGCCGGCGCAAACTGTTGGTTCGATTCTTGGTGTGGCGCATTCCCTTCGTTCCTGCCATGTTTCTCTCCTGATCGTTGGTGTCATGCTCCTCGGGTCGTTTGGAGCTTCTTTCGCAGTTCGCCGCATGAGCGTTCATGATCAGGTGCCGGGGCCGTTTCTGCGTTTGCCGAATGTGGGCTGGTCGAAGAAGAGGGGGCGCTCGCTCCACTGGGCGCGGGTGACGGTGTCGATGCGCCCCTTGGCCCATTTCTCGATCCGGGAGAGGGCGATGACGGTGCGGCCGATGTTGCCCCGAGCGGCCTCATGGATATGGCCGAGGAGATCGTCGGCGATGCATACCTCGCAGCAGGTCTCGGCGGTGACCCGGGCGTCGTCGAGGTCGATGCCGGAAAATTCCACCCACTGGGTAATGCGCCGGGCGAGCCGTTCGTTGGCCTGGGCCTTGCGTCCCATGTCTTCCATGCCGATCAGGACAACGGGGCAGCCCGACTTGTCGTAGATGTCGCGGAGGCTGTCGATCATGCTGATCTGGCCGAAGAGGTAGTCAGCCTCGTCGACGAAGATCGGGCGGACGTTGTCCTTGAGCTGGTCGCAGATCCATTCGACCATGTCGGCCCGCCGCTGCATCCGCCGGCCGCCGAGCTCGCGGCAGATGTCGCCGAGCATGGTGGTGACGGTCCAGCAACCGAGCGCCCGCACGTAGACGGCGTCGGTCTGGTCGGCGACGTAGGCGACGGAGGTGGTCTTACCCTCGCCCGGGGGACCCCAGAGAAGCCCCATTCCCTCGACTCCCATGGGGCGGTCCATGAGGGCGCGGGTGGCTTGAATGAAGCGGGAGACGTTCTTGGTCATTGCAATCTGGTGGCGCATGTGTCATTTTCCTCCTGTTATTAAATGGCCCGTTGCCGGGCATGAAGGCCGTCGGTGGTGCACACACCGGCGGCTTTTCTCTTTTTCTCTTTCTTTTCTCCGGGACCTCAAAAATCAGCCGTTTTGCGCGGCCCGCTTTTTCTCCAGCCAGAGCCGGTAGCGCTCGCCGAAGGGGTCGAAGCCCTGGGCGACGAGTCCCACCGGCTTGATGAGTTTCTGGGTCTCCTCGTAGTCTGTGATCCACTGCCGCTCCTGATCGGTGAGGGGGAGGCCGGCCTTGGCTTCCTCCCGGAGCTTGAGCCATGCCTCGTAGTCATCGGCGGGGAGGAAGGGAGCGTCGTCCACCACCTCGCCCCGGGCGCGGGCGAGCAGCTCCTGGTGGAGCTGGGCCGTTTCGGGCGGCAGCTCGATCACAGCGGGGGCGGTCTCGATGGCGGGGCACGCTTCGGCCTCGATCTCGGCGATCTGCAGCTCTTTCAGCTTTTTCCGGCGGCTGAGGCGCTCCTCGCGGGCCTTCTCGACGGCGCTGACCGGGTAGAAGTCTTTCTTGTTGGCTTCGAACCGGGCGACGCAGATGAGCCGCTCGTCGCCGTCTTTCACCCAGACCTGGCTGGCGTCGTGGACGTCGTAGGCGACGATGACGCTCTGGCCTGTGTAGTGGACGAGTTCGGGGGCGTAGTAGATGTTGCCGAAGAGCCGCACCTCTCCCCGCCGGGTGGTGACGGTGACGTGGGGGCGGAAGAGGCTGCCCAGCTCGGTTGAATCCGGAACTTCCGCACTCCAGCCGTCGGCCAGGAACTTGGACCACATTTCGAGGGGGCACATGTTGCGGCGCAGTCCCGTCTGCGGGTCGGTGATCCGGGGCAGCCCCTTGTGGGGCCGGCGGTTGTACTCCTCGACCTCGGCGGCGCAGAAGTCGAGAAACTCTTGCCAGGAGAGGAGGAGTTCGGACTTTTTCCCCTCTTTGCCTTCCTTTAACGCCTTTTTTACGTCCCGTTCCATGGTGAGATAGACCTTGCGCTGGACCTGTTCATCCATCCCCCGGCCGGTGTAAGTGATGAGTTTCTTGGCCGCCCTGATCCAGAGGCTGCCCTGCATCCGCTCGATGAGGCCGCGGGCCTGGGAGTTGCCGGGGATGCCGGTCTTGTAGCTGGAGCCGACCCGGGCGTACATGCCGAAGAAGGGGTCGGAGTTGGCTTTCGCCTCGTTGCCGGCACCTTTGTCGGCGTAGAGGATGGCAGGGATGCCGCCGTATCTCTTCTGGTCGGTGACGGTGACGGCGTGACGGTAGGCGTCGGCCACGGTCTGGGAGGATTCGGCAAGCCCCGCGCTCCAGCCGATGCAGACGCGGGTTACGGCGTCGATGATGGCGCAGACCTCGGGTTTGAAGGGGCGGCCGTGGACCGGGTGGGCGACCTTGGCCTTGAAGCTGTGGCCGTCGCAGAGGCAGATGTCGAGCGGCTCGAACTTGCTGGTGTCGCGGCGCACGAAACCTTTCAGGCTCTTGAACTCTTTGCCGGTCATGCGGCCTTTCTGGATTTCGAGCTTGGAGTACTTGGCGATAAAGCGCCGGGCCTGGTGCTCGCTTGGCATCGGGACGCCGGCGGGGAGGATGGCGGCGAGGTCTTCCAGGGCGTGGGCGACGCTGATCTTTTGCGGCACCTGGTAGCACTGGAGGAAGTTGGGCGCCCAGGGGGGGAGGTCGGTCTTTTCCACGTCCTTCGGGGCCAGGGCGCCGGCCTGTTTGCCGCCCTTGTTCCACTCGCTCCACCAGCGCATGAGGCTGCGCTCGCTCAAGGTGCGCTTTTTGGTGTCGGTGCCGCTGCGCTTGTTGGCCAGGGGGACCAGACCTTGCGCCTCGGGGGGGAGTGCGCCGTGCCGGGCCTGGGTGACCAGGGTGCGGATTGCCCTGGTGACGCCGATGCCGGTGGCCTCGGCTCTTTCCACCAGGCGCAGGAAGACGATCCGGGCGTCCATGGTGTCGCGCTGCCATTTCTTGAGGGTGGCGACGGCGGGGAGGGCCTTGGGGGCGGCGACGGCAACGGCGGTCTCTGCAGGGGCGACGGGGAGCGCGCAGACGGTTTCGGCCGGAGTCTGCGCGTGGGCCAGCAGCCACTGCGCCCGCTTCGCCTCGGGGATGGCCGGGTCGGTGATGTGGACCTGCCAGACCTTGCCGCCGCGACCTTTTCCGTTGCCGTCGACCTGCCGGATCTGGGTGAATTTGCCACGCCGAAGAGACTGGATTATGGAGTTTTCTTTGACCCCAAACATGTCACTTAGCTCTTTCGTGCCCAGCCAGCCGCCCATTACGCCATCCCCCTGAAACTAAAGTGGTTTTCTGCTGTCACTTAGCCTTTTGCTTTGTCATTTAGTCTGTCACTTAGCCCCCAGGGACTAAGTGACAAGCCCGCGGCGAAGAATTTCGTGCTATAGTCGGCCATCATTCGGGGAAAAAGGGGGGGGCAATGATCGCCGAACTTTCGGCCGCCATCAGCGGCGCCAAGGGAATACTCGATTTATCCCGAGGGGTAGCGGCGCTTACGACCGAACACGCTGTCCAGGAGCGCACTATCGAACTGCAAAGCCAGGTCCTTGCCCTGGTCACGCAGCTTGTCGATATCCAGCTGCGCATTGCGGATCTCGTGCATGAAAATGCCGACATTAGACGCGAACTGGCCGATTTTGTAGATTGGCGGCGCGATGTAGTGCCGAAATACGATCTGGTGGAGCTTGCCAAATCGGTATACGCCTACCAACTTCGCGATCTGCCAAGTGATGTTGAGGGTGTGCCCGAGCCAAAGCATTACCTTTGTTACGGGTGTTTTCAGAAACGCCGGAAGTCGGTTCTGCAGTTCTCGGGCTACAACAACATGGGGGCGATCCTGACATGCAACGAGTGTGGCGTATCGCTTATTGATCATTCTGACAAACCTCCTTCTTTCGGCCCGGTGACGGTGCGGCGCAAGCCGTCGCCCTGGGACAACTACTGAACCCCTCCCAGCTCTTCGCCGCCTCGTCCAGGTACGCGTCCCGCGCCCGCCCGTACGCCTTCTTCGCCTCGGCAAAGCGGCTCTGGGCCTCGGACAGCGCCGATCTCGCCCTGCCCATCTCGGCTTCCGCCGCATTGCGCGCGGCCCGCAGTTCGTCCAGCTTGCTCATGCCGCCACCTCCCCGATCAGTACCCGCTTGAGATAGTCTTCCACCCGCCGGCTGCGGATCTTGCCGTTCACCACCTGGTTCACGGTCACCTTGGTGACGCCAAGGGCATCGGCGATCTGCTTCTGGGTGATCCCCCGCCGCAAAAGCCCCACCTTGATGTCGACCGGGCTCATGCCGAGGGCCGCTGCAGCCCTGTTTTCCCTTGCCCTTGCCTGTTTCATCTGTTAATCTCCGTTTATTTATCCGGCTAACTGGTTAGGGGGGGCATATGCCGCGCACCTTTGCAGTCGAACGTTTCGGCCCTGAAGACCTGTCATTTCTCTTTCCGCCCGAGATCATCGGCAGGCTGGAGATGATCGCAAAGGGCGTGGGAGTTGACCTCGATTCGGCGCCGCGACAGGCAATCCCGCCGGTTCGCGGACTCGATGCGCTGGACGACCTGGTCAACGGATTCTTCCTCCCCGCTATTGCGGCGCGCAATGAACCGTTATCGCAAGGCTATGACCGTCTCCCCAGGGAGCTGCAGCTGCACCTGAATCACCTGCTGTACTCCGCCCGGGAAGCGGCCCGCGCACTACAAGCGACACAGCCCGATACCCCGCTGGGGTTTCCAAGAGGTCCGCAAGGGATGCTGTCGAACTTGTTATCCGCCTCGTGGATCGATCTAACCCAAGGCGGAGCCGTGCCGGTGAAATTTGAACCTGGCCCATGATCTTCCTCCTTCGTTGATGGTCACTAACTGATAAGGGTTATATGACAGACTCACTGCAAATGTCAACTGCAAATGCAGATGCGGTGGAGAAAATTTATAGCGTGCTGAAATTGCGCTATAAATTGGATTCTGATAAGGCCCTTGCTGATTTTCTGGGGGTTGATTACCGCACTCTTGCGGCCTGGAAGAGCCGGGGGAAGATTGCAAAAATAGATGCATTCGTTGACAAATGCAGTGGCATCAATGTCGATTGGCTAAAGACCGGCAAAGGCGAGCCGTTCAAGGAGGAGGGAAAAGGGGAGGCTGCAGAAGGACAGCCTTACCGGCACCCTGACCCGAAGATCCAGAAGATCGTGGAGATGCTGGAAGCGATGAACGATAGCGCTAAGGAGGATATTCTCCGGGACGTTGAGAAGGAGAAACTCCTGATGGAGCTGATGAAGGAAAGACAGGAAAAGAAGGCGGGGTGATAAGACTTGACGGAGGGGCGTTAGGGGCGCAATGCAGCCGTTCTGATTTGTGCAAGTATCTCGGTTTCTCTTGCCTTTATGAGCGCCAGCTCTTCAAAGAGCGCAGCAATGTCGGCCCCTTGCCTTACAATCTCAATCTGCTCAAACTGGCTTGACCGCAGCCGCCTTTTCACCTCAATCACAACATCGAGCGGCAATCTATGGATCGAAGACCGCGACATTAGGCTCCTCCCGCTGGATCTTATTCGTTCCGTAACGGTAGCACTCCTTAGCCGAACCTCGCAACACTTTATCTACTGCCAAATCTACTGCAAAATTCGCGTTGGTCGGCCCCGCCGTAATAATTACTGCCAAACCGGGCGCAAAATTTCCCACATCATTTAACTCCGCATAAACCCCGATTGCATCAAGCGTTTCCCACCATCCCCCGATATTTCCCACTATACCCCGCCTGCTGCCAATACAGGTGGTGACTCACATATCAGCATCTAGGGAGGGCGGTCGGCTTGATCATCGTGGCGGAATCGGACACATGAGACTTTGAGAAACGACCCGACGAGACACATGGTTTATGAAAACTAAGGCGCGACCCGCCACACCTTAATATGGTATCGGTGGGCAAGTGCGGCGAGCCGCGTGGCATATCGCTCATCTCTTTCGCTCTCTCCTACAAAACAACTTATTATGGTCTCCCGGGAAAAATGGTGGTATTTCCTGTAGCTGCCCATTGTTAAACCTATCGGCAAACTCCACACCTATTGCATCTGTATCGTCGCATTGGGAGCATTCCCTGTTTTTAAACACCCTTGAGACGTTTTTTAGCGATATAGCTGTTCAACACAGTATCGAAGGTTTCGTTGTAGATGGCGCAGCGCAGTCTTAGCATGGTATTGCCGTTTTCCTCC
>JAEHJW020001564.1_pt1 | contig 38083 bp, 53 predicted proteins | sample 9271431 | NCBI WGS metagenome assembly JAEHJW02 | reverse complement strand
CGACTACCTCTTGGGCTGGGATGCTCTCCTTGCTCTGAAGGAGTTAGCCGAAGAGCACTTCCAGGTTGTGAAAACCGAGATGCTAAAACGCATCAAGGACAACCCGGACGTTCTCTTCCGTGTCCGACCATTCAAGAGCGTAGTAGGCAAAGAGGCCGCTGAGGAAGCAATCCGGCAAATCTTCGACGAACAGGACGCACCAGCTAAAGTCGTGAAATTAGAATCCAAATAGTCCCGTACCTTCATTGCCTCCCCCCGTGGGACTACCGGCCTGAATCGCCGGGACATTGGCGGGGGGGGCAGTTATAGAAAGCCCAATAGGAGGTTTTAGAATGTGTCAAGGAGTGATTTGCAGCTTGGTTAAGTGGCGGGGCGGCTCAACCGTCCTGGTCGGCGTCGGCTCGCATTCGGAGCTGTTGGCGAAGAACAGGAAAAAGTTAGAGCGATTAGGCTGGCGCGATGACACAGACAATCAGGGCATCATCTCGATCGAATCTGATTTTAAAGGCAGTTACGGGGCATTCTCAGTCGAATCCGGAGATCCTAACCCCGACGAACTCGAACGTCTGCGCCGCGCATATAACAAGTGCGCGGGAAGCGCCAGCAAGCTAACTGCGCACGTCAAAAAGTACGGGTTTAATGCCTCGCTGGTTGAACTACTGAGCGAAACCGGAAAGGATGATTACTTCGCGAGGCTGAAACTGCTTGACGACGATCACGGGGCGAGGCGAAAACTGCTTATCGACGATTACCAGGTGAGGCGGAAACTGATCTGGCTTAAGATTTTCTCACAGAAAAAAAACAGGAGATTTTGAAATGTCCGAAACGAGAATTGAACTTGATACCATGCCGGATGAACGAACCAGTCCGCGCATGCGAGAGCTTTTCATCAACGCGATCCAGCACGACTTAGCGACATTGTACGAAGCAATTGAGACAGGACGGCGGTACGGAGTCAAGTGCAGCGTACTTATACCCGTCAACGGTAAGCCGAGCCTGCAGGTGGAAGAATGAGCTTGTCTGCTATCGAGGAATCCCGGTTGCACCGGTATCTCGCACAACTTGAGCGGCCTATCTACTGCTACCAGTGCGGCGAACAAATCACCGATGACCAGGTCAGCGTCGAGTACTGGTTCGAGCAATATCACGACGGCTGCGCAATCGAAGCCGGGGTCGTAACGGAAGAAGATTTGAGACAAAACACAGGAGAAGAATGAAATGGAAGAGACACAATCGTTAGCTATCGTCGACAGTGAGCAACTTGCGCTCCAACGGGAGCCGAAGTTAATTCTTAGCGAGGCAAAGAAGGCGGCGGATGCACTGCAGGAAATTATCAGAGGCAAGAAAAAACCTGTCATCTTCAACGGCGAACAGTACATTGAATTCGAGGATTGGCAAGTCCTCGGCAAATTCTACGGGCTATTTGCAAAAGTTGTGGACACGCAACCCGTTGATTTCAACGGTGTAAGCGGCTTCAAGGCGAAGTCGGTTATCGTTGACGTTCGCACCGGCCTAGAGGTATCATCGGCCGAGGCCATGTGCTTGAACGACGAGGAAAACTGGGGAACACGCCCGAAGTTTAAGTGGGTTGATGGCAAGCGCACCCAGGACGGCACCGTTACGGTCCCGACGTTTCAACTTCTCTCAATGGCGCAAACAAGGGCATCCGCAAAGGCGTTCCGGAACGTCCTCGCGTGGGTCGTGGTCCTCGCTGGTTACAGGCCGACGCCAGCGGAAGAGATGTCGGCAATTCCCGAAACCAAAAAACCCGATGTTCCGCAACCGCAAACCAAACCGCCAGACACCACTCGAATCACTTCGCCGCCGACCGAAGGGGTTCCAAGCGACGCGATCACCGAACCGCAGGCCAAGCGTCTATTCGCGATAGCGATGGCTGCAAAATGGTCGAAGGAGGACCTAAGACAGTACCTCAAGGATTACTACGGCGTCGATCACTCGACCGATATAAAGAAATCCGACTACGAAGCCATTTGCGACTACATCCAAAAGATGCCGCATGTTCCCGCCAATGGTTGACTTCGAGTTTGAGGAAGCAACCCACGAATACAAAAGTGACGGCCGGATCATTCCGTCCGTCACACAAATCCTGCAGGGTTGCGGCATCGTTAATTACAGCGGGATCCCCACCGACGTGTTGGAGCGTAAGGCCGCAATCGGCAAAGCCGTTCACCTGGCTTGCGAATACTACGACGCAGGAATCCTCGAAGGTGTGCCCAACCTGTACGCGCCATACGTGGAAGCGTACAAGCGGGCCTCCACCGACCTGTCCTGGAGGTGGGACTGCATCGAACACCGGAAAATTGGCCGTGTGGACGGAATGCAATTCGGGATGCAACTCGACAGGTTGGGGATGATATACGGAAGCACCTCCCTTGTTGAGCTGAAGACTACAGCGGCTATTGAGCCATCGTGGGGCATCCAGCTCGCAGCGTACCACCTCGGGATGGAGATTGCCTCAATGCGGCGCTATGCCCTCTGGCTGAAAGAGGATGGGAACTACCGGCTAATCGAATACAAGGACAAAAGAGATTTTCAAATCTTCAGGCAGGCTCTAAGTCTAGAGTACTGGAAAATAATTCATAGGTAAGGAAACGAATCAACAACAAGGAGAGTCAAGAATGGAAGTCGAAAAGGTCAACACCGAGTCTCAATCACTTGCCCTCCAACTCAAGGCGTTCCCAGCGATTCAAAACGCCGACTCATACGTGAAGGCGGCCGAGGTACTCACAGAGGGACGCGCTATGATGAAATCAATAGACGCGGCTTACGACTCGCTCATCGCTGCGGCTTACAACGCGCACCGGGGGGCCGTAGCGAAGAAAGCGAGCTACTATAAACCCATCGAGGAGGGCGTGAAATTCATCAAGGGCCTTATGGAGCGTTTTGACGCCGAGCAGGAAGAAAAGCGACTTGCGGAAGAAAGGCGATTGCAAGAAGAGGCGCGGAAACAAGAAGAGGAAAGGCGATTGCAAGATGCCTTAGAAGCCGAGGCATCAGGCAACAAAGAAGAAGCCGAAGACCTTATGAATGCCCCGGTCGACGCCCCCGTTGTGACCGTTCAGAAACAAACGCCGAAAATCGCTGGTGTCTCTTTCAGGGAAATATGGGATGCCGAAGTCACTGACTTCCCGGCTTTGGTCAAGGCCGTTGCATCTGGACAGGTCTCTATCAACGCCCTTGAGGCAAACCAGAAATTCTTGCGTCTGCAGGCCCAATCTCTGAAGGCGACTATGAGAATTCCTGGTGTCAAAGCGTGTTCGAGGCGGGTCTGAAGTGTCACGTAATCCCGCGCTCCTCCTCTACACCCAAGACATCCTCATTGGCGCTGCCGAGATGAGCCACGAGGAGTTCGGACAATACTGCAGGATACTCTTTTACATGCACCAAAAAGGTCGCATGACAGAGGAAACCATAAGGTTATTGGTAGGTTCACCACTCGATAAGGTAAGAGCGAAATTCTCCGTCGACGAGCGGGGACAATTGTTCAGCGACAAACTCGAAGAAGTGATAGCGGACAGGCAAAAATGGGTAGAATCGCGCAGAATCAACGGTTCTAAAGGTGGCCGCCCTAAAAGAGAAGAAACCATATGCCTAACCGAAACAAAACCTACTGAAGATGAAGATGAAGATGAAGATAAAGATGAAGTTGAGAATAAGAGCAATGACGCGGACGCCTTTGATACCATCTGGGCGGCTTATCCCAACCGTCAGGGCAAGAAGGCAGCCCAACGTCACTTCGATGCGACTGTCAAGACGGCCCAGGATTTCAACGACTTACAAAAAGCTCTCGACAATTATCTGCATTGCAAACGCGTGCATGAGGGATACGTCCAGAACGGGTCAACTTGGTTTAACGACTGGCAGTCCTGGATTAACCCAACGCCGCAAATGATGGGAGACAACCCAAGTGGAAGAGGAAACCAGAAGCTTGATGCCAACTTCTTCGCCGGTCTCTATGAGCGTGACTTTGGAGGCAAAGCCCGGTGAAGTTAGTGTGTACGGGCAAGGATCCATCAGCCCCACGACAAGTGCACGCGAAATGAAAAAAATCCGTGACGCCTTCCCGAAGATTTCGGACGGATGGTACAGCGTACTTTCCATGCAACTCAAGGCCAACGGATTCACGGATGAGCGCCTGACCAGCGCCGTGAACGACCTGATTGCCACCTGCGAATATCCCGAGCCGACTATCGCACGGATCCTCGCGTTTGACCGCAAAGTGACGTTCCTCGACTACCCGGCGATGTGCGAAAAATGGGCGCAGGGACTCGGCAAGTTTTACCGGATGGTTCGACGTGCCGACCCGACGCACCAGCCGCTTTGGGCGTCGACGGATGACGTTGAACGGTATCACTTGCCCGTCGTGGAGCGGGAAGAACACAATCCACAAGGCGCAACGCCAAGGGCGCCCCGGGAGGTTCCAGCATCGAAAGAAGTCGTTGAGAAAGTCCGCGCAGAGATGGATGCGCTGACGATGAAGGCGAAAACTCGGTTGTCGCGGGAGGCATTCGAGGCAAACAGGAAGCGGGCACAAGAGGCCCTGCGAAGCGCCACGGATGAGCACGCAAACCAGGAAGCGGAGAGAGAACAATGAAGCACATTCCTCGCCTATTGGCAGCCTTGATGAGCCTATCCGTCTGCATTCTCGCAGCCCTGGGTTGCGTCGAACTCGCGCACAGCTTCGAGTCGTGGTTGTCCCAGGATTTCTACTTCGGCCTGGCCGCAATCTTCGCTTGCATCGCGGTTGGTTCCGCTATCATTGCTTCGCAAATGTCCGTCGAACGCAGGAGAGAATCACGCCGTTCCGCCTTTCAGGATGAAGCGAAACCGCATAACCAGCAAAGGAGAGAGAGATGAAGAAGAGAAAAGACGCGCGCCCCGTTCGACGGAGGGTTACGAGCGAAGCGAGTTTTGAAATCGGCAAGGGAGAGGACAAGATGGAAGGCTGGCAAAAACGATACCTTCTCATTACGAAGAAGTCAGGACAGAAGGCAGTGGTGCAAGAATGCACTACCGTCGAGGAGGCTGAATTTAAAGTGCCGAAGGGCGAGAAGAGATGTTGGTACATGGTAATAGATCTCCATTGGCGAAATGTGGTGTTGATAGGCACCACAGACGGGACTGTTGTTGCCGAAGTCAGTGATATTTCGTCTGTTAGCGGCTCGTCATTCCAACTGAGTCCAGCAGAAACGCCGCATTTCCTCCTCGTCAATGCGCTGCGGTTGGAGAGAGAAAATCTGATAGAACTGATCGTGAATTTGGTAGCACGACTGAGCGAGAGAGACTTTGCGGAAGTCGTTAAGAAAGTGAAGGCCATGCAGCAATGACCGCTAACGTGCAGCAAAATCACTTGGGTTTTCCCTGTTTTATCAAACGGATAATCTCCGAAAGAAAATATGATTGAGCCAGTGTACGATGTAGACGGGATTACGCTTTACCAAGGTGACAGCCGAGAGGTTTTGCCGCAATTAAAAGCCGAGGTTGATGTAGTGATAACCGATCCCGTTTGGCCCGACGCAACGGCAGACCTTCAGGGGAGAGAGAATCCCTATGAGCTGCTGGCGGTAACAGCGAAGAGATTTCCTAAAACTACAAAGCGCATTGCAATCCAACTTGGTTGTGACAGCGATCCCCGATTCTTGGCTTCGATACCGAAGCGATGGCCATTTTTCCGCGTAACATGGTTGAGGTACATTCGGCCACATTACAAGGGACGGCTACTCTATAATTCAGACATAGCATATTATTTTGGCGAGCCGCCGCTAAGGAGTGAGGGACAATTTGTGATTCCGGGATATGCAGAAGATACCAGCTCTAACGGAAAACAATCGAAACATCCTTGTCCGCGGAAACTGAGCCACGTTGAATATCAAGTGAAATGGTGGAGCGAGTTCGGAGAGACAATACTTGACCCCTTCGCTGGATCGGGGACAACATTGCTTGCGGCAAAATTGCTTGGGCGTCGCGGAATTGGAATAGAGATAGAAGAGAAGTACATAGAGATGACCATTAAGAGACTTTCACAAACCACAATCTTTCAAGAAATGGAGCGCTCGCGGCTATGATAATCAACGCATTGTCGTATAACGGGGGGCGGCAAAAAGTAGTTGCGAGCAACCTATGACTATCAATAAGATGAGCGAGCAATTAAGTCTTGATGGCGTTTTGCCGCTTGTTAGTCGCAGAGCCGCCTCAAAAGGAAAGCATTACTGGAAGACCCCTCCGGACTTTTTAGAAAAGTTGAATTTGGAGTTCCACTTCGATTTCGATCCCTGTCCGCATCCGAGACCACCAGGGTTTGACGGCTTGTCGGTCCCCTGGGGCAAGAGCAACTGGGTCAACCCGCCATTCACCGGTGGGGTCATGGCGTGGGCGAAGAAAGCATTGGAAGAAAGAGACAAAGGCAATCTGTCAGTGCTCATATTACCATTTTATCAGATAAGAGTTATTTCAACCTTATGTGAGGCGGGTGCGCAGTTGCGTTACGCTGGAATACCGCAATGGTTGGCACTCGAAGATGATGAGCCAAATCCAGCGCCGCCGACAAGCCGTCAGCCCTGTGTTCTCTTGGTGGTACGGCCTTGCGCCTAACATCCACGAAAGCGAACCCGTTAAAACTTCTCTGAACGAAGGAATGTAAGTGCCACGCCACCGTACCGATAAGAATCAGGTCGCGCTCGACGAGTACGCCACGCGTATCGGCATGGGCATCGTCAAACTCACCAACACCGACATCAACGGCTTGCCCGACCGACTCTACCTCGACCGTGGCCGGACGTTCTGGTGCGAGATCAAGTCCGATACGGCTTATGGCAAGGAAGGACTGTCAAAATCGCAAATGATGTTCCGGGCAACTCTCGCCAAATATGGCATTCCACTTCACGTCATTCGGACCGAAAACGATCTTCTTAAACTCAAAAACGGAGAACTAAAATGATAATCGTTCTGGTTGCAATCCTCGGCGCAATTGTCGGAGTCATGCTTGGTGCTTGGGCAGACACTGGCCTCAAGGCATTCCGCGAAAGAGAACTCCTGCGGGAGGCGCTTGCGCTTGCGGACACGCTCTACTCGCACGAGCGCGACCCGAAAGCACGTCTCTGGCTTGCGATTGCCGATATGTCCGTGCCGGATGGCGTCTTCAGCGACAGGACGGAAGCGGAACGTAAAGACTTGATCCGCGCCGCGCTTCAGACTCAGGACTTGCTCGACCCCGTCCGCGAGAGATACCGCTACCTTCTCCATAACTTCCATATAGATGCGTCAGCCCCGCCACTCGGCGGGGTTGGTGCTAAGAAAGCAAGCGAGAACTGAACGCACATGATCCTTATCGGAAGGAAGCTCTTGCAGAGTTGCCGCCAAGAGCAGAAGCGACTTTGTTTCATACACCACACAATCCATTAAAAGCAAAGGAGTAAGCAAACGGGCTATGATCCTTGTTGGTGATGCCATTGACAGACTGAAGGAAATCCCAGCTGCCACGGTTCAAACTTGCGTCACGTCGCCGCCCTATTGGGGACTGAGGAACTATGGCGTTGGCGGTCAGCTCGGTCTTGAGAAAACGCCCGAGGAATACGTTGCGAAACTCGTTAGTGTTTTCCGTGAGGTCAAGCGCGTCCTCACGGACGACGGAACACTGTGGCTGAATTTGGGGGACAGTTACAACGGCTCCCAGCAAACGGGCGGCACAAACAGTCTGAGCGGCATCAAAAAACACCAGCCACATGGGGGTATCTTGAAGCAGGTGCCCGGACTCAAATCCAAAGACCTCGTTGGGATTCCCTGGCGTGTCGCCTTCGCGCTTCAGGCTGATGGATGGTATCTTCGTTCAGACATTATCTGGCACAAGCCCAACCCGATGCCGGAGTCGGTGAGGGATCGGCCCACGAAGTCGCACGAATACATTTTTCTCATGGCGAAGTCCTCAAGGTACTACTACGACGCGGACGCGATAAAGGAACCGGCCAAGGCCGATTACTCAGCGGACGGTCTCGCGGGCGGCTGGGCCACGGCGCGAGTCCCGAATGACAACCGGAGGCGAAAAAGATACACGCGGGACCAGAGTGGTTCAGGGGATGGCATCAAGGGGCACTCTGGCTACCACAAAGCAAACGGAGAAATAATCGGGGATGGAAAAGCGAACAAGCGTTCCGTCTGGACGATAACCACGAAGTCCTATTCTGGCGATCACTTCGCAACGTTTCCGCCGGAGATTCCCGAACTCTGCATTAAAGCAGGGAGCAAGCCAGGCGATACCGTGCTTGACCCGTTCGCCGGGAGCGGCACGACTCTAATCGTTGCGAAGAAACTATTCCGCAAGTTCATAGGCATCGAACTCAATCCCAAGTATGCAGACGAACTCATAGCCCCGCGTCTTGCCGACGTTGACCCGCTATTCGCGGAGGCATCAAAACAAAAGGAGATTCCCGATGAGTGCAACCAAGGCTATCGAACGACACCTACTGGCCGGCCATACCGTGACACCACTTGAGGCGCTTTCCCGGTGGGGTTGTTACCGGCTAGGGAGTGTAATCCACAGGCTGAGAGAGCGGCACGACATCCAGACGGAACTCGTCGTGAATCCGCGCAACCGCAAGCACAGCTTCGCACGTTACAGGTTGAAGCGGCACACGGTATAAACAAGGAGAGGAACGGGGAATCCCTACTGGCCGTAGTTGCGGCGACTAACCTTCACCCATTAAAATCATCTTCTCAATTCTCGCGGCACGGTCTCCGACCTGCCCTTCCCAGGGCGTGCCTCTGAGCTCACCGACAGCCGCCTGCCAGTCGCCCCGCTTCATGGCGGCGAGGAAATGTGGCCACTGTATCAACCCGTCAACACCCAAATTGAAAGCCATGTCCGCAAGCGCACGCTGGCGGCAATCGTCCAGTGCAGTCCACCACGGTATGCGAGCGTTAAGCGCACTCACCTTGTCGGCAATGTCGTTGTCGAGAAGCACCATCGCCTCTTCATGAGAGATGCCGCCTCCCTTCCGCGCATCTATCAGTCTTCCAACGCCGATAGTCCAGAACCCGAGTGAATCTTGGTAGGCGTGCAGGACTTCTCCCTCGTCGAGAAGAAGTTGTTCCTTCAGTAGATCCTTATTCACGTGTGCCCCTCAACCGTCTTACCATCTGTACCATATTATGATCGTCATGACAAAAGTAGGAAGCCGTTGGATCATATCCGGGATACCCGTGGCGTGGAAATCGTTTGGGTCAGCATCCAGTTCGTAGATCAGGCTGACAATACTAAAGCAAATGAACGCCAAACTGGCACGCCATAACTCAGGCTCAACATTTCTGAAGAGCCACATGAAGAAAAGAGCACCGCCAATGCCAACAACCGACTCGTTCAATGCCGACACCCATGGCGGTTCCCATGAGAACAGCCGTATAAAAAACGCCCTCATGCTCATCGTCCTTGTCTTATTTGTTCAATCTCTTTCATTAGCACATCCCTCCAAATGAGCAACATAGCATTCAACGCCTCAAATCGCAGCGGATCACTTGTGAATGTGTGTAATTTCAACCTCAGAAAATCATAAATCTCATCGCGGTTTAACTTCTCTAACTTGGCGGTTTTTATCTCCCTGCTCTTTCTGTCGGTTTCCCTCATTTCGTCTCTCCTTTGCGCAGAAGTCCTTTCATCTCTAGGCGTTCACATATCTGCTCTATATCCGCCGGTGTTACAGCATTAGAATCATATTCGTAGTAGAACGGATAGCCAATTTTCGTGCATGTCCCCTCTATCGCAATGTAGACAACCTCCGTGCATATCCTTCCCCCAGGGAACCAGTTGTGCACCGCTAATCGGTGCGGGAGGCGGAGAGACTTAATGATCCATCTGTACACAAACCATAGGAGCTGGGCGAACCCATATATTTTTCCGTTCAGTTCACGTGTCAAAACATCTACGACCTCGGCAGCGGCTTGCTGATGGTCCGGGCGCGACCAGGAGTAGACCTGGAAAGCAGTTCTATTCTTGCCTCCGTTCCAAAAATCGAGTATAACAAGTTCTTCGGCTTCGAAGACCATATCGTCGCCGTCATACCGAAATGCGCCCAGGGCCGTATGAGACCAATTGGACCTTGCAAAGAACTTAATCGCTTTTGATAGAAAATTATGGCCGCCATCGACCAGGATAATGTCGCCTGCCGTCATTTAAGAAATCTCCAAGTCAGTTCGATCCCGAAAGGCCTTCTCGTATTATAAGTGTCAAATCTTCCAACTAAGTCAAGCGAGTGAAAGAAGCTGATTCCGCTCCGCACTACGAAGTATCCTTCCCCGTTGTATCCGAGACCAGCGGACAAGCCATCCCAGGAAGCGAATTGCCGATGCTGAAGCACCCAGACTCCCTCCGCGTTCGTCCCGATTTCGAAGTTGGAATTTGTGATTTCGTATTCAGAACGTCTCAAGCCTTTGGTTCTCAGATTGACCGCGTCAAGAACTAAGTTACCGTGGTCATAAGATTCGTGGTCGACGAGCCATAAAGACGCGAATTGAGCGGAATCCGCCGAACTGACCGGAAGGTAAACCGTGTCATGGACGGGAACAACGATCCTCTCAGTGATCCGTTGGATGAGAGCCGGTCTCGGCCGAGCGGTGTCCTTGAGGACGATCTGCGCCTGATGATGGGCAAGAACCGTATCGGTGACAACTATTGGAGGATAGTACGTGGCGCGAACTGTAAGGGCCGCGCAGCTTTTCCATATTATCATGCCAACGACAAGCGAAGGAACGATCACAACTAATTGCTTAGTGATCGTCTTTAGGACGCCCATCAGGTGACTCCTTGTTCTCCGCGAATTTGCCCACCACCTGAAATCCAACAACGCCAAGGATTAGACCTACAGTTTGCGCTGTCGGGTACCAAATATGCGGGGCTGTCCAAATTGCGTGCTGCCAATCGATGATCGCTGAGCAGACGGTCAAGAACGTGAACAATCTCTTACTTGAGAATTGCCCGTTCGTTTCCTCTAGAAATTCAAGCAGTTTCCTCATCTTATCCCTTCTCGTTAAATGTTTGCAAGCGCGCTATTGCGACCTTTATTTCACCGAGCTCTCTGAGGAGCTCCTCTTTGACGGCGAAAACGTTGCGATTCACGTCACTGAACCTATCGACGTAGTTGCCGCGTAAGTTCGACATCTTGTCGTCAATGTCGGTCATGGTCTTTGCTTGGCCGGCCTCGTGGCCTGTCAGATTTGCCTCCATCATACTTACTCTCCTAAGTAGTCCGGTTAGCATCACTGCGTTGAGCCCGAATAATGCCGTCAGCAATACTTCGAGTACCGTTCTCCACGGTTCTGGCATTTAGGCTTTCCTTTCTGCTCCCTTTGTCTTTAAAATGATATCCCATAGTCCTTGAACTCCGAGATTTCTTCAGCCATCTTGTCCAGCGCTCCGAAGTCGATTTCCAGTTGGAGCGCTTTTACCTGCTCCGCATTCTTCCTGCATCTGTCGCTTGCTTCCCAGAGTGTGCTTCCGGTTCCGACGATAGCTCCCAGCGTGGGATTGTCGTCATCGCCCGTCGAGGGCAGCACGCAATACTTGCCTCCGATCTTCGCGGCGTTCCTCAGTTTCACGAATGGCCTGATTGATTCCGGGAACGAGACCGTTGTCTCGTTGTGCTTTGCGAAGTCGCTCCACATCTGGAGTTGAACCACGAACTTGGCCGTCGGTTTCCCGTTGACGAGGATCCCGTTCGCCAACCCGTAGAAGACCTCCGGCATATTGCTGAAGAGACACTGCTGTGACTGGTTCGGGGGATTTCCCTCTCTCATACAGGGGTCTGTCAGATAAGCTCTCCGACGTTTGTCCACCCGGACTTCCGTTGAAAACATCGTCTTTGTCTTCTCAGCCTGGAACACTTTCGCAAGGTGCGCATTCGTCGAGCGTACCGCGGCCGGCATCGAGTTGTACGTCGCCGCCTGTCCAGCGTAACCGACGCCCTTAATCTCTATGCCCCACATGGCAACTTCCGGATAACCGCCGTTCAGCGTCCACCCGTCGTAGCCGATTTCCTTCCCCTCGATTTTCTTTATCTTCAGGAAGTTCTGACTGTTCTGCCTGCGCCCGTAATAGGCGCGTTCAACGTCAAGCCACTCTTTCATCGTATCGTAGGAGTAAGCCCGCGTTGTCTCAAGGTCGGCCCGGTAGTCGTCGATTTTTATGAAGTCGTCCGGCTCAAGGGCTTTCTCAAGTTCATCCAGTCCCGTCACGAGTTCGGCGTCAGGAACGTCCATCCCTTCTTTCTCTTCCCACTGAAGCAACTTCTCCCTATCGCGCTCAAGCCACTCACTCTTTCCCGCTCCGCAGACCGCGAGTCCCTGAGCCTTCAGTTCTTCCTGCCAGTCGCCCAGGTAAACGTCGGGGAACAAGAACCAATCGCACTCCTTCTTTATGTCCCAGAACTCGCGGGCAACCACCATGTTCGGTGCAAGACCCGAACCGATAGCCGTGTCCCTCGACGACGGGAACGCCCGCTTCCACGAGGGATTGTGGTAGTAGACCTTCTTCACCGACTTCGCAATGTGCGCGGCGTAGTCGCTGAATAGCCCGAAATCGACGACGCCCACAACGGTATCTCTCAGAGGCTTAACGATGAACGCCCCCTTGACATTGAGGAAGCAAAGTTAGATATTCCTCTGTGCGTGAAATCCTCGTTTTTATCCTCGCCGCTTTTCTAACGGAATGGGTGGACCACATCTCGCATTCGGAGAGCGGGCACCTGGGGCCGGTAGGTAAATGGGCAATCTTCGCCTTTGTCTTTATCATTCTGCGGGTGGTCTTCGTTTAGTGATTGTTCGACGCATTGCGTTGCCTGTTGGCGATTCTTGTTCCTTCCCATATAGTGCGTCCTTCGCCGCTCCAAGCGCCTCGTTGATTAGTTGGCGACGGGTAGCCAGAACATTCTGCGTGTAAAAACTTAGCTTAGCCTGGCGTGCGGCAAGAATGTCCGCATCGGCTTGCCTGAGCGCCGTTCTAAGCAAATCCATCTTTGCAGGGTTTTCGCTTCCATAGCGGAGAGCTTCTTCCGTATTCTGGAATGAAGGTAGTTGTCTTATTGCCGCTTCATGGGTCGGCACTGTCGCCCCTTCGACAAACTTCTGCCCTGGCTCATAGAATGCGCGACCAGGGGGTGGGGTGGAAGCGGTCGGCCCTCCCCGTTCCGGTAGTAGACCGGGTGCCATTCCAGATCCGCCCAATCCGCTTCGCACGTCCATAGGACCGCCCGTTTCGTCGGAGAATTGCGCCGGTAACTTAGGCACAGGCGGCATGAGCGCACCCCGGATTGGGGATTCGTAAGACGGTTGCGGTGGGCCGCCCACATCGGAACGCCCGATATTCTGGTACGCTCTTCCAAGCGTCTTGGCCCCCCGTTGAGGAGGTTCAATAACCGCTTCTGGCCGTATGCTCCCACCACCAAGCACCTCCGGACCATTCGGCCTCATCTCTAGGAAATTCCATATCCGCATCGCGTTCAGTATCCTCTTTGCGCGGCTTGGAGGCATCTTTTCAAGTTTTGTCTGGATGTCCTTGATATTACCAATTACATCAGTGAGTGCTCCGTAAGCCTTTCTGACTTTCGGAACGTCTTGCTCACCAAGATTCTGAAGCGTATTAAAGAGAACGTCGCGCATGTGATTGGCGAGTTGCACGTTCAAGTCGAACATCGGATTCTTTGCCCGATAACTTGCTTTTTCCTCACCCGACATTTGGTGATAGCGTTTTTGTTCCGCATTTAGCTCGGAAATATTTTTCACTACGTCTTCAATCGGCATTGTACCATCATATTTGACCGCTTCTGCTTGGTATGCTTTGGATAATTCTGGATGTAAGCGTTGCATGTAGGGCGTATCCTGGTTCCTGATCCAGTCGGCTACTCCCTGCGTAGCCGCTCCTACCCCCTCATGTCGTGCCACCTGTTGTTTCATCACGTCATCGAAATACTTATCTCGTTGATTTTCGAGCGCGTCAATAACATGCTGGGGCACGTCGCGCTCCTTAACTCCCTTTAATGGCGATTCCTCTGCGGCTTGCTTGATGAATGGAACGGCCCGCTCCATCGTTTGCCTATAATCGCGTAGCGATTCCTTCGGAGGCACGGCTTGTTCCCATTGCGCTTCTCCCTTCCCTCCCGCCTTCTCTGCTATACGTTCGGGACGTTCCGCGACGTATTTACGAAGTTGTGTTTCCGCTTCCGGGGCTTTCCGCAAAAACAAAGATTGAATGATGTTGTCAGCGGTTCCCGCCATGGCCTTCGCTTCGGGTGCTTCGTTAATCCCAAGATTCCTCGTAATAGCCGAACTAATAGTGCTCGTCGGCGTAAACACTTTCTGTGCCGTTGGTCCTAATCCGAGCTTGTCAATCGCTTCTTTGAATGCGGCGACTTCGGGTGCGAATGGAACCGTTGCCGCGCTTACTACACCGCCCGTTATTCCCAGCAAAGCATCGGGTATGTTTTTTGCCTTCGCCGCTTGCATGGCCCCCCGTAACACACCGTACCCCGTCCCGTAAATATCGTCAAGAATTTTGGCGAACGGTGTTGCCACGTCCCGCACAATTCCTTTTGGTATGTATCCCGCCAGGCTCGAATAAGGCGACTCCCACTGATTCGCTGGTCTCTGCGGCGGTACACCTCGCACCAGTCGCGCTGTCGCCGGATCAAATGATTTTGCCGTCGTCGGATCAAAACCAGAACCCACGGGTCTCGCGGTTCGAGGATCAAAGGGCTTCGCTGTTCGCGGATCGAACACCATTACTTAATCTCCTTCCAAGTTCCGTCTGCTTGGTATACGGCTTTGTTTCCGTTGCCGTCAATGTAGACTTGCCCGACTTTGAATTGGCTATCCTGCTGTTGGGGTACGCCATTGTCCGGTCCTATGTTCCCCATCTGGTTGCCGAGTCCTTGACCATAGGGACTATTCGGGTTCATGCCCGCGACACCCGTATTCAGGATTGAATTACGTCGAATGCGAAGCGTATTCCTGAGAATGTTGATCGCCTTCTTAAATGTCTGCGGATTCCAATTCGCCTTCAGGTTCTCCGCGGCGAGCTTCAGTGATTCGTCTGTCGCGGCATTTCCACCCTTGTAAACCGTTCCGAGTTCGGAGGTCAGGTCATTGATTTGTGTCTGAAGCGCTTGGGCGATCGCCCCGGTCTCTCCCGGCGTTTGGGTAGCCGCAGCAAGAGCGACCTTGTTCCACGCTTTGTAACCCGTGGGGAGTCCGGTTTTCTGAAGTTGGTTATAGAGCCCTTCGATCTGATCGAGTGAGCCATAGGTAAATTCAATCGCTTGCCGCAATGTCACCTGTTTCCTGTCGTTCAGTGTGCTCATGTACTTCTGGATGGCCTGCCAATCGCGTTGAGCCGTCACAAGGTTATAGCCTTGTTTGGCTAATCCACCGACAACGGCGGTTCTGTCTCTGTAGCCCACGTTTCTGGAAATGTCAGGCGGGATTTGCCCGTCTCTGATGCCTTCTATCAATGATTGCACATCGGTTTGCGTAGCCTGCCCGGTGCCGGGGCTTGCGGGGCCAAGATCGTCCGTTCGCAACAGGTTGCCCTCGTTGTCGTAGACGGCCACCATGTTGTGCGGAACGCCATTCACTTCCTTCGTGAATTTCGTTGGCTTCGTTGCCGCTCCTCGCGGTTGTCGGTTTAAAGCGTTTTCTCGCAGGCGTATTTCGTTCCTCCGATACCAGTCAGTTGACCGTCTCTCAGCGGCAAGCATCTGCTCCTGTATCGCCTTCGCCTGATTCTGGATGTCCTGTTCTCTGAGACTTCCCACGGTTCCGAAACCTTGGAGCGGATTGAGGCCGCCCTGTACGAGCGCGTTCAGTATGCCCGCGTAATCATTGGGAGCTTCCGTTGTCATGGTCTTCGAGGGCAGTTGCAACGTGCTGGGTTGTTGGCCTTGAAGATTTATCGGGCCGGGGTTCGGAACGATGTTGCCGAAGTTCGGCACTTGCTGTCCCGGAATCGTCTCCGTTGTCGGCTGGCTCCATTTCTGGATGATTGGATACAGCCTGTTGTACATCGCTTGTTGCTGGCGTTGCTGGCGAACCTGGCCAAGCAGATTCGTGATCTGATTTACGCTCGGTTGCGCCTTCTGAAGTTGCTCCGCAAAGAAACTCATGTTTGCCTCAAGTTAAGCTGTAGCCGCCCTGTGCGGGCATCGTTTTAGCTTTCGCCAATCCAATTCCCGCACTTATCGCCGGGCCGACTCCGGGAATAAACAGGGAACCTATTTGCGCCGCTGTACCTAGTCCGGCCATTAGGTCCCCGAACGTCGAGGTATCTGAGAGCGAGTTCAGGTAGCTCCCAATCGCTTGGCTCTGGTCGCCGAGGATATTCCTTTGCAGTCCCTCCCTCTGAAAACCGAAGTTCTGCTGGTTGCCGAAGACGTTGTTCAACAAGTTCGCCATAAATTCCTGCTGTTGTTGTTGCATGTTGTATCCCTTCAACGCCTGCTCCCCCTGCTGCGATTGCAATTGGTTTAGCGCCGTTGCATAAGATGAGTCAATGGGATTAAAAGCCACCCCAGGACTCGCGGAGCTCGCCCTCATTCTTCCTGCTGCCGCCGCTCTCGACTTTGCCGCCGCCGTTGCGAGATTTTGATAAAGAGGTGCGTAAGTACCCGCGACATCCTTTTGATACTGTGAGATGTTTGTGGGCGCGACGCCGAACTGTGAGTAAACATTTCCCGCATTTATTCCCGCATAAGGGTCTTGGAGCCCTTGTGCTTGGGACATCAGGTTCCCATAGGATTGCATCTGTTTCTGGTATAGACCGGGCGCCGCACGCTCACGTGGGCTCGTGAATAGATCCGAAAACCAAGACATTACTTAGACTCCTTCACTATGCCTCCGGTGACCGTTATCGTCTTCCCGTCGGCTGTTTTGAAAACTGTTGTGATTCCACCTTGGAGTTGTGATTGTAGATCCCTCAAGGTCGCATAAATATTGTTGAACTCTCTTCGCTCGGATTCGGGTGTATAGGACACGCCCTGCGGGATTATGTTCGTTGCCTGTTTGTTCATTGTATTAAGATGTCTCCATATGCCGGTTCAAGCTGGTAGTAAAGCGCCGCCTCGCTTATTTCTACCGACTGGCCGTCCGCGCTTGTTGTAGCACTCAGTTTAATGTGGAACGCTTTGCACCTGCAAGCCAATGGAGTCCAAAACGGGAAATAGGTCGTACCTGGTGGAATCGCCTCACTAAAAATAGGCGCCACGTTATCGTCTAGATATATTGAGATTGTCACGGCCGCTGCTGGCGAATCAAGGTAAATGAAGCCGTTTTGCAGGACCATATCAAGTTCCGGGCCTTGTTCCGCCGGTAGTTCCTGCCTATTTGATTCCCAAGTAGCCGTGACCGCTGTTCCGTTAAATTGCTTCGTCGGGTCACCATGGAACAACGCCGACGTTGTGGCAAGGTCAATAGTTCCATCCGACTCTAGGCTGAAAGCAAGCGGGGTCACAGGCAACGAGTCGACCATCCATTCATTATCGTCCAGTGAATAATTGTACACCGACTGGCCAACAACTATCCTGCAAAGTCTGTTTTTCTGATCGAGTGTGACAAAAGTGCCGACCTTGTTCAGGGCTTGCCAGTCTTGAAGCCACTCGGCATTGATTACTCGCAGGTTGCTCAGCGAAAAAGCAACGATTGCTGTCTCTCCTGCCATGTAAATCGTATTGTTATCCACCGAGAACGCGTGAGGGTTTAGAATGCCTTCCTTCTCTGAGACGACTTGTCTTTGATACCCTCCATTCTGATCCGGTCCTATAAGGATGATGGTATGGAGGTTCTTCATCGCTAGTAACATATCGTTAATTGGCGCAATACCGACGAGAGCGTCACCATCAGAGTATTCCAAATCGATCCTGTGATTGTTATCGTTCGGAAAAGTGTCCCAGCATGGTTCTCCCTGTCCATTGGTGGTCGAGACAAAAACGTCATTTGGAAAAAAAACACCATTGTATCTAAGCCCGACGACATATTGCAATTCACCATTAGTTATGCCCATAACGTATTGAGCGATGCCCGCGTCGGCTGGATCTCTTCCAAGTTGGACTGACGCCTCAATTCCATTATTCCAGTCGGAACCATGCACCGTGACTGGATTTGTCATTTGAATATAGTTATGGTACAAATTCGTATCATAAGCCGGATTGTTGCTCCATGAATTCTCTCCCTGATACAATCCCACTTGCTTTACCATGAACCAAGTTACCGTATCGGCCGACATGTAAATATTTAGATACCTAGCTCGCTTAGGCAACATTGATGGTGAAATTTTAGGTTCTATATTAATGGCTTGCGTACCGTCAACGGCGCCTTGCGCGTAAGCACTATAATTCACAAATCCAAGATAGGGAGGCGATGTATCGGTTAAGACAATGAACGCGCCCTGAAAACTGAGTAAGCTTTTCGCATAGTTGAAACCAGCCAAAAGCGCAAATGACAACACCTCTGCGATGGGCGTAGCTTGGATGATGCGGGCAGGAGCAGTGGAGGTAGTAGCATAGATGTATCCCCCTTGATATACGATGGAATAGCAAATGTTTTCCCCCGCAGCTAACACAAGGGAGTGCACAATCATCGGAACAGTTGGGTCAATCTCCAATAGTTTAGCTGGCGAAGTGCCCGTTCCCGCGTAGATATTCGCCTGGTTCATTGTCAGCGCCGTAATTGCATCCGCTCCAGGCAATAACCATAGTTGTGTAAGAGATGCTGGATCAATCTGAATGAGGCAATTCACACCACCAAGGACGCCGATATACAAGACTCCGTCAGTTCCGATCATAGAAGCCGCAGTGAAAGCATTCCCTGCCGCGACCGTGAAAATCGCAATTTGACTGAATGTTGCAATGGCAACTTTCATCACGGCGCCGGGGTCGCTATCCACTGTCGCGTAGAGATAATTACCATCGGAGCATAAGCCTATGGTATTAGCTGCAGAGGCGGCGCCCGTCAACGATAGATTCGCGACAAGGGACATATCGGCGGTATTAATTTTCAGGATTGTTGGTCCAGCAACTCCAGCATAGAGTATGCCTCCTTCCATCACAAGGGCCGTACAATTATTGTATCCTGTTAGTGAGAGGCTTGATATCACGACCTTATTGACCGGATCAATCTTGAAGACCACTGATGGACTATCGTGAGTGGCGAAGTAGAGATGCGTGCCATCAGAAACTATAGCTCCTCCCGATGCTCCGCTCATCGGAAGTTGTGCATATTGATTCATAGCTGGAACTGAGGTGAGTGGATAAATCGCTTCCGGAATCGTCTCGTTGCCATCATCGAATTGCACGCTCTGCTTGAGGTAGTAGGTCCCAGCAGGCAGAGGATCGACATCTAAGCTCAGTGTGGGTACGCTTGCAGCGACGGCCTTGCTCCAAATTTTCGGACAGGCCGGCTCGGAAATAAATCGATCCATCACGTTCCCGGAAGGACTGTTCCATCCCCAGTTCGTCGTTCTGAATCCAGCCATAATCGCTAAGTCATTCCTTAAATCGCCGCTTCCGTAGGTAGCACTGCCGGTTGTCATACGGATACCACCTAAGAGGCCATAGACATAAGATTTTAGCGAGGACGGCAATTCCTGCTGATAAATGTTCCTATAAGCATATAATTTAGAGTTCGCAGATCTCCCCGTAGGGTGCGCTGGGTCACCAAAATAAGTCAGATTGTAGTTGGCCCCACTATAGCCACAGGCAGTCACAAGCAAGTAGTTATTATTATCGTTTGTCGGTCCAAAGCCATAAGTAGCCGCATCGTCAAAGACAAGTATCCAATCCTGAAAATGAGTTGTGTTGAAGGTGTTTACTGGATCTATACCACTAAAATTGAACGTCCCATCATCAATAGTCAGAACGTTGCCCGATTCGGAGAACATTGTGAAAATGAACATCTCCGTCAACTCAGTCCACTGCTGAACCCATGCTGCGCCATTCCACCAGTGGCTAAGCCAAATCCCAAACCGATTAATGGAAGGATTTCCAGTGTAGTACCCAGTCAGAGTATACTGCGCGACGAGAGCCGTTATCTGTTGCCCTCCGTGATCTGGGACGTTGAAATTGTGCGCATCAATGATCTGAAAGTTCGTGATTTTGTGGACCGTATTGTTGGTTGGTAGAGGAGTTAATACGGCGGCATAGCCATCGGTGAGTTGCAAACTTCCGCGTTTCTTGCTTCGTGTGAAGTTTGAAGTCGCAATTGCACTATTCGATGGCGGTGCTGCTATACCAGTGTTCAGCCCGCGAAAATCCTTAATATCGAGAATCATCTGTCTATCGTTAGGTACCTGATTCCTTCATCAATTGGGACTTGGCTTATTTGACCGGTGGATTCCACAGTATGTTGCATCGGATCAAGTGGCCAGCCCATCTGCCAGTTGTATGTAGCTGTTTCCGGAGTCGCTCCCGATATGTAGTCCGAGAAATCGAAGCTAAATGGAGCCGCTCCCCCGAGGGCATCTCCGCATCCATACCACATGCCGTTAATTTTGTACAGGGACTGAACAAAGGAACAATGATATGCAGAGGAATTAATCGTCAGACCCGAGGCGAGCGCGGCAGTGACTGGCCTCAAAAGTAAAAGCGTATTTCCTGAAACCGTCATAACTCGGTTTGTCTCAAGATATGTCCCATTAGTATACATAATCGTCTCGCCTGCAAGAAAAGTGCTTCCCGATGTGACAGGCATCGTAACACTTCCAGCTGCGACGTTAGCAGATAAAGTGGTGCCGCCGCGCAAAGGTAGTTGATCGACATAAGAAGTGTTTTGAACCCAGGTTACGCCATCTCCGACATTCGAAGTGAATTCAACATTAAGAAAAGTGGTACCGTTGTAGGCTACCGCAAACATCTTCAACGTCGGGCCATCTCTCACTATCCAGTAAGGAGTAACCTGCGTAGCACTGAAAGTAGTGATCGTGCTATTTTGTACCACGTTCACGGCGGTCGCGCCACCAGCGGTATACATCTTCCAATCTTGCGGCCTCCCCGTTGCGCTGTATGCCATGCCTGTCCAAGTCGATCCTGATGTACCGGCGTTCGGTAGGTACATTTTATACTTACAAGTATCATTCGCGGATTCGTCATAAATAATTAGCGGTTCTCCTGGCCCTGGATTATAACCGAAGGTGTTGCCGTAAAAGGCGGAACTGCCTGCTTGGAACAGTGAATCGAAGGGATCGGTAAAGGTCAGACCGTTGTCCACCGACATAAAAGCTCCGACCCCATAAGCAGTACGAGATCCCCCGCTCCCAGTGTAACCCTCGTAATAAACGTAAATCGTGTCCTTGATACGGATCGGCATCGGCCACGAAACTCCATAATTTCTCCAGCCGTGGAGAACGTTCGATGTGCTCACGCCTCCAGGTGTCGCACCGCTGATCCTTTGCCATTGACCATTCTGTCCGAAACCAGTAGAGAAGGTTTCGTACAACGCGGGTACCTCTTGTGCGCTGTAATAAGTTCCGGTACCGTCATAAAAACCGAGGCTGAATTGAGGAAGAGCTTGCCCATTGATCGATTGAGCGTGCAGGTAAGGCCATGCGATGATCGATAGTATCAGCACGGCGGAAACGAGTTTTTTCATTTTTCCTCCCTAATAAGAAATTCTCAATTTATACATCGTGTATCCACTGAGCGAACTAAGCACATATATCTCTCCTTGTCTCGCCACAAGGTTCATTCCGTTCGAGTCCGCTACTGGACCAGTCCAGGTTGCTGTTGACCAGCTATTAGTCGACGGGTTGTAAACATATACGGTACTCGCGGCCGCCAGAAAAACATACAGTGAGCCATTGCAGGATATTGCTCGCGAGCCCGCGATGATTGTCCCTGGTGCCGCTGCTTTTGCGCTCCATGAGTTCCCGTTAACGTCGTAGGCTTCAATGGCGTTGCTGCCGAAGGCGGTAACATAAATTGTGTCTCCTATAGTCGCAGCCGTGTTGTTATAGGTCTGCGTTTGAGACGGGAGAGAAGTCATGCCGGTTGTGAATGTCGAGGGGGGCGTAAAATATCCGACCGTCGTAACGGCTGCCGAGTTGCCATAGCCGCCGATGATATATATCCGATTGTGCCACGTTGCATAGGCGGGTGCCCAAACGGCTGGCGCCGTAGTCGTCGCGATAGACCAGGTTTGCGAAAATGGATTGAAAGTGAAGACTGTATCACTTCGAAGGCCACCTCCACCGCCGGATCCGCACAGCATGTAAACTGTGTCATTGATCGCTCCTGCTGCGTTCCCTGATTCCCCGAAACTAGAAAAAGTTGGTTTGCTCACCCATTCCATCGTGTTCAGGTCAAGGGCGGCAACCATATTGGAGTTTATGCTTCCATTGTACCCACCGATCACGAAGACAGTGTCGTTAGCAAGGATTGTCAGCCCGGATGCGGTGAAGGCACTTCCTCCCGCCGATGGCATATTGAATCCCGTCTGATACCAGGTTAACGTGCCCGGCTGATAGACTGTTCCACTCCCGTTGCTGCTGAGATTAGTGCCGCCATTGAAAATAGCAGAATCAATAAAGACTTCGCGTCCCAAATGATAGTTAGCCTGCAAAAAGGTTAGACTACCAGAAAACGTAGGATTACCGTAAACGAATGGTGAATTGTCAAGATAAATTGGTCCTGAGAGATGCACGTTGGATCCAAGATTCAATCTCGAACCGATCGGCGTCTGAATTGATAGTTGACCTGTAAAATTTACAGGCCCACTGAAGGATCGTGGCCCATTCACGTTCTCGCTCCCCATGACTGTAGGTGCGGCATTGGCGGTGATGTTACCTCCGATGAAGACTGAGGAGGGATACGATATGCCAGTCGGGACCGTGGTCCAAGGACCTGAGTTTGCCCCCACGAGCACTCTGACTTGCGCCATTGTTGGAATCGAATCGGTGCTGTTCCGCAAGTAGTTTATACTGTTGGGAAAGATTAGATCGCTACCGGATTGACTCCAGAGAGAGGTCCCAGAAGCCAGCGTCAACCAATTACCCGAGTAATAATATTCGACGACACCAGCACTCAGTCGCATTGCTCCAGGGATTGCGGGCATCTGTGTCCCTAGTACAACGTATTGCCCCTTCGCTGTTCCTATGAGGCTCACCAGTGCCAGAAAGGCAAGGATTAACTTTTTCATTATCCCGCCCCTCCCATCTCAAGTTTTTTCGCTTTAGATGCGCTGGCTGCCTCGTAAAGTCCTTGCAAGTTTGAGACTCTTTCTTGTACATCGACAGGCATTTGTTTGGTATGGATGAGATACTGGATCACGACTTCATCCATCACAAGTTGGTTTTGCTCCGGAGGTATATTGATAACGTCGTCCGCCGTTGCATCCGTGTACTGATTAGGCTTCGATTTATATTGGAGTGTCACGTTCCCCACTGGGACCGCTGTACTGCCTACGAAGAAGAAAATCGTCCTGCCCATCCAATAATATTTAATCACATTCATCGCATATGGATCATTGCCGAGATCACTGAAGGCGGCTGCATCTTGTTGCGGGTAGAATAGCCTACGCGCACCGACAGCGTCATCAAAGATTACCGTGATACCTTGCAAAAGCAGTCCGCTAACGTCTGCTTGATTATTCGTCAGTACCAGCGATGTCGTGGTGTCGTACCATGGATCATCAATCCCATCTTCCAATCCATAAATTTTCATAAGAGCGTTACTAATATAGGCTTGCCTATCGGCTTTGGGAATATCCTTGTCGCTGATTTTGCACTGGTGGAGGCACAGATAGTCGAGCATCCTGAACGTCATAAAGTTCATAATTGCTATCTGTCCCGGTTGCGCTGATGACGGTTCGAAATCGGCGAGAGCGCCGATAATATCAAAATCATGCGCATAAGTATCGCCGACCTGAGTTCCGTCGCGTTCAACCGTCACACTGATTAGATCACCCGAGCCGATTGCTCCGAGTTGAGTGATGAGCGCATCGGGAACCTGGATCACACTCGTATAGCCAGTTAGCGAGCCTACCGTGTATGCCGCGTACACGCCGATAGCTTGAACGACAGCCCCAGGCGTGTTAACGGGAGACCTATTGAGAGTGAATCTAAGCCACACATCGCCAATTGCTTCCTGAAGGCAGACTAGCTTGATATAAGATATGGAGCCGCTCCCCACGGGTGCACTTTGGCTCCCGTTCCGATAGCTGTAGTTGCCTTGAGGAAGTGTGGCTTCTGGGACATTGGCGGCTTGTGAGCTGTCAGCTCCCATTCCTCCCGTTGCGAAAAGATCTAGAATCATTTCACACTATTCCATTCTTCGCATCTTGAATTGCGTGTTGCACTGCGATGTCTTCCACGGCGCCATACCAATTCGCATTCAGGACCAAATCCGCTTCAGGATTGGCATCGGTATAGGGCGTCAGATCTTGGTGTGTGACGATATATCTTCCCGAAACGGCCCAACCCGATATCGGAGCGACATTCGGGAGGACAAATAAGTTAGCGCCTTCCTCGTAAAATGCAGGATCGGCTGCGCTGGGCACTATTTCGCCGTTCTGTTTCGTCAACACAGATGAGATTTCGTTTTGCCTCAATTTGTAAAAGTCGACTGAGAAGTCACTCTTGGATAACGATATAAAATACCAAGCATCCGCGGGCTTCGCTACCACACCACCCACTAGCGTTAGAGTCGGAGTTGTCGTCTTGATGTATTCGGTGAACAACTTTGTGAAGGTATCTGGCCCCATCCGTTCGTAGGATTGAGTCAGGAATTCTCTCACTGCTCTATTAACGTAACCAGCCAAGAGGAGGGAACTATATCTCTGACCGCTATCTCCGATTGCCGTTGGATCGGTTCTGGTTTGCTGGAGTCGATGGGCGACAATGAGAATCCTACCGTTTAAGTTTGGGGTCGCCATCAGTGCACTTCCCCCTGTACGATACTAACGCTAATTTGGACGGAGCTTCGCATTAAAACCCCAATTCTTCTATGAGGTTCGAAATCCTGAGCGGCATTGTCGTTTCGTTGAGCGACTGACTGGCAATCTTCACGCACTCTGCGAGATAAAGGTCGCGCCACGCGCCACCCGCGAGTTCGTCGCAGGCTCCGAGAACCAGAGCATCGTCCCATAGTTGCGCAAGTGAAGGGTCGGTGCCAGTGGCAAGTGTTCCCGTTGCCGGAAGAGCGTAGTACATAATGTTCAGGGTTGCCGAGGCACTTGGAACCGGCCAGAAGTTCACATTGCTACCCCACACGAAGTACCAGTAGGGTTGCGCTGTGGACGGTTGCACTGACGAGAAATCAATCTGACTGTCACCCGCGCCGCTCGTTAGGACGAGTGAACCCGTTGTCGTCGGGACGTTCGTACCCGTGCACGTGATTGTACCCGAAACACTCGGTGCTGCCCCAGAAAGATTTGTGCCGATGACTGTGAACTGCGCCCCGTTGTTCGTCCAGATTGATCCAACCGACGGCGAGATCGTTATCCCGGATACTGTGAAAATCCAATAACTCCAGTTTGAATACTTCTCCTGCCACGGAACGCTGATTAGGTCGTTCCACTCCCGTACGTCCGTAATGAGCTTTAACTCAGTCTGCCAGTTGCTCGGAGGTGTTAGAGATTTGAGCCTGTAAATCGGAGGGTTGACGGGTACCGCGCCAACACCGACCTGAAGATTGAGTGTGCCTGTCAATTTCAACGCTAGGTAATCTCGTGCGATGTTGAATTGCGTTTGGGTCAAAGCGTCTAGGATGTCAGGTCTTTCGACCTTGTTCTGGCCCAAGTCGCCGAATTTCCGTTGCACTCTCCTGACGAGACTATCAACTCTCCCGAACGCCATTATTCTTTCTCTTTCGCCTTTGCTGACGGCGCAGCATTACTGGCAGTTGCGCCTGCGGTAATTGGCCTCTGCTCGTCCTCGTGCATTTCCTTTGCTAGTTCGAGAATCTCGATCTTGTGCGCGTCGCTCAGTCCGTTGACGACGTCGTGCAGAGTTTTGTCCTTCCACTTGTCGGAAACCTTGTAGTCTTTCCTGTCGATCGTCTTGGAGGGTTCCATGAAGGTATGACTAGAATGCTTGAGCGCCTGATCGTGGAACGACTGGGGCACGTCCGCAACCGGATCGAAGCTAATGTCCTGCTGTTTGTCATCCATTCTGAGACGGACGATAAACGGAATTTCCACGTGGGTCTTCACCGCGAGAGGAACCAATTTTTGCTCCTTTCCCGCGTACAATACTGTTGCCATAGGTGATCCTTTCAGTTTAAGGGGGGACCGGATCGGTCCGGTCCCTCCCGCGTTTGTAATCCTCAAGCTACCAAAGCCCAGGCACCGTTCGTGCCGGAACCAACCGCGCCTGATTTCAGGTATACGTGGTGGGCAGTCGGGTACTGGATGGTCGAGCCGTTCGGGGCGCTTGCGAATGCGGCGTACGCATTCGTGCTTGGGTCGGCGTCATAGACGATGATATGTCTCTGACCGCCTCCACCGAAGTTCTGAACTTCGACCGCCGCCGTCGCCGGGTAGCCGAACTCCGCCGCAAAATCAATTACGGTCTGCACCGGAGTCAGCATTTGATTGTTTGCCATTTTTTTCTCCTTATCTCACGGGCCTGTACCAATACACGAGCCGGGCGAAGAGCGTCGACGGAAAAGCAGAGGTGGACGCAGCATCATTATGACCGGTAGTTATGGGTACGAAGTAAAGTGTCAATGATTTCGCGTACCTGGAGCTCAGCGGTAAACTGTGCAAACCCCAGGTCTGGGTGGTGATCGAGTCGAGTGTCGTCATAGCGTAGTTTCCTGTCACGGTGGACTGTATTGCTCCACCGTACTGAAGCCTGTATTGTATGAGTAACCCTATGGAGTCGCCAGTGGTGCCTCCGTAACCGTACCAGACGACGGCGATGCTATCCGGGACTTGCCCGAAGTACGCAGTCGCGCCGTTGTTGTACGTGGCCGAAAGGTTGATCGCGCTGGAATCGGTCGTGGTCGTGAAGGTCTTGCCGGTGTTCAGGAGGAGTGGATACTCAACCCTCACAGACTGCGCAGAGGCCGCCACGCCAAAACACAAAGACAGAGCGATGATTAACAATATTTTCTTCATTTCATTTCTCCTTAGTATCCGAGCGCATATGGACTGCAAGTGACACCGACGAGGGAACTCGTATTCTCGTAGAAGTCGCCCGCCGCGAAGTTGCTTCCCGTTACGGGGTTAACGATCAATCCCAGGGTGTCATAAACCTCGTCGCGTACTATTGATTGATACCACTCGACGCCAAGTTCATGGACGTTGCCGTGGTCCTTCTCTTCCTCCGTGAAGTTGGGTTTGTGAGCCACACCGACCGTCATGCAGGACTGTCCGATCAGCGCACAAGTCGCCTTGTTGCCCGTGTCGAGTGTTCGTCCCGTTGAGGAATTGAAAGAGAAACCGGCTGCTCTGTCCGCGCTTGTCGGTCGCGGGCCGTATTCCACTGTGGAGGTCACTGTTGCATCATCCGCCACCGTGTAAGCGCATGGCATCTCGTTATCCGAGTAAACGGCGCACTCACCGATGAAGATGTTCATGCCGTTGCCGAGCGGATGCTTCGACAACTCAGAGATGAAGAGTGACTTTGCCAGGGAACCGAAGTCGGGATCGTTCTGAAGTTGCTCCCAGGCAACGTCTTTTATCCAGAGTGGGTAGAACGAGAAGCCGCTCTCCATTGCGATCTTGGCAATCTTGAGCCGCGAGGCCGCTGCGGCGAGGTTCTTCACAAACTTCACCGTCATACCTTGAGCCGTCGGATCGGTGAGTCCATTGATAGCGTTCGCAACTGCGGTTTCGTACGCCGCAGTCCCGGGCCGCGCACCTGTGGCATAGTCAGTACCCTGGGCATTCATGCCCACTTGTCCGTAACCGGCAACAAACATATTCGGATGCGACCGAATAGCTTTTTTGCCTCCGCCGCCCACGGTGTTCAGGAGATCACGGGACCAACCCGTGACGAGCGCGAGATAAACGGAAGATGAAATATTGTCGCGGAGGTAGTCGGTTAGGTCGGATCGGTTTTCACCGACGAGCGACTTCGCCCACTGCTTTACCTTTTGGAAATCGGTTCCCGTAGGAGGCGCGACGCCCTTCCACGAGCGATTGATATAAACAGCCTGGAACCCATAGGCAAGCGACTCCGCGTTTCCACTGCGGGGGTCGTTACCGAAGATTTCGTGCTGAGTCAGACGGTTCTTGATTGGGACCAAGTAATCCGTCCGGCCTTCCTGAATGAAAGCGTTCTGGACTTCTACCGGTGCGCCGGTCCACTTGGCACCCGATTTCGGTCCAATGCTATCAACCTCTTCCTTCGGTCTGTTCTGACGTACAAACTCAGGAGCGAGCCACCGCGACATGCGGTGTCCTCTCCACATTTGGCGGTACATCATGTCCGAAAGCAGAGTTCTTAACTCAGGATTGTTCGCAAGATTTAGAATTGTAGCTGCCATTTAAAATTCTCCTAAGTGGGATCAGGCGAGCTTTTCTAATAGTTCGTCAAGCTTTCTTTCCTGATCCATATCAGACATTAATTCTACGTCTCTAGGATCGGCCGCGTTGACTTCTCTCTTTTGCACCCTAGTAGGCGCCCGGCCGGAATTCGAGAGACTGCCCGGAATTTGCCGTTGCAGTTTCAAGATATCCGCCGCTCCTTCGGCCCTGGCCGCCGCGTCTCTGACCGTCTGGATCTTCTCCAGGTAATCATCAAGCCTATTAGCCTTCACCCACTTCAATGGGCCGTCATCCTTGAGCATGGCGACCTTGCCATTGTAGTAGAAATCGTAATTGGCTGGATCCCTGAGTGCATCGGCAAGCATCGCCTTGGCATCTTCGGCCGGCAAGTCAACTTTGTGCTTTTCCTTGAAATAGCCTATTATCTGCTTTTCTGAGGACTCACTTACTTTTCGATTGTGTTCCGGAAACTCCTGGACTGCTTGTGAGAAACTTCTTGCTTCATTGGCGTATTCCTGGGCCTTTGTCATAAGATTGACAAAGAAGGTCTTCGCAATCTCGTACATCCCAGGCTCTTTCATTAGAGCACGGAGTTCCATCCAATCCTTTGGAATCTCGTATCCATTCTGGACAATCAATTCTCCCTCGACGGTAGCCGCCATATCCTCAAGTGCAAGAGCCGCCGCACTCTCATTGATCTCCGCCTGGAGGGTCTTGCCCTCCTGACTTGGAGGTATCACATCCTCGCTTCGCTGAGGAATCTCGACGGTCTCTTCGGGCGGTCTCTGCGAAAGTTCCATCCTGAGTTCCGAATACAGACCCTCCGCATCAGACCAGTCCTGCGTCTTCTTTGCGAGATTGATGTAACGGTCGAGGAGTTTCTCCGGTTGACCTAATTCTTTGCCGATTTCGCGGAGTCCTTTCTCGAAATCGGCTTCCGATTTGTACTTGCCCGCGAAAAGTTTCTCTCCCGCAGGCATCGTTGACTCTTGCGTTGGAGGCTGTTGAGTCTCGTTAGGAGTGGCAGTCGTCGGGGTATCCTCTTGTCGAGGGGCCGGCGTCTGGTCCGCCGAAGGCTCGGTTGGCGATTTCTCAACTGGGGTGTCCGTAGCAGGGGTAGCCTCACGAGGAGGGACCTGGTCCGGGGCCGGCGAGTTATCACCAGTCTCATCTGGCATGAGGCGGTCAAGCTCGTCGCTGAACTTCTTCTCATCCAGATTCTCAACTGATAAAGCCATAAGTCTTCCTTTGTTTTTGGTGAAACAAAAAAAAGAGACTCGCCCATCCGAAGATGAACAAGCCTCTTTGTGTCGAGTAACTTGTAACTAAACTTGCGGCTCTACCTCACGCGGGGTACGCTACCTGAGAAGAGCCGTGAATATCAAAGAACTATCTTGTAGCGGCGGGCGGACTCGAACCGTCAACCTCAGCCGTATGAGGGCTGCGAGCTGCCATCTGCTCCACGCCGCAAATTTCTTCCACTGTACTTACGTCCAACTCATAGATCTTGAGGTTGAACTTCGTTCCCGCCGGGGAGCCGCTGCCATCGCCGTTCACCTCAATGGTAAACTTTTTTTTCTGCGAAAGCAACACCTCTATGGCGGCATCCAGTCTCTTCATTTGTCCGTCGCGTGCTTCCTTGCTTCCGACATCGCTATCGCAATCGCCTGCTTGCGCGATATCGCCTTCTTCTTACCGGTGCCGCTATGGAGCTTGCCCTGCTTGTACTCACGCATGATTTGTTCCATGATCTCTTTCCTCGTACCGCGGGCAGGCATTATTTCTTCTTTTCCTCTCGCATCGTGTGGAAGGCTTTCGCTTCCTTAGCTTTTGCTACCATCGAAGAACTATAGTTCTCCGGGTGAGCGAGTACCTTTTCGTAAAGTTCCGTGGTCGTTATGCCGCGCTTATCCGCTGCAGCACGAAATGATCCGGGATGCTTTACCACTTCACTCCTCGGCTTACCGAAGAGTTTGGCTTTTTTCCCGGGATGTTTCATAACCTCCCGGAGGACTTCCTTACGCGTACCCATTAAGATTTCTCCAACAACTTTTTTAGTTTGCCCTCGTCTTCCTGGTCTTGCATATCTTCAGATTTCTTTTTCGTCATTGGCTCGAACGCCATCTTATAAAATTCCAACTGCAAATTAGAATCCTTTTTACCGCCGACGCTTCTCTCGGTTTTACTCACGACTTTAGCGAGACCTTCAACATGATATGTTTTGCCTTGCTCCAAATTGTCGAGGTCCATGTGCTTATCTTCCATGTACACGGATGGCCGATCAATACGGTGTCTTCCTGGTATGTCGGTTGGCGCTCCTCCCTTCTGAGGTGCCCCCACTTTGTACCCAACATCTTGCATTTTCATTGAGTTACTCCTGCGTTTACGGGAAACATTTCTTTCGCTATCTCGAAGGCCTGACTTACGCCCTTCAGTTTTGCCTGCGCCTGTTTCGCCTGGGCATCCGCAACCTTTTTCTGTGCACTCGCCTGCGTCTCGCCAATCTTCGCCTGCGCACCTGCTTGCTGAATCTGCTGCTGTGCGGCACCGATTTCAGCCATCTGCTTGTCGACCTGCCGCGATTTGACTGCAAGCTTCTTGCCGATGGGATTATCCCACGCATCGAAGAACACCGCCCAATCCCTGCGAGGCTCAGGTACAATTTTCCACAACTCGACGAGTTCGTACCAGAGTTGCCTGCGCGTCGTCTCTCCGAGTTTGGCGGGATCGGGTTTAAAATCATACTCGCCCTGACTCACATCGTTCAGGACGCCGAAGAGCGTTTGGTAATTGACCTTGAGCCACGTCATGTCGGTCTGGTTTTGATCCATCTCAACACCCTCCATGCCGTCGGGCGGTTCGCCGAGCAATCTGACGGACCTTTCCATCGTCATAAAGTGCTGGATCAAGCCGTCCGTATACGAGAATATCTGTTCGAGCGAACGATTGAGATGTCCCAGAATGACTTGGAGAATTGTTAGGCCGGCAGTTACGCGCTGATTGTAGAGCATAGCGCCTTCCCGCGAACTCTGTTGAAAACCCATCGCGTTCGGCGGGATACCAGAGGCTTGCGGCAAGAGTTGGGTATCCTCAGCCGCGAACTCACCGAGTCCCTGGACGGCCCAAGGCGCAGGGAACTCTCTCTGCGGCGGTTGACCGCCCTGGTAGAATTTGATATTTCCGCGTTCTCTCGATTGCCAGGTGTCAATGTCCTTTGGCGCTATCGATCCCTCAGCGGCGATGTAGGAGGCATTCACGGCCTCCATGAAGAGTTCCAACTGAGTCATCCGGCGTTGGTTGTGCGAATCCTGAATCGAAATAAGATTGTCGATGAGGCTCTGTGTTCTAGTCACGTCGGGATGATAATCGTAAGCAAAAATCGGCTTATGTTGGAAGCCACGTCCCTGAACGACGTACGGCACCTCAAGCATCGGTTGCTCGGGCAGAAGCGCCGGGCAAATTGCTGTTATCCAGAGTTCATCTCCCTGCGATGTTCGCTTGAGCGGAGAACCCATCTTCGCCATTTCGCCGTTGATGTAATCCTGATTCTGGCGAACCTTTTCTTGCCTCGCCTGTCCAGTCAGCCCTTCTGGCACGTTGGCGAACTCACTTGGAATGGTATTGACTTTTCTGTTCTGCGGATCGTAGAGGTCGATCTTCGTAATCGTGCGGCGATCATGGAACTCGATTACGCGATATAAGCCGTCGCGTGTGTCGGTCATGTCGTCGAGCAAAATCCTGTCCCTGCCCCACCCACTTGGTCTCTCATTGCGCCAGTTGTCGAGCATTCCCGCCATAATGCGTTCTTCCCATCCGATAGGTCTCGAAGACTCATTGCGTTTCCGGTAAATGCCTTCCAGTTCGTCGGCCCTCTTGCGCATAAGGACTTGAACCTCGGGATCGATACCGTTGAAAATTGTGAGGATTTCGTCTGCGCCGTACCATCCGGAAACCGTGTAGTAACGCCAATCCGACTGGTCAGGTTTGCGGCCATCGGGGTCGAACATAACCATAAACGGGTCAAACTCTTCGATGATGGGCTTGCCTTCCGGGTCGATCTTGAAGTCCCATCTCACGTTTACCCAGCCAATACCGCCAATCATCGCGTCCGAGGCCGCCTTGAAAATCTCATAGTCGCCATCGCATCCCTGCATTGCCCATTCGTTGAGGATGGTATGTAACTCGGCCTTATTTTGGTCGCCGTTCCTGACTGGGAGGGCCCTAACCTTCGTTCTGTTCTGCGATACCATCCCAGAACCAAACGTAATGAGGGGATGCAAGAGATTATCTACCAGAGCTGGCCTCTTTTGTTTCTTCAGCATTTGCAGAACTTCAGGTGATATTTGCTCATTCGCAACGTAATTGAAATTCCGCATCATCCTCTTGCGGAATTCCCACCAACGCTTGTCGAGGTCGGTGTAAATTTGCCAGATGTTTGAGACTTTGCGCCCCTGTCCAGGCTTCAAGGGCTTGTAGGACTGGCCTTCGGTTATGGACAAGGGGGCGAATGACATTACTTAGTGTCCTCCTTATCCTGGATGCTGTTTTCCCAAACTTCTTTTGCTCTCCTGAAATCCGCGAGTACGTTTTGCATCTCTTGAAGCGTATAGGCAACGTAATCCGGGATGAAGACCACCGTTGGCAGCGGCGCATGAAAGAAGAGATTGAAGAGTCGAGTCCTGAAATAGTACCTATGCAACTTCCTGAATCGCCGGTTGAATCGCTTCTCGAACGGAATCAACTTCGCGGGCTTCGGCGCCTTCGTCTGCTTCTGCGGAGTGTTGTTGATGTTGACGACAATAGGTTGCTGGGGCGATTGCCTTATTGCTTCCAGGTTCTCGGTAGACTCAGACATTCCCGCGACCCTTCGTTTTGTATTCTGGCGCGATCCACTTTGCAAACACATCACCAAGATGGGTTACGGTCGGTCTGCGCTTTAGGACCTTCCTGAAGAAAAGGTCCCCCGGGGAGCCTTCCGTCACCGCAACGGTAAGGCCGCAAAACTGAAACCTATGAATAACGGGAAACCGCATCCGCTTCTTCATTAGTTTCACCATAAGTTCACTCACGAATTCGCTCCTTTGCCGGTGTTCTCATTGTTCACTTGGTCGTCTTCGCTGTCGGACGCCTTGGAATCCGGATCATCGTAGTCGGAATCGTCCGAATCGTCGTCGCAGCGAATCTCTCTCAGGGAATATGTGGTACCCATCCGGGTTTCCCTTTCATTTTTGATTGACTCCACGGCGTTCCTTCGGGATCACTGTGATCGAAGGTGCAGAGATTGGGCTTGGCGTTGCTGAGCAACTTTCGCATGGTCAAGCCGCACTCCTGGCATCTCACCACGGGTTCGCCCGTGATTTCGTGAAACTCTTCCTGGACATTTCCGCAATCACATCTGTAATCGTAGAACGGCATCGCTCAACCCATCCCGACCTGCCAACCCCTGTTCGGGTCGGCTTCCATTAGCTCTCTGAACCACTGCGGTCGTACATCGAAGAACGGCACCTGCGCCTTTCTTATGTTCGTGAAGGCCATCTTCGCCGCGTCGTAGGCATGGTCTTTACCTGTTTTATCGTCGAAGTCAAGCCCGTTCTTGTCGCCCTTCTTGTGGACGAGAGACGTAATGCTCTCAATGAGATGGTTGCAGTCGGGTGTGATCCGCAGTTCGGCGATCGGAAAATCTTCCTGCTTCAGCGTCTCGATAAGTTCAGCGTCTTTCTTGAGTTCGGACATAATCAAACCGTTCTTGAACGCTTCATTGCAGAAGACGCGGTAGGAATGTTTGTTCGGACTTTTCTTCTGGACTATCTCCAGGTGCGGCTCCTTGCCTTCGTGATGCTCGGCCTTAAACTTCGCCGCGATGATTTTTCTGAATACGGTGATGGGCGCCTTGTTGAAGTCGTCCGGGTCGTCGGGGTCAAAGCCCATATTCGTGTCGCAAAGAATCCTTAGATTCCATAGCTTGTTCTCAATCAAAAACTCCGCGATGTCGTAGGCTCTCAGCGCGGCGCCGCTCTTCTCGGTGTAGCACTCAGCGAAGAACGTGCATCTGTTCTCGTAATCATTAGCCAGAACCTCAACCGCAGTCTCGGAGCCGTAATCGAGTCCGCCGAGCAGGTTGAAGTCCGGCAATCTCTGCCACTTCTCCGTTACTTCGACATTCTTCTTGCGGCTGAACATTGAGAAGAACATGCCCTCGAACACGTCCGGATCGCCGTAAAGGAGTTGCTTCCTCGCGGTCTCCGGAAGTTGAAAGAGCTTGCGCCCGTACTTGCTTCTACTTATGAAATACTCCTGCCTTCTGGCATCACTCCACGATTCGTAGTCTTCCATCGTGAAGCCGTCTTCCTTCAAGGCGTCCATGCTCCAATACGCGTTATCCCAACCGTACATCTCGACGAATGCGTAGTCCGCGGGATCCTCGTTGTCCTGAAACTCTTTGTCCATGCAGATGCGTTTGTTGTAACTGTGCGATATCCCGCCCCAGTTGAATCCGATCAGAAACTTCGGACTGAAGTACTTTATCTTCTCGTTCGCCTGACTTCGCCTCGCAAACGGCATGAAGCATTCCCTTATCTCTACTTCGCTCCACTGACTTCCTTCGTCTACCGCAACTATATCCCAGTCGCCCCCCTGTTTCTGCCTCAGATCATTCTCCGTCTCCGCGTACCTGAACGCTATAATGCTTCCATTGGGTAAATTGATCTGCATGTCCTGCTGGTTATATATCTGCCTCAAGTCCGGCGCTTCTTCATTGAGCAACTTGGTGATGTGATTATCTTTCAAGTCCTGCGTTGTGCGTCTCCATATCGCCACTCTCAGCCCATCGTACCTGCTCGCCAGGTCAAGCGCTATCCATCTTATCGAATGGCTCTTCGTGCCACCCTTCGGTCCACCGAAGAATATGTTCGTCGCTCGCCCGTTCTCGATAAGTTCGCTTAACTCAGTCTGCTTCGGTTGTAGTATCTGCGCTAACCTTATCGTGGTCCCGGGCTTCAAGGTCATCTGCGATTACTCACTTTTCTATTCCTCCGTAAAACGTGAGGGAGAGGATAGAGGCCGTCGCCAAGGAACTCCATATCCCGCCCATGGGGGAGATCCTGCCATCTCTACCGGAAAAAGGATGCTTATCGCCGGTAAATATGACCGATGCGGGATTCTTCCATCCGGTTCGGCATGCCGTTTGCTTACTTAACAGTTTAGGTAACATAATCTCGATTCTGAGTACATGAAAACCGCGAATGCCTTACGGATTTGGCATAGTGGTACACTGTACAGCAAATCCGCTTTAATTTGGGGCATTGATGCCAACTTGTCAGAGTAATTTTTACTTGTTCTTTTTTGTCTCATGTTTGAAAACCTGTAGTTCCAGGACGACTTTGTTAGCTGCTGGATCAATAGAAATTGCTTGAGGCGCCTTACCGAACCGTCTGTCCAGTATATCTTTAATGGCGTCCAGTTGCTTAGGGTGCGATTCGTTTTTCGCTATCTTCGCTTGTTCACGCAATAATCCTTTCCAGCCCCCGGAAATAGCCTTATCGCGTACAACTGAATCTAAATATCGCCTTATTTTATCTGACTCAAGACCTTTTTTGCGGCGCGTTTTGCGCGAATCTACGGTGATTTCATCAGTTGATCCGGACATAACAGAATAATAACAACTTAACGAGATGATGTCAAGTACTTTCTCAAGTAAATTTTACCTTGTCAGCTGTACGCAACAATCATGCCGCAAACACACAAACAATGGGGATCAGAAAAATTTAGTTAAGGGGTCCGAACGGTGGTTACTATTATATAGCCTGGGAAAGTCATTGTCAAGCATCATGGTACAAATATTTTTAATTTTGTTTCATGGTATTGATCCCGTGGCCAATCCCGCGGGCTTGGCTCAGGCACTTTGGAATATGAACGAGCGAGCCTATAACGCCCGGTACAGCGAGTCACCAGTCCTCACTATGTTTCAGTTCAGGACGGTGTTTCCCGAAAGGTTCCAGCTTTTAAAGTCGCTTGATTGTTACCTTTACCAGTGCGCAGAGGGTGACATTCCGGAAACCGACTCCCTATATAAAACACTCGACAAATACCGCGAATCTCTTCGCGATGAAATCATCTCCGAACTGCCCGAGTACGCTGCCGCAAAGTGGGAATAGGAGTCATACCGACGAGGCCTAATTGGCCGAAACTCCGGGCAACCGGAGTCTATGACAGAACAGACAAACCAAAAGAAAGGGAGATAACAAAATGAAAAAGGCCGATTACAGTCCGGGACCATGGAAGCTGGTTGAACTCGCACCAACAATGACGCGCCAACAACTCGTACACGGCGGCCGCGGCGCCTTAATAATCCAGCACGACGGATCAATAGAAGGTAACGCCAACGCTCGCCTTGTTGCTTCGGCACCTGAACTCTTTGAGGCGCTTCGAAACTGCCGCGACCGGCTAGCTGCATACCTCGCCTCGGTTGGGCCGGGCAAGGTCGACGGCGCAGAAAGCACGTATCAATACGCCAATTTATTAATCGCTCAGATTGAAACGGATGACGCGGAGTCTACGGATGAAAAATAAAACCGAATATATCCACATCCGCGTAACCGCGCAGGAGAAAAAGCAAATCCAGACAGCCGCCAGAGCCAACGGCCTCGACGACATGACGGCATACTTGTTGCAACTGCACCGGAAGAATGCGGGCCGAAAAAATATTGTGCAAAAGCCATCGTTGCCACTTGACAATGAGAAATCGGAATTGTAAATTAAACATCATGGCACAGGTAACAGCGACCATCCGGCCCCGAAAACTTCAATTCCCCCTCCCCGCACTGAGTGCATGGGCACAAAGCGATGATTCGCTGTCGTCGGCTACCTGTGGCTGCCGGGAGGGAAAATTGGCGCTTTCCACCACTGAGCCTATCCGCAAACGGCCATCTTACACACGGCCGCAACTTACGACGGGCATTAAAAATCCCGGCGCCTCCATCTCACGGGCTGTCGGCACTTACCCACGTTACAAAGCATTGATTCTGCAACACACACAAGAAGGGTGTGCGGAAATGATACAGCCCGAACACATAAGTGTTCGTTTATGATGCAACCTGCCGTCAAATACGACCCCGATTCGAGCGGCACGATTTATGCAGGTAGCGTGCCCAAGGAGGGACCGGCACGAGAACAATTATCGGGGTTAGATATGCAAAAAAAACACTACTTTGCCACATTCGAGGCACGAAGAGTTGATCGGACTGTTCGTGTCCCGGTTGTCAGCATCTCAGGGATTACATCGATGGAAATTAACAAGCACCTGTCACGGCGTGACATACCCGTCCTGAGCGCCGTCCTTCAAAGCTTCATGCAACTCCAGCATAGCCCGGCCGACACGTTTAGCCAGGCCGCCGAACAACACGAAATCCTGACGGCCTTTTTGGAGTTGGCCCGGAACACTCGCGTTACCTTCCGGAACCGGGAGGTTTCCCTGGCGTACACGATCGACTACCTCTTGGGCTGGGATGCTCTCCTTGCTCTGAAGGAGTTAGCCGAAGAGCACTTCCAGGTTGTGAAAACCGAGATGCTAAAACGCATCAAGGACAACCCGGACGTTCTCTTCCGTGTCCGA
>JAEHJW020002792.1_pt1 | contig 38108 bp, 55 predicted proteins | sample 9271431 | NCBI WGS metagenome assembly JAEHJW02 | reverse complement strand
TTCCTCATATTCAGTTCCTTTATTAATATAATTTGCAAATGATTCAGTGATATAGCTATTAGAAGCATTTCTATCCCAATTCCAATTTGCAAATACTCCCGTACCATTGTTATAAGTAAAACTTACCATTGCGTCAAATTGATTTTGATTAAAAGAACGGATAAAGTAGCTATTTACTGCACTTTCATAAACTTTTATATCTTTCCAAAACTGACTATCTGCTTGCACTTGTGACCATCTAGTTACTCCTGGGATTAATCTTGTTTGCCCTTTTGGTTCAGCGTGCCCCCAACCAATAGTAATCATACCATCGCCAAGATCATAGGCTGTAAGTCGACAATCTTCAAATTTTTTAATTAGCGCTTCCCCATTTGATCCTAAGGTCGTAGCTTTTTCTTCATCAACCGGATTACTACCTGTTGAAATCCATTGATCTAAATTTAAAATGTCTGTAATAGGATCTTCACCAACATTTTTCTTTACGGGTCTGCCAGCCCAATTTGCTTGCCAACTATCAGAACCAATTTTTACCCAAACGTGTCCGTATCCGCTACCGCCATAGCGATTAACTGCTATATTTAGTGTTCCTAAGCCTGTTTTCGCAATACCTTGAGGAACATACGTAGACGGAATATCTTTTGCATGTCCTCTTGCAGCATATGGATTAGGTGCTCCGAGAAATTCTAGTAAATTCTTAATTAAACTTACGCATTGGCCATCAAGAGAACGGTCTGACTTATCAATAGTTATTGTTCCAATAAGACTATCTAGGTAACTACGTACTTCTCCAATTGTTTTTACCACTTATATTTACCTCCTTAAATCATTATTCCGTGCGTCCACGGCGAACATATGTTCATAAACCTAGTATAGTTGAATTGACCTGTTTCGTTTTGTCAAATTTCGTACCAACCCAGTCGATAAGCAATTTCATGGATAAATTCTGTATCTCGTCGAGCAATTGTAGACTCGCTCAAAAACGTCTCACAAGCAACAAATTCATTCTTTTTATATGGATAACCATTTTTATATTTCACTAAAAAGATATCCTGTACATCCCTTGTAGAATCAGCTAAGATATCTTCTACCGTTTGTAAAAATAATTTATGAAATGCAATTTGACTGATAGTTATTTTTTCAGTTGGTTGCTCTACAGGGTATTCTAAAAAAGGATTACGATTCATTAACATAACATCCTCGTACTCTTGTAATTTTTTTTCAATATGTTGATAATCCCATAATAATTGTCGAATATGTTTTTTTATTCCAGCTTTCATTGTACCTCTCCTCTAACCACTTAATATTTTATTTGTAGAACTTTTACAGATAATAGAAATAGTATGTTCATCCTCCATGTATTCCTTTTATCCATCTACTCTTATTTTTGATCACATTCATTTTCAAAATCTAACTTATTCGTTTCTACCCCTCCTTTTTTTCCCATTTATCAATAACTGTCCACCTCCTAGATTATTTTATATACAAAAATAGACCACTCCTTAAGCGATCTATAGTGACAAAACTTATTCTTTTTCTTAGATTTAAGCGATTCTGTTTTTCCACTTAAATATACTTAACTTGATTTAAAAATATTGAACATTCTATTTTTGAAAACTTAGCTATATAAACAAGCATCTATAGTGTTGATAATTCATTTTCAGCGATTCTTTATACTACTAATTTATCATGTTGACTATACTAAAATTTCCCAATAAATTCCCAATATGAAGTTACTTCTACTTATCTTCCAAAAATACAATTTTACTACGTAACTTGTGTTCACTGAATTCATTTGTTTATATCCTACTTTATCCTTACCTATACTATCCTGTGTAGCCATTTGGTAGCCAAATTAGTAACCAGCTTCTGCCATTTTTAAACTCTTATTTACAAAAAATATAGTCAATGATTCTATTTAAAAATAAAAGGAGCCTAACATTCTTTCAAGAAAGAATGTTAGGCTCCTTTTATTCAGACAATTTCAGCCACTCTTTGCGATTGCAATAGGACATAGTTTTTACAAAGACAAAATGATAAAGCAAACCGTAAGCTAGCCCCAACATATTTAACAAAATTCTTAAGTAAAGACTTGTTTCTAGCCCAAATATCATAGAAGCTGCCATGATAGCACCAACACAATTAAAAATCGTTTTACTTTTATAAGATGTGCATAAGCCTAAACAAAGTCCTCCTAAAATACCAAGTAGGTTCGTTGGTATATAAAATAACAAGATAGCCGATACTAGAGAACCAATAACGACCCCTATTATTCGTTCTTTGGCTCGTTCAGACAATTTAAACGTATCATACCCAGAAAATAATGATGAACTAGCAAATGTTGCCCACATAAAGCGGTCAATCTGAAGGTGCGTTCCTATAAAAAGTCATAAGCTAATGCCTAAAGCGTAATAACCAAACCAAATATTTCTTTGATTAAAAAAACCATTTTCTGTAACCATCTGTATAAAAGTAATCTCTTGATCCAATTTTTTATGTTTCACATGATAAACAAAAGCTAAAAGTAGATAAGCAAACACTAATACAAAGAAAGTTTGTTCTAATTGCTGAAACGATTGATAGTGAACCGTGCCAACTAAATATAAGTAGGAGAACGTATACAAGCCAGGATTACCCATTTTAGGGTTTTTACCAGTTAAGAAAAACAATGCCAGCAAGCAGATAAAATGAAGACCCCATTGTAAAAATGATACAGAAATCAGTGAAATTAGTGGACTAACACCTAGAATTGTTAACACGATTCCTAAACTAAGCAAGGCCTGTTTTTCCCTGTAGCCATATGAGACGAAACGGATACTCAACAGCAAACAAAATAATACAATTGAAAAAGGCGCTACAGCTTTTCCAAAGAAAAAAGTAATCGTCGACACCCATAAAATCGCAAACGAAACTAATAAGATATCCCTTATTAACAAGGCGCGCCAAAAATATCTCCGCTGTTTTTTAGTGTCCGCTTGATGAATTTTTTGTTTTAAAATAAATGGATCTAACTGCAATAATTGATAAAAAGTCACCTAAAATCATCTCCTAAAAATCGACTCTTCTCAATTCATTATTCCAACTTTTCCTTCTATGAAATCAGAAGAAAAGTAGTTGTGACGAACATTTTACTACAACTTTTTTTCTGAATCAATACATGCTTTATTTCTTAATTCAATACCTCTCCCGATACGATTTGCTTACTTCATAAAAAATAAGCCTAGAAAAAATCAAAACGATTAATTCTAGACTCAAAATTAAATAACTGTTGAACAAAAGCTAGCGCTTTTTTACATAAACTTTTCCAACAGATCCATTTCTTTTTCTAATTCTTTTTCATCATACTTGTCATACTTACCAGCTTCGTGTGCAATTTTTTTAATCTCATGAATGGCTTTTTTTTCAACAATCCATTTCTTCATACTATGTTTTTTTGTATCCTCATCTAGCGAGCCCAACTCTTCTAAACTTGCATCCAATTTGTTCAAAACGTCGGCAATTTTTGCTAATGCTTGCGCTTCTTTTTCTTCATAGTTTGACATAATAGACACCTCTTCTTAAGTATTTTTCTACTTTAAGTGTACGTCTCTGTCGTTTTATTTGCAACTAATAACTCAACTGCTTCTCAGTACGGAGGATAAGGGATTCGAACCCTTGCACGATGTTACTCGCCTAACGGTTTTCGAGACCGTCCCCTTCAGCCAAACTTGGGTAATCCTCCCTCTACATTCCATCTACAAATGAACATGTAATGAATCTATAGATAAAAAGCCTAGACCCTTACACAACAAGGATTCTAGGCTCTATCTAACTAAATTATTTAGTTTCACGGTGTATTTTTTCTACAACACCATATTTAGACAGACTAGAACTCACAAGGGTTTGCGTAATATCATTTTAATTCAAATTAGCAAAATAGACTATAACAACAAGATAAAATCTACATCAAAAAATTAAAAAAGGCAAGCGAATAGATATATAAATTATACCGAATAAACAAAAAAGGCCCTACTTCCCGTGATTGAGAAGTAGAGCTTTTACATTTTTAATTATTCTATCCATTTATCATCGAAATATTCGTCCACAAATTCATCTATTGTTTCGCAGTGTTCTGGTTCTTCCTCAAACGGATTTTCTTCAAGTATATGTTCTTCACTCCACTTGGTGAAATTATGAATCTGGATATATCTTATATCGTAAAAATCGATTTCTTGTTCACCAATCAGCACAACATCGAATTCTGCCATCCCACGGAAAACACCGCAAACGTGTGGTTTTACGCGATCATATTCATCTAACGAGTTCAACTGGATTTCTAGCACTTTGTTTTGCTTAATAGAACGATCTAAAAAATATTCTATTTGCTTTTGGGATTGTTGGGGTAATCGCTCGATGTTTCGGGCGTGGTATTCGTCTGTATTTTTAATTGCTTCTGTTAATTCGCCCAATGGAAAAGCTGTGGGCCACTTTAATTCGAATGGCCTGTCAACATACTCATTGTAAGGTTTAAACTCTTTTTTAGTTCGTCTCACCATCTGATACACTCTCCTGTCAGAAACATTATACGAACGTTTGTTCTTTTTTTCAAGATAGAAATAAAAAGATTCTTAAAAATATTGGCTATGGCAGAGCTAAAGTATTTTGGTTAGTTAGAATAAAAAAACAACAGTCTTGTAACTCTATACAAAACTGTTGTTTTTTATTATTAAATTTATTTACTCTACTATTTTTCTTTTTTGTTTCTAAAAATAAGATACATAACTACACCAATTACAAAAACAAGGATAGCGGGTATTCCATAAAGTAACGAAGCTTTAACAAATCCGTTAATTTCTTCTACATTAAAGTTAGATTCAAAAGTCTCTATATATTCTCCTAATATAAAAATAAATATAAAAGAAAAAACTAAAGAAAACAGAGTTCTATGACGTAAAAATACACTATGTTTGCATTCAGTTCCTTTTTCATAACAATTGCAGGAAGTTAATTTTCTTCCTGTCAATCTTGCAACCCATTGGAGTAATCCAAAAATTAATAGGCTTAACGACATCATTATCCCTGAGCCAATAATTAAAACTCTCCCAATTGACCATGAATCACTCAATTTCACAACAGCTTCCGATAACCCTTGAAATCCTCCAAATAAACCAAAAATTAAAGCTGAAAAAATTCCCAATATAGCAATAAATTCCGTATAAATTGAACCTTTAATATTCTCTATTTTCTCTAACTGTTTCTCGGTTTTATCTAACTGTTTCTCGGTCTCTTTTAACTGTTCATCTGTTATATATATTTCAGATTGAAGTAACTCTAACTGTTTTTTTATATTTTTTTGACTCTCATCAGTATTTTGTTGGTATTGCTTTGTTAGATCATCTGTTATGTTAAGTAAATTTTTTAATTCTTCAGATTGTATACCCAAAGTTTTAATAGTTTTTTTCGTTTTTTTAGTTTGTTCTTCAGCTTCTTCAGCTACTAGTTTAGCTTTATCGCTTACATTCATCATAAACTCTTTTTGTACTTTGGACAATCTATAGTGGTTTATAAACTTTTGACAAAAAGAATCGATTACATCAAAATCACGTTCACTACAATTATTTTTCAATAATTCTAGATTTATTAAAAGCACTTCATTTTCTTCATCTTTTATTTCAGTGTTGTCATATACATGCTTAGCTATTCTATCATAAGGGAACTCTTTAATTTGTCCTTCGTCACTAAAAAAACGTACTATTAGCCTGCCAGTTTCTTTAAATTCCTCTTTAAGAGAGGAATCATCAAGTTTTTTTTCTTCAAAAAAAGTATCAATTAATGATTCTTTTATGCTTGTTTCCATAATTGAGCACCTTTATTTTTACTAAAAAAATTTTTAATTTCTTCATTAGTATACTTAATTCCTTGTTCACCAGCATTAATTCTACTTTCTTCATTCTTCCATATAGAATGTCCATGGGTCTCGTTTACCAGTTCAAATCCTGTATAATCAGACAAGGAATTCACTACCTCATTTATACTATTCCTATCATCTTGTTCTATAAGTTCTGAGCTGTATTCTTCCTGTACATAGCGTCCTAAAAAATTAGCTTTCTCATTAACTCGAGCCTTTCTTAAAATAGGACCTATATCTGAAATGCCTATGTTACCAGCTCCATTATTTTTGTATTCATGATAAACAGTTGGAACTACAGGACCGTACTTCCATTTTTGTAATTCTTCGTCAATTAGAGGTTCATTTGTTTCGACTAAGCTTTTTGCTTGTAAGTAGTACATAACTTTTTGTAACTTCAAATTATTAATTTCAATATCATGTTTATTACAATAATCAATAATATAATCCGCAACATACATAGCTAGATATGGCTTACTCATAAATTCTCCTCCTTTCTACAATAGAATATTATCATAAAAATAGAACAAAACACAATATTATTTAATACTTTTATAACGTTAACTAACCTTTTCATATCATATTATATACTCCTCTGCTGAGGGGTACGATACTAATATCTAATTTCACATATATATGTACCTCCCCTCACTAAAGAGGGGGCTATTTTCAATAGTTCAATGTTTGGCCAGGATAAATTAAGTTAGGATTAGCTAATCCGTTCCGTTGTGCTAAAGCTTGATAAGTCGTGCCAAGTTTAGCGGCAATACTTGATAAGTTATCACCCAACTGGACTGTGTAAACATTACTTGTTGCTGATCCATTGACTTTCAAAACTTGACCAGGATAGATTAGATTTGGATTGGCCAATCCATTTAATGCCGCTAACGTTTGATAGTCTGTGCCATGTTGGTAAGCAATACTTGATAATGTTTCGCCATGTTGAACTACGTGTGTTGCTTCTGGCTGTTTATCAGGAACAACTGTTGCATCTGGCAATAATTCAATATCGCCTTTACTAATCCATGACAAGATGCCTTCTAGCAATACTCTGCTTCCAGTTACTTCTTGTACTTTATAGCTGTTTCCTTTTACCCATTGCGGAATAGCTTCACCAGTTGCCCATGCATCTACATTAAATTTCACTTTGACGGTATCACCGACTTTAACTGCAGAAGTAGGTGTTTTATCTACTTCTTTACCTTCCTCAATAGCTGGTGTGTCCGTTTCTGGTTTGTCAGTAGCCGTATATCCGTTATCCGTAATTCCTGTTAAGTCTACATTACCATCTAAACCGCCTGCAATATAAGTTGAGGTAAATTGCCAAATTGCAATACCATCCATACTTGGAAAATAATTATACAATGGACTTGGTGTTACCTCATAACTAGGATATGCAGCAATCCATAAAGAGTTAGGAAACTCTTTAATAATTCGCTGATAGTCCACGTATTGCAACGTAAAAGGTTTATAGCTGTAATACATTGGCGTATACCCTGCTTGTTTGATACGGCGCATACCATACAAAATCGTTTCTGTATTTGCGTTTACATCAGAACTAGCGCCATGTTCAAAATCTAATGCAACGATGGAATTTTTAGGCGTTTGGATGCGTGGCAAGAAATAATCCATTGTCGTTTTTGCAATGTCCATGTTTCCCCAAGTGTCATACCAAATGTAGGTATGTGCACGTTTACCTTGGGCAATAGCACTTGCTACTTGCGTTTTATATGTGTATTGTTCATAAATACCGCTAGCATTGTAGCCACCAATCTGGGCAATAGCGAATTTATCATGTGCATAGCCAAAACGGCCTTGTTCGCCTTGATAAATCGCCCAGTCAACGCCTTGATCACCTTTTGCAGCAAATACATTTAAAGGCATAAAAAATAGAGCGACAAGCGCTCCTACTAAAATTTTCTTTTTCATTTTTACTTCTCCTTGTCTTTTAAATTATATGCTGACACACCTGTTACTACTCCTAAAAAAGTTGCTATGGCATTAATAGTTAAAACAGCCATATCTGTTTGCTGCCATCCATAAGCTTTACCTAGCGTGGCAACCAAAACAGAACTTGCAGGTAGCACTGTTAGCACGCCCCATTTGATAATCTTGTAGTACTTATCTGGTAGAATCATTTTTTTGCTCCTTTCAATTCTATTATGTCATGTTCCGCTTCTTGCATTCGACCTTCTAATTTAAAGGTTCTTTCAATTACCCCGTTATGTTTTTCTACTTTCTTTTCTAGCTGTTCAATTCTGTAAGCTGTCAAATTGGCACTAGCTACAACTCCAATAAACGCACCAATTGTGCTGCCTACTAATCCTATAACAGCGACAACAATTTCATTTGACAAAACAATTCCTCCAATAATAAGAACCGCTTAGCTTTCGCTAAACGGTTCCCCACAAATTTTTGTATATTCTTCTTTTGTTAAGCAATTCATATTCACGTAATCAACTAAATCTTGTTTTGTATAACAATTCCAATCATACAACTGTTTAATATTATCGAAACCTGGAAAAGCATTCGTTTTCATCTTATTCCGCTCCTTTCGTAAGTTCAGCGACTTGTTTCATCAATTCGCCAGTCATTCTTTGCGTTTGTTGAATAACTTGATTCTGCTGAGAAACTTGCTTCATTAATTCCGCATTTTGCTTTTGTAAAAGTTCCAATTCCGTAGGCGGTGTTGGCTCTGGTTCTGGCACATTGTCAGGATCGTATATTAAACTTGTACCATTCCAACGATAATTAAAAAAATCTGTTGGCTCTTTTTCTACTTCAAGTTCAATCGCATTAGGTTGTTCCATTGTGGAATATCCTTGTAAATAACCTTGAATATCATCAATCCAAATTTTCATGTTCTCTTTCCTCCTACCATTCATAAACTGCGCTTAAAGCAAACATTTTACTACCAGACCCTGCTGTATCACTAGATGATGCATTCATGTCATTACCAGTAATTTTAGTATCAGTGATATATAAATACTTCCGAACTAAATTAGTGTAGTAACCATGCAAAAGAAAAATAACACCTTTGGAACCTGGATTCTGTGCATGCTGCTTAGGAATAACGAAAAAGTGATAACATGCGCCGTTCAAAGTTCCTTCTTTTGTGTATTCTTGCCATTGTAAAATCCAACCATTTTGACACTGCGAAAGCGGCTTAGAAGGTACTTGTCCGTTTCCTGCTGCTGCGCCATACCATCCGCCCGTCCATAATGGCTCTTTTTTGGTAATTTTTTGATACATTTTATCCGTATCTACTTTAGTTGGATACGATTCAAGCCCATCAATTGCGGCAGTATGTGTTTTAAGGTAAATTGGTTTTCCTTTTTCTTTTAATTGAACAATATCTGTTGTCATTACACTTCCCCTACCTTTTCAAACGTAATTGCTGGCAATCCATCTAGTTTTGTTTTATCTTCTTTAGACATCAAGCCATTTTTTATTGAGGTTGCAACGTCTGTCGTTGTTGCATTTTGCCCTGCTGGACCTTGCGGACCAACGTCTCCTTTATCTCCTTTTGGACCTTGTGGACCTGGGTCTCCCTTTTCACCTTTTAATACTTCTGGTTTCCCTTCCACAGCATTCCAATGTGTTTGAGGAAATACCTGTGTTCCTCCTTGTTTTACTTTAACAATATCTGTCATTCAACTTCCCCTACTCTCTCAAACGTAATATCAGGTATTCTGTCAATGGCTTCTTGAACTTTTTGGTCAACATATTCTTGATTCACTCCGCCGCCATCGCCACCACCAGTTGCTGAAATCACACCATCTTCTGAAATAGAGATATTCGCTCCAGCAGTATAATTTTTCAGTTCTTCCAGTTTCGATTTTAGTTCAGTGGTGAAATTTTGATCTGTTTGTTTTACCGCAGACAACGTGCCGTCTTCGGCAATTTCTAACAGTTGACCAACCTTTATTCCGCCCAATTCGTCTGTAGTAGCGATTGGAAGAATGTACACACCTCCCTCGCCACTTGACAATCGTTGAAACATTTCAGCAGTGATAATACCGTCTGTTTCTTCTGTCGCATAAGGAAGTTCTGTCAGTGCATTTTCTAAGCCTAGATCTGCTTTAGTGATAATTACTGCCCCAGTATATCCATTAACAGATAATACTTTTGATTGACCCGCAATAATTTTTTCTAATCCTCGAACAGCGGATGCATGTGTAATAGGATAAAACTGACGTTCCACGCCATTTTCATCGGTTTCCATCATTCGTTTTGCTTTAACCACTTATTTCACCCACTTTTTCAAACACATAAGCGTTCTGTTTTGTATCATCAACTGTTGCGATAACCAATGCCCCATCGATCGCAGGATAATCAACTGTTCCAACAATTTCTGTTTCATGATTCAGTGAAAAAGCATCATCTTGTAAAATAATCAAGTCACTTATTTCGCCATATTCTAACGTATATAAGCGTTTCTCTAATTTCTGATACAAATATTCCATATCTGCCAATAAACGTTCAGAAATTGAATTATGGCGCACTCCTTGAATGTCTACACGTGCATCAATTAGCTCGGCTAACATCGTGCCGCCAGGATCAATCGTTTTTAAAATATCTTTGATTGATTCGAACCATGAAGTGAAATCTGTTTTTTGCGCATCTCGCCACGCTTCGAACTCTTCTTTTCTAGCATTCATCCAATCAGTAAAATCGCCCTTATTTTCGTTGATAAAAGCGGTCATGTCCGCGATTAAATCTTCAATGGACTGCCAATAAGAACCCATTTCACCTTCTGTTTTCGAAGCAGCATTCACTACAAAGTAAGAAAAGTTTTGCGTTGCACCAATCAGGTTATCACCTTTATGAATACTGAAATATGCTTCTTGTCTGTGTAACGACTGCATAGAATATTCATCAAAGGTATACTGAATAATCCCTTTTTTGGCATTCACAATTTTTGCTGAACGTTGAATCGGATATTTATTATCAATAACCGATTCAAAAAAAACTTCGCAACCTGTTAAATCAAGTGGCAAAGCATTTTCAACTAGTATGGCTTCTAAGACTTCTGTGTTTCGATTTCCTTGTCGTACATTCTGAATACCAATGTAATTGTAAGGTTCAGTTGTACTTAGCGTTGCTTGCCATTTAACCATTGAAAAATCCTCCTTTCGTTATTTTGGTGGAATAACAATCGATTGAATAGAATTAGCAAAATATAATCGGTCATATTTTGCGACAATTTGCCCTTGCTCGGCGTTCTGTTCTATGGTTTGGATACGTCCGTTAGTTAAGCCGTAAATCACGCCCGTGTGACCATATGTTGGGTCTACTGTCCAACCTGTTCCCCATTGGCCACCTCGTCTAATATTGACGATTGCTCCTACTACTAAATCTTGATACGTTGGATTTTGGATTACTCGCCAACCTACCGCATTCCAATCATATGCTTCACCAATATCTGCAGCAGATGATGTATCACCAATTACATGTGAAAAGCCATAAATTGTTCCTGCACCTAAACCACAGCCGCCCATAAAACCAGAATATTCGGCTGGAACGGCATAACATTGCCCATTACCAAGCCATTTGCCCATTAAGGTCTCCAAATGTTCTATGCCAGCTTTTCCTGTTGCAGTAGAAGCTTTCAAATCTTTGAATTTGTCATACCATACTTGTGCATAGGTTTGTCTTTCTGGATGTGCTGCAGCTGGACGTTCAAAGTTTAATTCAAACGCATAAGCAGCTGTTTTAGGCGAGCTGACAACTTTAAATTCATCAACTGTTAATGGACTTACTTGTCCTAACCATTGCCCATTGAACATACACCAATTAATTAATTGAGCTTGGGCTAATGACGTCCTATAGTCTTGTTTGATACCTGCAGCTGCGATTAAGCGTTGTACATATTCTCGGCCATTCCAAGTTGGTGCGCCTACCAATGGATATGCTGAACCGTCCCATTGAACCCATCCGTAAGCTGGACCGCCTATTTGTTCGGTATCTGGGTTCATACTTGGACCAACTTCTCCTTGTACATTTCCGAGGATACCTGCAGCAGCTGCTTTGCTGTATCCGTTAGCTAATAGGTAACTCCATAAGTCCCAAGCAAATTTATCTGCATCGCTTGTAACTTCTGATGGATAACCACCTGTACCAGCTCCAGAACCACCACCACCATTTTGACCAGGGATAACTTCTTTGCCGCCCACAATCAATCGATCAACTGTCAGAATTGCTTTACTTCCATTCGGACCAAAAAAGTTAAAATTATTTCCAACAAAAAACTGTGTAGGACCAGTAATTAAATGTCCTGTTCCTGATTGGTTAGACAAACCAATAATTTTTTGGGGATTATCTGCGACTAATAGTAATGAATTCCCATCAGAAACTACAGGATTTCCATTTTTATCTACTACCCCTGGAAAAGGATTTCCTTTCGTACCAATTGTCCCAATATGACTAGAGCCATTCCAAAATTCCATCCCTTTTTTAGTCAATTCCATGATTTTTTTCTTATTGTTCCAAATTTGCAAAGCACCAGCTACTAATTTTAGTACATCGCCTGTTGCATTATTAAAGCTTGTTTGTAAAACATTCGCGTTAATAATGCCCACTTTAATAAAATCAGCAACGATTTCTCCCTTAGAAGTCATAGCAAGTTCGAACGGACCATTCACGCCGTTGGAGGAATAACCCAAACCATTTAAGTTCCAGCGCCACACACGTTTTGCGGTAGCTACTTTGTTTTTGTCCATGATAAGAATTTCAGACGGGGCCTTTTCTGGACGAAAAACGACATGTCCACCACTGTTTCCAGTAATCCATGCCGTTGCATTTAAAACATTTTGTACTAATGTTTCTGTCCGATTATCAATTTTTTGTTTTAGCTCTTGAGTTTGATTATTTACTGTTGAGGTGTAAAGGGATAAATCATTCCCCAAAACAATATTTTTAAATTTGCCTAAAGTCGGAAACCAAGTATATTCCACCATGCGCTCCGTTACTTCAATATCGACTTCTTTTGCTCGCACGTGTACTACATCACCAAAATGCAAAGAAGAAAGCTCTTCGTACATGTCTTCATACTCCAAGGTGTGTTCTAATGCTACCATGCTAATAGTGTGCGTTACTTTCGGTTCATGAATACGGTCTTTATCAAACAATGACTGACCCCATTTTTTAAGCTCATCAACTGCTTTACATTCCGAATTTTCACGTTTTCCAATTCTTCGGTTACTATCATTTACACCAGCAATTTCTAAAAAGCCATACGTGATTGGCTCTTTATCTTGGTCATAATCATTGTCTGGTACGCCACCGATAAGAAAAAGACTGTTTATAATTGATTCGTCGTCATAGTCCTCATCTATAGCTTCCAAATTAATTCCAAAATCAATTCTAAAGCCATTATCTGCTCCAATTTGTTTTACTAATTTCAAATTAAAGTTATCCATCTCTAATTCTCCACCAGTAACACCTGTTAAATTTTGGTTGCCATTGTTAGAACCAATAATTGCATCAATTGGTCCGACTTGTTTTGCTGTAAATTGATGTGTAGTACCGACATTCGACAAATAGTTAAACCGTTGCTTAAACGTTAATGCAGCCTTTAAATTATTCATAATTTGCGTGCCATTTCCGTTAGCAGTGAACGAATCAATAATGAAATTCTTATTTGCCATAAAACCAATATGTCTCGCTGTCACTGAAACTGACTGTAGATTTTTTTTAATATTGTAAATCTCAAAATATTGATATGATCCATCTTCAACTTGTGCCTTTAGAAAGTTTCCTTTTTTTAAGTACGAGCGATACTGGCCATCTCTTGCATAGTTACCATAGAATCGATACACACCATTTAACACACGGTTAATTTCTGGTAAATCTTGCCAATCTGGCAAAGCCATTCCGTTATCGTTTAAATTTTCAGGAATAGCAGTATAGGCATAAATAAAATTTTGTGTCATAAATACGCGCTCCTATTCCAAAACTTAGCTTCTGTGAAATTTCCTGATATATTTAATGTATTTTGACCAGGATTCGTTTTTATCCAACTACCACGAGTAAACAATGGTAGCCCTTCTTGTATTACTTTTCCTTTTTCGTTATCAATAGTGACGATTCCTGATTGTGCACGCAAAATCGTTAGTGAGTTACTACCAATATTTAACGTAATATCGCCACCTTTTGAATTAATTTCGATATAAGGAAAAGCAATTTCATCACCGTGATCAGTAATTTCAATTGATTTTGTTTTAATCACTTTTGGTTGTTCGTTTACTTTTCTTTTGAACGGTTGACATCTAAATTCAATGTTAAAGGTATAAAAAACACCCCATTCATTTTTGAATGAAGTTGGTTTACTCATTGTACAAATAGCATCTAAATATTTATCTTCATCATTGTGAGTAATAAGTTTACTTTTACCAGTTAACCATCTTTTGACTGCCGCTAAATTTTCATATGGAATAGTTACATCTTCAATTTCATAATCAAAGGGTTCATAATCATTGAACGTTTCATTAAATTCACCACTTCTTCCGATAATCGAATACGTTTCATATCGTTTATTTGGTAAAACCTCTGACAGCTCATTTTCGATAATGCACCCCATATCACGAACTGCATTCAAATCTTTCCAAATGAAATTTGGTTCATCAGGATTCATAAAAATCACGTTGGAACACCTCCTAAGTCATAGAAAGCTTGCGCACTTGCTTTATAAAGCTTGCGATTCATTCGATCTAACTCACTCGGATTATTTGCATCTACTTGGCCAATATGAACATGTTGCTCAATAGTGTTGCCACCTTTCAAAGCACCACCAATTCCACGAGCTTTTTCTTCTGGTGACAATGGAGTTACTGTTGTCTTGCCGTTTTTAGCGGTTAATAGTTCAGGGCCAGCTTCACCAACAATGGCTTGACCATTTAGAATAGTTCCACCTTCTGCTAAATAAGGAATTTTTCCAATATGAAATCCTTTACCGCCAATTCCTGGCACCCATTTAGGTATTTTTATATTGTTTAATCCACCAATAAATCCATTGATTAACGTAATCATGGCATTGATTGGGGCTTTAGCTACTGCAGCGATACCTTCAAAAATACCACCAAAAATATCAACAACACCTTGCCACGCTCTTGACCAGTCTCCAGTAAATACTCCCGTTACAAAATCAACGATACCGCCAAAAATACGCTTAATTGCATTTACGTAATCGCCAATAATTTTTGCAGCCCCATCCATGGCACCACCAATAAATCCTGTGATGAAATCAAAAGTAGATTTTGTCGTATCTTTCAAAACATTAAATACTCCAACCACAATATCTTTAATTACTTTAAAGGAGGTATTGATAAAATCCCTAAACCAACCGATTTTATTATATGCAACTACAATTGCAGCTACCCAAGCGGCAACCGCCGCAATTACTAAACCAATTGGTGACGCAATAAAAGCAATAACTGGAATCAAACTACTAATGGAACTAGCAAGTGTTCCTAAAACTACTAATACTGGACCGATAGCAGCGGCGATTCCTCCAATTACCACAATTAACTGTTTTGCGTTTGGAGATAAATTCGTAAACCATTGTTGTAAATTTTTTAACCATTCAGTTAGATTTTGCAGACTAGGAGCCAATACTCCTAAAATAGTTTGCCCTAAATCATTTAGAATTAATTTGATGTTATTCATTGCAACTTTTGCTTGGTCAGGGGGATCTTGCATATCATCAAATGTTTGATCTAAAGCTCCACCAGCTTCTTCTAAGGCTTTTACATACTCATCAACTTCAAAACGACCACCTTTTATGGCATCGGCTAAATCTGGACCTGCTTTTGAACCAAAAGCTTCAATTGCAAGTGTGGTAGCAGAAGCAATGTCAGGCGCATCTTTTATTTGTTGCATAACTTTCTTAAATTCTTCTCCTGAATTTTTTCCTTCTTTCCCCCAGTTACTGATTGCTTTTTTCATACCAGAAAATGCAATTTCAGTATTAACACCAGCTTTTTCCCAACCAGCAAATAAGGCGATTGCATTTTTAGTATCAATGCCCAATGCACGCATTGGAGCACCATATTTCGCTAAGTTTTCAGCTAATTTGTCTACACTAATACCAGACTTTTGACCAGCAACTGTTAAATAATCTAAAACCTGATTATATTTATCTGCTTCAATACCAGCATCACCCATAGCCCTTGTGACTAATTGAATAGCTCCTTCTACATCAGTTTTATTTACTGTGGCAAATTTTAAAAAATCATCAGAAGCTTTTTCTAATTTTTCACCAGTAAAACCAAGTCTTGTATTTACTTCACCTACTGCAATACCAACATCTTCAAAACTATCAGGAGCATTAGCTGCTACATTTTTGAATGATTCCTGTAACTTTTCTAATTCTTTCCCTGTAGCTCCAGTTTTAGCCGTTACAGTATCCATTCCTTCATCAACTTCACTAAAAGCTTTTATAGAAGCTGTACCGATCCCTACAATTGGCGCTGTCAATCCAATACTCATTTTTTTACCAACTGACTTCATTTTGTCACCAGTTTTTTCTATTTTGGCAAGTTTTTCAGCTGTTTTTACTGATAAATTACCTTGTTCTTTCAAAGCTTCATTGGTACTTTCCAATGCAGAACGCAGTTTATTTTCACCTGTTTCGGATTCCAATAAACGTTTATACAGCTTTTGTGATTGCTCTGAATATTCACCAGTTTCTTTTACTGATTTTTCGTATTCTTCACGTAATAATTTTGTTCTTTGTTCAGCTAAAGATAATTGTTTTTCTAATTTTTTCTTTGTAGCTGTTAGTTTTTCAGTTTGAGTTGCATTTTTATCCATTGCGGATACCTGGTTTTTGTACTCGGTAGCCGCTAAGTTCATTTCTTTATTAATGTCTTTAATTGTTCGTGAATAGTTTATTTCCCCATTCATCTTAAAATTTAAGACAACATCGGATTCTTTCTTTGACACGTTAGCGCTCCTTTCCTACCACCAAGGACTTTTATCCATTGTCACACTTCTAGGTGGTTCAAACTCCGTATTACTTACTAACCACTGAATATATGACTTAAGCCACAAGTTGGGAGTTGCTTTTAAAAAGAAGTCCTCACTCCATCCCAAAAGAGTGAGAGCTACATATAAATAAAAAGCCCACGGCGTTCCTATTTCCGTTGAGGCTTTTTCTTTTGATTTTTCCTTTTTTTCGGAGTTTGATAATCTTGTGGCTTCTTGGATTTTTTTAAGTCTTCAACTTGAAAATTCTGCTTTGCAAATACTTCCATGCATGCACCATAAATTTCAACAATTGTGGCACTCATACCTAAAAACTTAAAAATGGTTTCTGGCGTTTCTTCCAATCCACCAGTTCTTAGCATGCCATAAATCAACGCACGCATAATTTTTAAATCAGAAGCTGATAAATCTTTTGATGAAATACGACCACCGCTTTTGTTAATCATTTCATTCATATCTGCTTCAAATTTTGAATAGTCATCATCATAAACATCAGCAATATACTCCATTGTTTCCATCGTTAACAAAATGGGAAACTGATGCCCTTGAATAGTAACTGTGGGTGTATCTGAAATAACAATCCCATAATCCGCTAATTTTGCCATTATTCACTGCCACCTCCACGTGAAGGACCTGCTAGTTTCTTCCATTGTTCTTCGTCATAAACAGGTTGTGCGATAAATTTTTCAAATAGTTCAATTGAAGCACTATCCCGATTAGAATCAAAACTTGAATACATAACATTATTGTATGTTAAACCAGTTGAAACAAAGTTAGCAGTTACATCATCAATTTTGGTTTCATCTTCTGCAGTAGTGTATTCTTCATCAATAACATTTGATAACTGCGTTTTAGGATACCAAACAGCTTTTTTTCCACCATTTTCAATATTTCCGATAAACCCAAAGGCAAAATAAGGAAATTCTCGCGCAGTGTTTTTACCAAAAGTCACTCCACTTTGAGCGATTAATCCTTTTATTTCATCCATCACCGCAATAGGAATGCCCACATGATCTAACGCAATTTCATGTTTCGTTTCGCGACTTACGCGTCGGAACATTTTACTTGATGCCCATTTTTCTAAAGCTGTTCCATTCCCTTTAATTCCCAATTTTGTGGCTATTGGCAAACGAACAACCTCGCCAAATGCTGGTTCTGTACCTACTGCATCTTTTGTGGTCATCATGGCAATTAAGATGTCATCTAAGCCTTCAAAATAATACACATCTTGTTTTCCCAATTTACTCATCCTTTCCATAAATCTAATATTTGTTGAGTCATAATTTTTTCAATTTGATCTTTATTTTGTTCAAATGTTCCACTGGCAAAATGTTGCGCTTTTTGATTTACTGTTCCGTTTTCAGCGAATCGCCAGTAAAAGGCTGTATCTTCAAAAGCTACTTGTACTTCATCATCTTTAATATTTACTTTCACTTGATCAACCATGTGCTTCTTTTTTAGAAGCGATTTAGGTATATTGGGTAGTAATTTTTCCATATAAAAATTAGCTGCAGTGGTTAATGATTCTATTGATAATTTTGTCGCATCTACTTGCGAAAGCTTTCCTAAATAGTCTGCCATATCTGCAAAACCATTATTATTTTCCATCTTCAATACACCTCACATATGTGTAAAAATTTGTCACAGTATCATCATTTTCATCGCCTTGAATGCCTACAAAATCAGTGTAAGGAATACCAGCTTCCTCCAATGCATTTTCTAAAGCAATTAAATCCTTTTCAGTACCTGTTGTATAAAAAGAGATTTGATAGTAGGGCATTCGTCTATGCACTTTAGACGATGCCATTTTTTTACCTTGACTAACATTTGAATAAACAATATATGGATAGTCCGTTTCTTTTTCCGCTTTATCACGTGTCACAGGTACGCCTATTGTTTTTAGCGCTGCCCTTAATTTTTCAAAACTAATCGACATAAGCCAAACTCAACTCCATTTCTCGTTTATCCATATTTGTGTAAATACGAGTGATTTTATAGGTCACAGAATCGATTCTAACAGCGCTAAACTTTTCTGTGATAGATTTATCCAATCTCACTTTAATCCGTCTGACAACGTCTGTTTTGGCTTGCTGTGAAAGATATTTTTCTTGTGCAGTTACTCCAATATCTTCGTACCATAAAAGCCTGTTAAGTTTATAAGTTGTAACTACTTTATCGTTCGAATCTGTTTCTTCTTTTACATTTAGCAAGTCCGCTTTCCAACGAAACCTATTCGTCTGCCTCTTCGGCATGTTGAATCACTCCTTGGATGATAAATGGCGTGATCGCATTCAACGCCTTATCTAATTCATCTTCTGAAACACGATATTCATAAGCAATACCAGCAACCATCAAAATTAAATATTCTTCTTGCCCTCCAGTTGCAGTTTTTACATAATTTTTTGCCATATTTAAATAAAAAGAGAGCATGGAATCATCCATCCCCTCTTCAAAATGAATATGTGCTTTGAATTTTTCTTCTAAAGATAATGTTTCAGCTTCGTTATTCACATTAACCACCTACTGGTTTTGTAATTTCATAACGATAAACAGCTGGCTCGAATGGTGAGTAAACTAATTGGCCATCTAACAAGTTGTAAATTTGGAAACCAACTTCATTTTTTCCAGAGAATTTTTCAACCAATTTTTGAATTTCTAACGCTCCAATAACTTCTTGAATTTTGAAAGCAGAAAAATCACCAAAATATAATACTGGTGTATCTGGTTCACCTTTTTTATCTGCTGCATCGGTCCAATCAACTGGATAACCAACTAATTGATAACCAATACCACCTTCTGCTTGCGTGAATGGTCGTAACAATGGGAATCCATCATCTGTTTTCATTTTTTCAATAGCTGTTAAAGCTGCACGATTAATAATAAAACGACCTTTTTTCATTACTTCTGTTACTGGTGTATTTTTAAATTCAATCAATGCATCATATAATTTTTGACCAGCACCTGCAGCTGTTAAATCTACAGGTTTTTCAAATGCAACAGCTTTTTTAGCTAAAGCTCCTGGGTTTTCATTTCCTGCATCGTCGCCATTAAACATATAATTAATTTCTTTGCGAACATATGCTTTTTTCAATTCTTCTACAACAATATCTTCTACTGGCACACCAGACATTTTTAATAGTTTTTTCGTTACAGTTGCCAATGCATCAAATTCTGCTGGATCAAGTAAAATTTCATCAAATTGAATCGCTGTTTCAGTAATATCTGTCGTACGTTCTTTTTTGTTTACATTAGCTTCTGCTTTTTTCACAAGAATTGGATACTTCACATCGCCAGCCGTGCGAATCACCGTTCCGTATTTACGCAATAAGTTTTCTTCTTGAGCATAAGAAATCACTTCTGATGCAATCACTTCTGGTACTGTCACTGAACCATTGCCTGTTTCAATACCTAATGAACGTGCTTCACTTTCTGAAATATTACCAACAACGAAATCGGCAAATGCTTTACGAATTTGTTTTTCACGTTGTTCATTAGACATCGCATTTCTAGCCTCCATTCCTTCATGAATTGTGCGTAACAAGCCATCACGCTGTTCTTGACTAATCATGCCGCCACGATTTTCTTCATTTTTATCATTGTTATTTTCGTTCGTATCTTTCTCACGATCTTCTTTATTTTCATCATCAGTATTATCGGATTTGGCGGTTCCATCATCGCCTTTACCATCACCAGATTCTGAATTATCATCCCCTAATTCAGCTTTAATGGCTTTTAATTCATCGATTAAACCATCGATTTCTTCATTAACTGAATCTAAATCTGCTTCACGCACTTCTCCAGATTCAATTTTGCCTTGTAAATCACTTAATCGTTTCTCGTGACGAGCTTGTAATTGACGTAATAATTCTTTGTTCATAATAAATTCCTCCTACGCTTCAAGCGCTGTTTTGATTTTTTTAATTAATTTTTTTCTAGTTTTAATATCTTGCTTCATTTCTTGTTTGTTTCTTGCTAGTGCTGCTTCTGTATCTTCGTAAGCAGGTAAAGAAACAATAGAAACTTCATACAATTCGACTTCATGGATAGTTCTTAAAACTGGGTCTGAACTATAATCCCAAGTTTCTTCCGTTGGATAAAAACCAAAGCTACACTGATTAATGTCCCCACGTGACATTGATTGAATCAAGTCATTGGCAACAGTTGTATTGGGCAACTCAACTTCAAATCGTAGTCCCTTATCATCTTCTTCAAGTTTCAAAGTTCCACTTCTTGTGCGCCCTAATACTTTGCCCCAGTCATGATCGAATAAACAACGAACATCAGAATTTGACAAAGCACGACTGAAAGCTCCAGGCTTAATCACTTCATTTAGGCCTTCCCATAATTCTGTTGGACTATTAAACACCGCCGCATAGCCAGTAACAATCTGTGTTTGACTATCTTCTTCGCTTCTTGTTTTAAGGTTTGTGATGTCAAATGTCCGAATTTCCTGTTTCTTCATTCTTACCACCTCCTTTCAAGTCATCCTCTGTTGTCAATGAGTTATCGGTAGCATTCTTTTTGCCGATTTCCGTTAAATCATTTGAAATATAGACGGCTTGTGTTGCTTTAGTATTTTGTCTAGGAAAACCAAGCATTTCTGCCACATTATCAGGACTGGTAATACCAGTTCGAACAATGTTGTACCCAATATTTGTTTTGGTGGAATAAGGTACAAAGTCCAAAATATTAATTTTCCATTCCACTCGATAACCAGAATTAGGCACAAAAAAAAGAGCCGAGTAATGCTCGCTCTTATTTTTTAATATTGGTTTAATTGCTTTGTTGTGCAGATACATCATTGCTTTTTCAATATCTGTTCTCATTAATGCTTGATAAGTATTTACATCTATTCCTAAAAATTTTCCTAGGTCTTTTTTGTAAACACCCAAATAATTAAGAATAGCTGCATCATCAATTGGGCTTTTTAAAGTATCAATTGAGTATCCTTTGCCCAAAGGAATCATTTTAACTGAATGACTATCATTATCTTGCGTTTCTTCCAACTGATTTAAAATAGCTTTTACTATCTTTTGTTGAGCGCTGTTATTTGGATTGATATGCGCATCCAGCTTTAACAAGAAAGCGAGCAAGCCGCCTTTCTTATATTTTTCTGTCAAAACCTTTTCAGCACTTAAAACACCTTCTAGTGTGCTTTTTGCAAGATCAATAATTCCAGCACCTTTTAAGGAATCCACACCAATGTTTTTTATATGACGAATCATACTCCCTGGTATTGGTTGGCCATTCATTGAAAATTTTTCAATCAAACGATCATCTAATTTCGTTTGAACACCATATCCTAAATGTAACTGGTCATTATCTGTAATAGGAAAAGCTTCACCATTGATTAACAATGTATTTGTTTCAAGCTTTGCAAATTCAAAACCAGTTAAATAATCATTAGGATTTTTCAATATGTTTAGCAAGAAATGGTTTTTGACTTCTTCGCCATCAGGGCCAATTACTACTGGCTCTGCTAGTGCAACTTGATTAGAAATATCTTGTACCAATTCATAAACATCAGACGATTCCATAATAGAAGAATCGTTAACAAAACGTTGTGAATATCTTGTTACATTGCCATAAATATCTTCAATCCAGCCACGCTTTTCCAAAAATCCATATACAGCATTTGAAAGTCTATCTCTTAGCTTCAAAATCTCACCGCCTTTCTATTATCGATAGATAGAATCTAAATATTCATCCATATCATCTTCGTTGACATCAATCATTTGATCCATTGTTTCCTTATGCGCACAAAGAAAAGCAACAAATCCATCGATCTTTTTCTTTGACTGGTTTTTACTTGGTACTTTACGACCTTGAAAATCCATTTTGACAACCACATTTAAAGCGCAATACAAAAATAAAGGATTATCAAACATAATCCTTTGCTCATAAAATAATCGCTCGGCATCTTCAAGCGGCGAGTTCAATACTCTTGCGTACTGATCAACTTGCACACATTCCAAGCCTAAATTTTCTAATTTTTCAACTAATCGGTCACTCATCGCTGGATCATAATTGACTTGTTGAACATCATAAAAATCCATGCAATCTTCAATAAAATGAAATATTTGTTCTTGGTCAATTAACTTACCATCACAAAATTCAACAAATCCTTGTTCTGCTAATTCAGAATACGGCACATTATCTTCCTTTTCTCGAAAATCAATATTTTCACTAGGAATAAAATATAATTGTTTTACTTTGAGTATCGCTTTTCCTTCGGCATCCCATGTAGGAAAATTTAATGATACGCAAGTTAAATCTCGGCTTTTAGATAAGTCCAAACCAATCCAACAAGGCTCCCCACTTAAGTTTCCTAATTCATTTGTGGGAACCAAACACGGTTCCACTTGATCTTGTTCAAAGAAATTATCTGCACCATTCACAAACACATCTAAATGCTTCGTTAAAAATTCAGCTTTCGAGTGAGCGGAACGTTGCGCAGTTTTAAAGGCTGATTCTAAAGCAGACAAATCAACAGATATTCCCCAGTTAGGATTGCACATTTCCCAAACTTTTTTATCTGTCCAATCGTATCCTTTATTTGGTTCATAAATCAAAACAAAGTTTGAATCATTATCATCACGCTTCAAGACTTCTTTTGCTTCTTTATAAACACGAATACCAACCGAACTACTTCCTTTACCAGCTGTAGAAATATTAAACATTAACGGCTGTGGCAATGAAATTTGTGCAGATTTAAAGTTATCGTACTGCTCCATTTTCTCTTGTTTATGCAGCTCATCATTTAAAACAAAATATGGATTGGAACCTTCTATGTTATCAATGTTTTTTGTCTGAACAATAAACTTATTTGTATAAGCCATATCTACATATAAATAGTCATACGTAATACTTGAAACGGTGCCTTTTGGACCTTTAAATATTTTAGTCCCATCTAATAGCACTGGATTATTTAGTATAGTAGCGGCAAAAGGCTTAGCAGCATACTGAGCTTGCGCAAAATCAGAAGCACATGCATAGCAATCGACAGATAAGGCGCCTTCGCCATACATCGCATACCCCAACGCACCTACCGCTATTAGTGTTTTCCCATTTTTCTTTGGTATTTGTACGTATGCCTCACGAGTAACACGGACTACTTGCCCTTTTTCATTTTCTTTTACCCAGCCATAAATCCAAGAATAAATGAATTTTTCCCATGGCTCTAAAAGAAATGGTTTACCTACCATATCGCCTTTTGTATGAACAATAAAAGATTCTACCCAGTCCATCATTTCATTTGCACGATCAACATCAAACCAAATATCTTTTCGTTTCTTCCATCGATACCAACGATCTATTGCTAAACGAACCGTTTTTGGATATTTCTTAGGATGCTTTCGAACTTCTTTCGCAAATAAATCAGCATAATTTACACCAGGTTCAATCATGTTTCATTCCCTGCCTTTTTACGCCATTTTTTCCGATGTTCTGCCAATTCATCTACAGGCTTTTCTTCTGGCCGTTTCATTTCTTCATCTGCTCTAGCTGTTGAACCACCAGTAATTTGTCTGCCTGTTTTTGACTTATTGGTCAATCCTAATAAATCCAATGCTTTCATTTTTTTATCGGCCCAAACTTCGACTTGTTGCGCTAGTGGATGCTTGCTATTGTTAGTAGCTCCAGCCTTGTTTGTTGTTTTTTGGGTTTCGGGAAATCCTTTTTCTTTCCACAACATGTATTTGTATTGGTAAACTTCAAAAATATCCAAGTATGATTCAATCAATGGATCAAGAGTAATTGTGTATAAATCAGACTTGCGCATAATTTCTAAAATTCGCGTTTTTTCGTGATTAACTTTTTCATCAATAATCGCCTTGCGTTGCGCTTTTGTGGTCATTTTTTATACACCCCCCTTTTATTTTTAAAATTTTTGACCTAACGACACGCGTGACTGCCCCCTACCCTATCCCCCGACAAAAATTTTGAATCAAATTTGATAGGGGGGCTTCATTTTTTAAAATAAGATGGAAAAACTTTTTTCTCATCTGCTTCATTTTCTTCAATCACATGACACTTCGGACATAACAAACGAATATTGTTTGGATCAAGCTTGAGCATTTCGTTCTTCTTGATTGGAATCACATGATGTCGATGTGCTTGCCTTCCAAATACAAAACGGCCACATCTTTGACAGCAACCACCTTCTCTTTCATAGACAAAGTCAGCGACATCTTGCCATTCTTTTGTTCGATAAAATGATTTGTTGTCATGATGATAAACATTGATTGGCTTTTTCTTTTTTCTTGACTTCCTAGCATGTTCTGAACAATAAGCTCCTTTTTCTGTTGTATTAGAACAACCTTCAAACTGACAATAGCGCATTATTCAGATTCTTTAATAATATTGAGAATTTCACCTTTTGCACGTACAGCACTTGGAATCTCAATACCTTTTCGTTTTGCATATTCACGCAATTCTTTTACATTCATTTCTTCTAATACAACAGATTCATCATCAGACGGAACAATCTCATCTTGTTCTTCATCATCAGCAGCACTTGCAGTTGTTAATAATCGTTCGCCTTTTATTCCATCAATATCAATCGTTACATTCCCAACAGTAATTGGTAAACCACCAACATATAAATCAGCTTCTTTACTTAGCATTGATTCAGGATTTTCAGTAACTTCAAAATCAGGTTCTTGGCCTTTAGGAACAAACACATTTCTTTTTTCTTCGGTATCCCAATACTCTTTACCAGATGCTGAACTTCTAATTAATACACGCATTGTTTTGTTAATCCCCTTTCAAAATGAAAACTCTACTACACTTAAAACAAAAAAGACTGCATATAAATGCAGCCCTCGTGAAAGGTAGTAGCGCCAATTTGTTTGTCCGAACATTCATTGACGATCTATATTATTTAAGCAGCTTATGCCACTTACCGGAACAATAGGACTCGAACCTATACTAACGGTTTTGGAGACCGCTGCTCTACCGATTAAGCTATGCTCCATTAACTCTCGCAAACCTGTAGAAAAAAGAGAGAGGAAATTCACCTCACTTCTTTAGTTTTATAATTGGTGGTTTGCGAGAGAATCTAAATGAGATCACAAGTGACTAAACGAAGAAAGTAGAATTTTTTTACTTCCTTGTAATCTCAAATCAAAAAAATAAGTAGGCAATCGTTCCGTTAATGTATTTGTGTACGTGTGTCGCATTTCTTATTTTTTTGACACTATCATAATAACTCGTTTAGAAGGTATATGAAGTGTAGATAAAGTGTAGATAAAGTGTATAAAAGAGGTATAAAAAGTGTAATAAATGGCTACTTAAAAGCAACCAGTTCCAGTGCCGAAGCAAATTGAACAATTATCATATTAGATTCTTGTTTCACTGATTCTTCACTGATACAGTTTCGTTGCGCTGCTAGATAGATTGGATTGCCGTTGATATAGCGGTCATAGAAGATTCTTTTTCTTCTCTCGGTAACATCTGGTTTGTGCGGATGTTGAATCGCAGAATACCCTCTAACAAAAAGCTTATGAAGGTAATCAAACTCTTCTTGGGCTTCTTCTTTCTGGATTAACATTTGCTCGGCTTCAAAAGTGTTATTGGCCGTTGATGGCGGAACCAAAGAGAATGAAGCTGTTACTTTTGGTTCCCTTGGCTGGCCAACACGACATCTAGCAGCAAGGTATGCAGATAAGAACACACTGACGTTATGTTTCGTTTGTTCCATATCTACATCTTTTGCATCTGGTGTTTCATATTTCTTTACGTCAAAAAGTACCATCCTTTGATTCCCCCGTTTATGGTATAATATTCGTGTCGAGAATATTTTTATAAAAAGATAAGGAGGAATTTTTAGTGAATAACCATAATTCTGTATTATTAAGTATTCTTCAAAATATTAAGGAAAACCCTTTTGGGGTACAAAAATTAGAGGCACCTGAAAATAAGCTGACTTCATATTTTTTTCTTGCAAAAGAAGAAATAATAACTGAAAAGTATGCCAAAAAAGATTCATCAGGGTACTATATTCTTACATCTTCTGGGGAAGATAAAATTAACGAATTAAAATTAAAAAATGTTTAATTAAAGAACAAAATACATTAAAGCGGAATAATCATTTCCGTTTTTTTTTATTTGTTGAAATATTTTTTATAACCAGCATCAATCAAAATGCTTTCAATAACATAAAGGTCCGTTTTCTGCTTCAAACTAGCCTTAAAACTTTTGGCAATATTTCTAGCTGTTTCTAAAGAAACAACTTCATATGTTTTAGCCAATGCATCCGCAATTATTGCGGATGTTGGCGTATAATAAATCTCAAGCAAAATGAACACTCACTTTCTACAAGATTATTCTTCGATTTCTTCTTCATCATCTTCAACTGTCTTTTCAGGGAAAATGATGTTCTCTTTGTTTTTGCTCCAAGAATCTGCAAACGGTGCAAAATGTTGGCGTGCAAGTTCAACTTGGTTGATTAGATTTTCAACTGAAACATCATGATCAGCCGCAATTTCTTCTAGCGCTTCCCCTTCATCGATTCGATGCAACACGCCACGAACATTGATTGTTACTGATTCTGGCCATTCGATTGTTGTTGCCTTCTTGATGAATTCATCAATGGTTTCTTTCGATACTTGCACAGCAACTTCTTCGACTTCTTGCACATCATCGCCCATTTCTAAAGAAGTTTGTTCTTCTTTTAGAACTTCAACTGTTCCGTCGTTATTTACAACGTATTCGACATTTGGTTTATTCGTCTGCTTGTTAACTGGTACTTTGTATTCTACTGTTTCTGGCTCAATGGTCGTTGATACTGTTTTGCCTAAAAATTCGTTTAAACTTTCATATTTTCCTTTTAATGAAGCGTTGCTAACCACTAATAGCACTTCGATATTTCCGTTTGATTTAGATGTCACTTTTTTCACTTCTGGTCTGAAATTTACTTGTTTTGTCATTTTATTTTCCTACTTTCGTTTAATAATTAGTTGCATCTTTCCATTCGTAATCGAAATTATCGGTTATGAATGGTCTTTTTTCGTTTAAAGGCATAGTTACACCTTGAGTGATCACTTTAAAATCTCTAGCACGAACAACAATCGCTTCAACTGGATGACCATATCTAAGGGCAAATAGACGAAAACGAAGCTTAACGGATTGGTCAATGCCATACACGCCAAAAGAGTTTTTAATGTCAATAACATGTCTCCAACTCCCATCTAAGTTTTTTATTATGAAATCAGGTGAATAAGCTATCGCCGAAATTTTGCCTATACCATCTGCAGTTGGTGTAAGTTCAGTTAGTTTAAACCGTGGATGAACTTCAAAAGGTAATCCACAATCTTTGACAAACTTTGTATAAAAGTTAGCTTCCTTCTGGCTATCAAATGTGTAACCATCAATCGTGACTTTATTTCCTCGCTTATTCAGGGCTGTGGGGGATTGCATTGTTTTAACTCCCTTTCCTTGGTCGCAGTTTCCGCTCGAACTGCTTTTCCATCTTTATTGCATTCAGGACATGGAACGGGCGTTGCATAATTAAATCTATCTTTGCCCCAAATCACACGCTGATCTTGACATCTAACACACTTCATTCTCATTTGGCCCCTTTCATCCAGGCTTGATTACTTTTGGTTGCTTTTTCGGACGGTTCCTTCTTAGCAACCCGTTTGATAGCTTTTCCTATATGTTTCTTCGATTTTTCTGGCATTATGATGGCTTCCTTTACTTCTGAAACAGTTCCGCCAGATACGATTGTTGCGATAGCTGCTGTCTCTTTTTGCTCAAATAGCACAGCATCTTTTAAATTAGCTACTGGTCGACCATCTTTGCCAAGATAGGCTGAAATTTTCACTACATACGGCATTGAATGATTCCCCTTTCTATTGATTTATTTTCAAGGCTTTAAAATGCGTTTTAAGCCTTTTTTCTTTCTTTACATCTATTTATATTCGCTTGATTGTAAAACTGTTCTACGCTGAATATATTCGCTAAAAATAACATTTCAGATGCCTGCTACTCGTTTGTCTGATGTCCCCTCAATTTTCATCACAAAATCTTGTGAATTACTCATGATACGAGAAAGAATTCTCTCCCCATAAGCTTGGCTCATTTCTTTACCTGTTAAGTTCGTTGTAAATACTGTTGCTTTATTCTGCCGAGCCTCTACAATGCGATTTAAGGTGTCATTATTGAAGTTGGTACTGTCATTCCCTTTAACGCCTAACTCGGCCCCTAAGTCGTCCAAAACAACTAAATCAGCGCTTTTTATCTCTGCCATTAAGGTTCCTGTTATTGTCTTTCTGGCTTGTTCATCTTTCATCGCAAATTTTAGCTGTTCTAAGAGTTCCGCATAGCTAATAAATAAGCAGCGTTTATCATAGTTTGATTTCTCCAACACTTCCCATGCCGTTGACATAGCTAAATGACTTTTACCAACACCGCTTTTTCCTGAAAGAATCATATGAATTGGTTTATTCAAAAGAATTTCAGTCGTGGCTCGATTGGCAATTTCAAAAGCAAGCTTAGTTTCTGTGTCTACTGTTTTGTAAGTTTTAAAACGACAATTAATTAAATTTTTGTCGGTATAAAGAGAGCTGTACTTCAAGTAATTAATCGCTCTAGCTTTCAAACTATCGTTAAACATTTTCTCTGTTTCGAGGTCTTCTGCTTTTTTGCGTGCTTTATAGCCACATTCCATGCAAGTTGGCGGACATCTATCGGACCCATCTTTATTTTTGGCACGCCACGCATAAAGATTTCCTCCGCACTCTGGACATGGATCAGGTGTGATATAAAGCAACGTTTTAATCATTTTTGAAAATCCATCTGATGCTGACTGCATTCTTTCACTTCCTAAAATCCAAGATCATCGTAATCCGAATGACCTGTATTTGATTTCTGTTGCTTGATCGTTTTCTTTTGCTTCCTTGCCGCTTCTCGATCATCAACAGATTTGAATCCTCTTTGTTCCCAATCTTTCAATATGGCATTGATATAGTTATAGTTTCTTGCGTTTGCATCAATAGCAATTTCAATAGCTTTAACAATTAATTGTTCAGCATCTTTTTGACTAGCTCCGATTTTTTCAAAATCAGAAATCCAATAATCAAAATCGGTCATAGTTTTAGACGACATCAATCCAAATCCGTTGTTTTCCCAAATTGAACGAAGGGACGACCCTTTATTGTTGTTATTAATATTCTTTTCATTCTTATCATTCTTTTCATTCTTGTTTGTGTGCACTTGTTGTTCACTTGTTGTTCGTTTGATGTTCACTTGATGTTCACTTGCTTGATAATCATCCCAGTTATTTATTGATACGACGCTGTATTTCGTAGTTGATTTGATGTTCAACATTCCTTCTTTTTCAAATCGTTTTAACCATCTCCATACAGAACCGCTGTTCACTTGATGTTCACGTTTGACACCTCTATTCATCTCAAACGTTATTGCGTCGCGCCCTGTGACGAATTCTCCGCTGTTCAACCATATTTCTTTTCCATTAAAAAGAAATTTTCTGTTTTCGTGGCTAGCTTTCATCAAACACAAGTTCCACAATTTGTACATGTAAGGATTAGTCCATACGAATGAATCCATTACCTTACGATACAATTTGACGTAACCAGCATTCATTCGTTATGCACCTCCTATAAATCGTCCATACTGGTAAAATTTGTAATTTTGTTGTGTCCTCTACAATATTCACAAATCCCACAACTAGCTGGTTCTTCTTCACCGTTTTTCACTCGTACAACATGCTCGATGTTTTCTTTTAATTCTTCTAATTCGTATATCATTTTTTCTTCGCTAAGAGTGATTAGTTTTGCTTCACTAGGTGTTTGTTTCGAAACGGCTGCAATGAGAGGAAGAAAATTTTTGTCATATTGTTGACGAAGCAATTCGCAATAAACAGCCATTTGTAACACGTAACCGAAGCGTTCAATGAAGTTTGCTTTTCTGTTTAAACGTTCATCCCATTTCTTCTCATGCATATCTTTGGTTGTTTTGATGTCTACAAAATACTTTTCTTCTAAATTCAAACAATCAATTTTCCCTTTCCACATTGCACCACCAATTTCACCTGTGACGATCACTTCTTTTTCACCTTGATAAATATTTAAAAAGGCTTCTTCTTGTTTTAATCTTTCAATCATCTGCTCCGCAATTTGGAAATCTTTCAGTAGGCCAAACGGTTTTCTTGAAGAAAACATCTTGCTTTTATTTTCTTCTTTAAATGCTTCATGAATTTCTGGTGATTCAAAGTAAGAATGAACATAATTACCAACTAGCAATGCTTTTTGATCACTCTCTGGTGTCCATTCGCCTTTTAACTTGGCAAGAGCTGCAGCTTCACATTCAAGAAATTTTTTATATTGAGAGACAGACATATAAGCTAGGTCCGCTTCTTGTGAATAATAATTTTCATCAGAAAGGATAATCGTCTTCTTCAATCGTTGAGACATCAGCTTCACTCTCTTTCTGATTGGTTTCATAACCAGCCATCACATCTAAAGTTTCCTGAACTGGCTCTTCTAAAATTCGGTCCGCCGCTTTCATTAAATCTTCTTTTTCAATTGGTTTGGCTTGTTCAATATCGTTTTCTTGCTCACTAACTTTTTTATTGTTGGCAAATAATTTTTCTTCAAGTGCTATTGCTGTATCTGCAACTGGTTCTGCTTCCTTACGTCTGTTTTCATCATATTCGTATTCTGTTGTTCTATTAATCGCATCTGTCAGTAAATCACTATCATCGCTTGTATTGATAAATGTTTTAGAGGCTCGATTGATTACTGTACGTTTAGCCATTTCTCCCGGAAAATCATTTTGAACATTTTTTGTTTTCGCTTTGCTCCAAGATTTGTCAATTTCTTTTTTTGTCATAACGGTATAAACACGTTCGCCATCGTTTTTTTCAATTACTGCAAAAGCACCAATAATTTCATTGTCTTGATTTGCGAAGTCTGGCTCAAATTCTTTAACGACTGTTCTGCCTTTTTCACTGCCAATCCTAAACACATCACCTTTGTGAACAACTTCCGCCCAAATATCTTTAACATTTGATAAACGTTTCAAAACGGCTTGTGTTCCAAAATATGATCGTTGCATTTGTAACTCTTTTCCATAAACAACAAAATAACATTGGGTTTTTGCTGGACTTAGGCCTTGAACAACCATATCTAATAAAGTGTTAGCAACAGATTCTTTTGTAACAACTTCTAAAGCAGGTCTTTTATTTCGATCTTGTACTTTTTGAATTGCAAACCATGCTGATTTTAGAGCATTCGATGCATTGTAATTAGCTGGCAATTGTAACCCATCCTGCTCTAAACCTTTAATTCTGTTAGAAACTGCATCAGTAACGTCTTTTTGTAAAATAATTTCTCCCATCATTGATTCTCCTCTTCTTCGTCATATTCCCATGTTGGCTCTAATGCTTCTTTTTCTTCTAGCGGCTCTTGTCTAGCTCCTAATGAATCAAATTCAGGCATTTTCACCACTCCCAAAATATTTTCGTTTTGTTTTCTTCAAGTTCAACGTGATCAAATCCTTCTGTTTCTAATTGAGATAAAAACGTTGATGTAAGACCTTTACTATTCACTACGCAACTTGTGTTACCATTTGCTGCTGCAGTTCGAATTGATTGAACAATCCTATTTTGAGCATTCGCTAACATTAATTCGTAAACATCATCACTTAAACCTCTTACTTCAATCATTGCAGTTCACCTCTTAAAAATGCAGTTAGTAATTCATCCATAGATTTTTCATTTGCAGCATCTTCGGCTCTTTCTGCTACGCATTCTGGGCAATCACAAGATTCGCTTATGCTTAATTGCTCTTTTAGATCACCTAATAATTTTTGCAAGAGTATAGCTAACCCGATAACTGAACCACAAAACGCAGTACTTCCTTGGTCTGTTTCAAAATTTGCGGCACATAGAAGAAGTTCAACATTTTGTTCCTTACATTCTTTTTCAAGTTCAATAATCATTCTTTTAATTTTTCTATTCATGTGGTACACTCTCCTTGAATTTGATATTTGTAATTGACCTACTTTGATGGCCGTCGAAGTGGGTCTTTATTTTTGTTTTTTTTACTTCTCGATCTTCCAACGCTAAATCGTAGTAGAGCAACCAAATGATAAAAGCTGCTATATATATGTTTTGGATTAATGGACCAATATTGCCACCTACTAAAAGCCCCAAGCCAAAAACGATTAGCAATGCCGCTATACGTCTTAAGTGATATATTTTTTTCATATTATTTCCTCCCTAAATTTCGCTTGCCCAAGATTTATCTTTTTTGTGATAGAAGCCATCTGCGACACTCTTCTTTGTCGTAGAACTTCCCTTGCTTACTTACTGATCCATGTGGAAGACCTAGCTTCTCCCATTCCCTTATTGTTGTTGTGGATACATTGAAATATTTTGCAATCTCTGTTTGATTTAAGACTCGCTTATCAACTGCGGTATCTCTTCGTGCTTTTTCTATTTCATCAACAATAATTCCGTGTACAAAATCTCTTAGAGAAGCTTCATTTTCTGGAGTTAAAATCACTTCCATTACTATCACCTCCTATACTGATTGTTTTACAATTCACCTCTTGGTAAAATGAATTTGAAAGCGAGGTGAAATATTATGAAATTCGAATTAAATGGATTTGACGAATTACAACATGAGCTAAATCAATTTGCTAAAAATGCCGAGTCTTTAGATGGCGAACATTCTGTACCATTCGATGAACTATTCACTAAAGAATTTATGATTGAAAATACTAAATTCTCTAATATTGATGAGTTTATTGAAAAATCCGGATTTGATTTCTCTGATATGGAATCAATAGATGACAATAAATTAGATAAATTCATTAGCTCAAACACAAACTTCGATTCGTGGGAAGATATGAAGTCTGCCGCTGGGTCAGAATGGGCAGCTAAGAAATTAGGATTTTAGTTTTATTTATCTCATCTAAAGTTTTTTGAAGTTGGTCAGCTTGCTCCTCAGCTTGTTTGATCAACTTCATTAGGTTTTGTAAGTCAACTTTGATAATCGCTTCTTCCACTTTTACCTACACCTCCTATCTAATATCTAATATTTTTTTGATATTCCGAACTTGCTCTTCTGAACGTCTACGACACTTTCTTTTTTTGATATAATTTCCTTATCAGTGAGTGGTCCACTGAAATAATTGATAAGGTGGTAATGTTTTTGATTTCAAAACGTGAACATGAAATGGCTATAGCAGTTGCTCAAGCATATATCATTGCTGAAATGAATCATCCAGATTACTTTGATCCAGGAGCTAGCGCTACAGCAGCCGCATTCGCTTCATATTACGAGGAAGCTTTGCAACAATTGAACGGCGATTTTCCTGATGATGAATTAACTTAATTTATTAGACATCATTTCGCTATGAAATTCGGCTTTTACTTCAGTAAGTAATATCATCGCTTGACTGTAAGTAAGGTCGAATTTTTTTATATATTTTTTTAGTTGTTCAACTTCATTTTCTTTTTGACCTTCATCAACATTTGCGCATTCATTACTTACTCCTTTTTTAATTTCAATCCGTGTACATTTTTGATCAATTTCTTGTGAAATCTTAGTCAACAACTTACTCACAGGAATTTCTTCACATGAAGTTTCATTTCCTTCTTCGATGATTAGAGTTGCTTTCTTTTCCATTTTTTATTCCTCCTATCTGATTTTGTAATAAGCAATAATATCGGTCATTTGTTTCAGATGTTTTTCTGGATCGTTTAGGATTTTACGTAGATATTGTTCTGTAATTCCTAAAGCACTTGCTACATCAGGAATCTCCCATTGATTTTTCTCAAAGTGATTCAAGATTTTTTGACGTGTTTCTTGAATATTTGCCATGTTTTTTCTCCTTTCTCTAAATTAGTAAACAAATTAATCAACTATTTTCTAAATTCAGTTGACACAAATAGAGTTTTATTCTATAATCAAACCGTAATTAAATAAGACATCAAAAACATTGATTTATAGCTTTCTTGGCGGTTAGCGTTTATTTATCAATATTGTTTTTTTGTTGTCTTTTTAGTTGATTAACTTGTTTACGAGATAAAGTATAGAGCTTTAACTCTATTTTGTCAACACTAAATAGAGTTTTTTTCTAAACTTTTTTTGTAAGCATTCAGAAAGGTTGTCAAATCAATGAATACTTATGAAATAATAAAAGAGTTGACAAAAAGGAAGAAAATGTCTATTCGACAATTAGAAATTACTCTAGGTTACTCAAATGGATATTTTAGCAAGTGGAAAAAAGTTTCTCCAAACTCAGAAGGCCTACAAAAAGTTGCGGACTACTTCAATGTATCGGTAGATTATCTATTGGGAAGAACTGATAATACTAAAGCAACTGATGAAAAAAATTCTGATGATTTAAATGATGTACTGGATAACGTCATGAGTTTTGACGGTGAACCACTTGATGATCATGACAGAGAAGTTATTCGTGCATATTTAAAGGGTAGATTCGGGAAATAAGTCAAAGGTTGTGCTTATATGAAAAGTATCAAAGAGTTGGTAGAAGAATATAATGTGGAGTTAGTTTTTACTACTTTGAACAAACGCGCATGTTTCGACCCTACCTACGGTATCATATTTGTAAATCAAAATTTAACACCATCAGAACAAGAAGAAGCAATATATCACGAGTTAAAGCACGTAAAAGACCATGTGGATATAATGGAATTGTATAAACTTCCTGTTTTTCGTTCTAAGATGGAATCCGAAGCAGAACAATATATGTTTAGAAGCTTAATCGAAAAATATGAAGGACAATACAATTACTCAAATGTTATAGCTCATTACAACTTAAAAATGGGACAAGAAGTTTATTTGAAATAAAAAAAGTCCGTGCTGGGAACACGGACTTAAACCTCATTTAGAGATTTACTGACAAGCATATTATAACAGAAATGAGGATTGATTGAAATGACAACAAAAAAACCAAATTATGACAAATCAAGTACGCACCCACGCAGAGAACCAGCACCTAGTAAAAAGTATCCAAGTAGCGATGAAATATTAAAACATTCAAATAACACTGAATATAGAAACTCGCTAAAATTTGAAACTCATGAAACTACAGGAGATGATTTATTTAAGAAAAAATAACTTAAGCTAATTGATGAAAGACATGTATCTTAATCTTTTTCTCTATATCTATGTAGACTGAATAAGTACCTGCTCCATTTTTTTCATTTTCTTTGTACAAATCAATTATTTCTGCTTCAGACCAATCACTAGGATTTTCTATAATTGATGTAAAAACTATGTCAAAATAATCAAATTCAATATCTTCTGGCATTGAAGCAACTCTACCATTAATTATACAGGTTCCATTAAAATCAAAAATTGCTATACGTAGTTTTCCACTTTTATCAAAAACTTGTTTATATCTTGATAGCTGTCTTACCTCTCCAAACTCTTGTTTCCTTCTAAATTTATTTATATACTTTTGATAATATTCACTTGTTAGAGGAAACACTTTGGGATATATCAACACAGATATGATTAAAATCAATATGCTAACAATAATTGGATTTCCTAATATTTGATTACTTTCAAATATTTGTAGTATAGATAAACCTAGGAAACAATTAATTCCTGACAAAATTGCCAATATTACTTTATTTTCGTCTGAACGCTGACGATTTATAGAAATCATGTTTAATTTGTATAAGGTCAAATATGCAACATATCCTGGTACTGATGTTCCTACTAATTTCAATATTATATCTAATATATCTTTTTGCTCTAACATATATTTACGTACCCCCTTCAAATTGGATTAGTTTTACCTAGGCCAATTATAACATAATTTCTTCTATAAATCCCCCTCTCTGGCGAGTCTAAGCGTGTTCGATTCATGCTAGGGGCTTTAAAATTTAATAAGGAGGTGCTAGAAATTTGTCATTCCTTCTATTCGCTTGCCCAAGTGGAAAGGATAAACAATGGCAACTTTTAAACAATATACAAAAAAAGGAAAAAAATACTGGAAAGTAACTGCCTATTTAGGCGTAGATTATTTAACTGGAAAACAAATTAATGTCACTATCAGAAACTGTAATACAAAAAAAGAAGCACAGCTCAAGCTTAATCAAAAAAAATTAGATTTTGATAATGGAAATCTAGCTAACGAGCATACTCGTTTAACCACTTTTGAAGAAGTTTATTATATGTGGTTGGACGAATACAAAAAAACAGTTAGGGAATCCACATTCATAGCTACTGAACGACGTATGAAAAAACACATTTTACCCACATTTGGGAAAATGCGACTTGAGCGTTTAACAGTCAAGATCGTGCAAAAATCTGTTAATGAATGGTATAAAAAGAATGAAATGGGAAAAGTACTTTTGAGTTATGCTTCTCGTGTTTGTGACTATGCCGTTGGTTTAGAAATAATAGATTCAAACCCATTTAAGAAAATAACTAAGCCTAGTTCGCTAAAGAAAATAGAAAAGAATACAAAAAGAAAGTTCTATACAAAAGACGAACTGGAACATTTCTTAAATACAGCTGATAGCATTGCCAATCAAGCCAAAGAAGAAAGTTTAGTTCTAAAATACTATGCTGACTTAGACTGTGCTATTTTTCGCTTACTTTCTTTTACTGGTATACGTGTTGGTGAAGCTTTAGCATTGAATTGGAATGATATTGATTTAAAAAAGCAGGTAGTTAATATAAATAAAACTACTGCTATTAGTACAAATGGATTGACTATAAACGATCCTAAAACTTCCAATTCTATTCGTAAAATTTCTTTTGATAACAAGACTGCTTATATCTTAAAAAAATGGAAACTTAGACAGCGTGAGGCTTTAATGAAAAAAGGTGGGTTTAAAACACAACTCATTTTTACAAAAATTGATGGTACCATGTTCCGAAGTCAAGACATTTACCAACGTTCCAAAAGATTGGCAGAAAAGGCTAACTTACATTCTATTGGTTGTCATGGTTTTCGGCATACCCACGCAACATTATTATTCGAATCAGATAATGTTAGGTCTAAAATAATCCAAGAACGTTTAGGACATTCTTCTTTACAAATAACTATGGATACTTACACTCATGTTTCTGATGAAGTCACTAAAGAAGCAACAGATGCTTTCAGTAGCTATGTAAATTTTTAAAATAGCAAATCTACATCAATAACTAAATCAGTAAATTCCTAACAACAAAAAAAGAGCCTAGAACCCTTATAAAGCAAGGATTCTAGGCTATATTCAAATAAA
>JAEHJW020002201.1_pt1 | contig 38127 bp, 54 predicted proteins | sample 9271431 | NCBI WGS metagenome assembly JAEHJW02 | reverse complement strand
AAATTCATTGGATCACCGCCGCGTAGGGATATTTGCCGGAGCCGTTGCCGGAGCCGTAGTCGTTGCCGTTGCCGTAGCCGTAGCCGTAGCCGTAGCCGTAGCCGTAGCCGCAGCCGGAGCCGTCGCCGTAGCCGTCGCCGTAGCCGTAGCCGCAGCCGTAGCCGTCGATGGATCCGTAACCGTAGCCGCAGCCGTCGCCGTTGCCGGAGCCGTAGCCGTATCTATAGCCGTCGCCGTTGCCCCTGGGTAAATTCACCGGATGACCGCCGCGTAGGGATATTTGCCGTAGCCGTTGCCGTTGCCGTAGCCGTCGCCGTAGCCGGATCCGTAGCCGTTGCCGTAGCCGCAGCCGGTAATGCAGCCGTTGCCGTAGCCGTTGCCGTTGCCCCTGGGTAATTTCATACGCAATCCTTCCCGCGAAATTGCTTTGACACATTCGTACTATGCGCGCCGATCGGCACGCATAGTATTTGCGTAGCTTTTGGGCGCGCGGAGATCGGCTCGCACGGATCATCATCGGTGATGATGATCGCCAATTTAGGCTGCGAGCGCACCAAGTGGTCGGCGATCAGGTGATAGGGTGTATCGCCGCCCCCTGGCAAATCGGTGGCCGATAGCGACGCGTTGCCAAAATACCATACATCGCTTTTTACAGTCGCGCGATATCGTTGCAATAGGGACCGCAGCTTTTCTTCCGCGCCCCACGTTTTCTCGGGGGAAAAAGAGCCTGACCGGTCTACGAATATCTCGACGCGCGGCGGCTGCGGGGTCGACACGCGGCCGCGCAGAATGACGCCCGCCACCTGGCGGCGCGACGGGCGGCGATACGATGGCTCGCTGACGACTCGCACGCGCAGCGCCGCGTCGATGGCCTCGCTCAGGGAGGGTGGCCGCGACAGTATCGATCGATAGGCTTGGCGGGCCGCTATTTCCGCGTTTTGCTCTTTTTCGCGCGCGTCCAATGCATCGCGAATTTCGCCCATCGTTGGGGCGGGCGGCGCCCCGTCGTCCTCGCGCCCGGCCGTCTCCTTTTTTTCGCAATCGCACGCGCATAATTCCCACGGCGACTGCGGCTGCGGATGGGCAAGCAGCCAATCGTAGATGTCCTCGGCCAGCAGCAGGTCGGGGGGCAACTCCGGGATAGTATCCGGGAGGTATCCTCCATGCAGCCGGGATCGCGGCGCCTTGATCGTCGCGATATCGCGATCGTCGTAGATGTTGCGCGCAATCTCCATTTCACACGCGATTTTCCAGTGCGGGACATCTCCGCCGCGCGGTGCGCGCATGTTGTGGCGGCCCCACACGTGCGCCTGCTCGTGGCGCAAAGTGGTGCGGTACTCCTCCGCGTTCAGCTCAGCCGCGATAAAAATCGCGACGAAATCGGTCAGGCCGGGCGCGGGTAGCGCGGCCAGCGGGCGGCGGATTATGGGCGCGGCAATCATGGGAGCCTCAGTGGTTCTATTTTTTTCCGGATCGCGGCGGCGCGGCGCAGATTGGCCGCGACGACCGCGATGTCGTCCGTCGAGCCATCCATCAGCATCAGGATTTGGCTCGCGGTCGCCGCGGTGACTAATCCTTGAATCAGGCGAGGATCCCCCGATCCCTCCACCACCATCAGCGCGTAGGCCAGGGTGCGCGGAGACGTAATCCGCCGAGCCAACCCCTCGCCGGCAATATCCAACAGGGGGATCTCGCCGCAGCGGACGGCGGCGATGATCTTGCGCGCCGTCGGAGTCGCGAATTGCGTCTCGGCCCAATCGCTCCAACTCCGCGTATCGGGGACAAAGTCCACCACCGCAAATCGCGAGATCATCGCCTCCGAGATGCCGTCCCCTCCGCCCGTCTCGGGCGGATTGGCGGCCGCGATGATGCGGGTAGCGGCGGGCAGCGCGCCATCGCCTACCCTCCTCGATGCTATCAACGTGAGGAGGGTGTCGGCCACGGCCCGCCTTGCTTTGTCCAGCTCGTCCAAAAATAGCGCCGTGGTTTTCCCGGCCGCGTCGGCGTCCGAGAGACGCCGAAACATGGCCGGGACGGTGCGGTAATCGTAGTTGCCCTTGCGGTAGGGGAGGCCGGCGATATCCTCCTCGGCGAGGGTCGACGCGAGCATTACCTCCACGTAGCCGTACGAGGCGATCACGGACGCGGTTTTGCCCGCGCCGGACGGACCTACAAGCAATAATGGTACTGGCGACTCGGGTATCTTCATGGTTTTGCTCCTAGCGCAAAGTCGTGCCTTTAAAGGTGTAAAGATCGATACAGGGAATAATCGCAAAAACCGCCGAAATGGGAAAAACGATTTCCGCGTTTTCGGCGAATCGATCCAGGGTGACCGTTGCCGCGCGATCGCCGCGCGCGATCCCCGGCACTCCCTTGCCGCCCGCGTAGCCGCCAAACATGGCTGCGTTTTTCAACGCGATGTAGCCTTCCGGCGCGGGAACTTCGGTGCCAAAAAAATAAAAACCACCTGATATTGTGAGTATTTTGTGCATTCGATTTTCTCCTTTTCCCTTTGGTCTTTCGATTCATCTTACATTTTAAAGATACTATATATATATGTGTGCGTCAAGGGTTATTTTCAGTTTTTCGGTGGAAAACCTGTGGAAATCTTTTTATGTGTCTATCTTATTGATTTCATGTGTTTTTTTGAGCAGCTTGCGGGCCGCGCGGCTGTTGGCGACGGCTACGATCTCGCTCCACGGGATGTAATTTTTGCCCTCGATTTTGACCTTGGTGAGCCGGCCATATTGCACCAGTTTTTCCAGGGTGGCGAAGCTAACCCCAAGAAAATCAGCAGCTTCCAGATAACTCAGATACTTTTCCGGATCCATCTCTCCACCTCCTTTCATCCGTACAATATCATCTTCTATATATAATGTCAATCCTTCTATATATAATGTCACTTCTTCTGCGTCTACCCCGCCACTCTTCGCCGTTTCTTCGCTGCTTGCATGCTGTTTCTACCCCCGCAACTCTTCGCCGTTTCTTCGCTGTTTCTGGCGAAATGTTACAAACGCTTCGCTTTTTCTTCGCTTTTTGCGCTGTTTTGGCGGGGTTAAGTCCTTTAGAATCAACGCTGTAACATCTTGTACAATGGGTGGGCTTGTAAATCTTTTAGAATCAACGATGTTACAGTGTTACGGTTTGTACGGGGATTATAGATACACATATAGAGACATATTTATTTTTTATATATTTATATATTTATATATTTAATATATAAATATATTTTTTTTATTTTCTCTCTTAGTATCTATATTTCTTGTAACATTGTAACATTATTATTATTATAGGGGTTAAGTTATTGATTTTAAAGGAGTTATTGATGTTACAAGTTTTTTTGCTTTAAGTTACAGCTGTACACTATTGATTCTAAAGGAGTTATTGCGTTACTTTAAGTTTTGCTTGTACATTGTTGATTCTAAAGGACTTAGCGTTACTTTAAGTTTTGCTTCTATCTTATTGATTCTAAGTGAGTTATTGAATATATGATTTTTCATGGAAATGATAGTGGTATTTCGTTGCACAATAGTGGTATTTCGTTGCACAATAGTGGTATTTGGATACCACTATTGCTCGGAAAGTAAAATGTTCCACGTGAAACATTTGGCGCAATGCCCAGCGCGATAAAATGCGCGGGACATCCTCGACGATTTGCATGTACGATAAAATCGAGATGATTGGCGATCGCGAAATCGATGCAATCATGATTGAGGCGGCCACTACCAGCGATCCGCTCGCTGAAATTTGCGCCCGGAATGGCACCACGCGGCAAAAATGGTATTACCGGCTGGTGCGCGAGCCGGGATTGATGCGTCGTTTCCACGAGGCGCGGCTCCGGCGGGCGGAAGTGTATGTCGATGAAATCATTGATATTTTGGCGCAAGAACCGGCGCGGGAGGATCGCGGGAAACGCGGAATTGGGCCCGTGGATCGGGGCTGGGTGGAGTGGCGGCGGCAACAGATTGAGGCGCGAAAGTGGATGATTTCCAAGTTGCTGCCAGCGCGATTCGGGGATCGATTGGAAATCGAGCACAAAATCGAGAAGGTGATTCTTCCCGCCAACCCCAAATTGGAACTTGTTGAAAAGAAAGAACTTAAGCCAGATTGGGGAGAGGAAAGCCATGGCTGAGGTGGTCGATTTTGCGGCCTTGTGGGAGCCGACGCCAAAGAATCGGGCGATCCGGCAGAGTCAGGCGGCAAACCGGCTGCGCGTGGGCGGGACGGGCAGCAGCAAGTCGAGCGACGCGCTGATGGAGATCGTGAGCGATTACCTGCTGGCCTACGATGGCTTGGCGGCGCTGTGGCTGCGGCGCAACTATGGCGACCTGGAAAAATCGACCATCCTAGATCTGCGGGCGTTCGTCCCGCAGGCGTTGTATAAGTACAACGATGCCAAGCACATCGCGACATTTTACAATGGCAGCAAGCTGTTTTTTGGCCATCTGCAGAACAATAACGAAAGCGATTTGCAGCAATACCTGAGCGCCGCCTTCGCGGTGATTTGCATCGATGAATGCGGGCAGATTTCCGGGGAGGCGTATGCATTTTTGCAATCGCGCAACCGCGTCAATCGCGAGTGCCTCCCGGCGCCGGGAGGTCAATTGCCACAGCCGGTCATGCTGACATGCACGAATCCGATTGGGCCGCATTGGCCGTGGTATCGCAAGCAATTCGTGGTCAAAGAGCCATTCGATTTAGCGAAGAGCGCCAAGTTGGACCGGCAGCGGCGGGCTTGGATGGAGCGCGACGGGCAGTGGCATTGCGTGTACGATCCGGACCAGTGGGACTACGTGCATACCACGCTGCTCGACAATCCGGCGTTGATGGAGCGCGATCCAGGACTGCATGCCAAGTTGATGGCGCTGCCAGGCGACATGCGGGACAAGTTGCTGTATGGCAATTTGGACAGCGTGAGCGGGCAGTATTTCGACTGCTGGGATCCCAGCATGCATGCGATCAATTTACGGATGCAGCCGGATGCAATCCGCTGGCAGGCGTGGCAGCCAAAATGGATGGGATGGGACTGGGGGCGCGCGCATTCGAATGTGGTATATTGGCTGACCCGGGCGGAGGTGAAGGGCCTGAATGGGCAATACCGCAGCAAGGTAGTGGTATACCGCGAATTGATAGAGCGTGGCCGGGACAATGTATGGATGGCGGACCGGGTACGCGAAATGAGCGTGAACGCGTGGGATGGCTGGGATGATCGAGATCGCAGGGTGGAAAAGGGGGCTGCGGAAAAAATCGCGGCGTGCTGGTTCAGCCACGAGAAATTCGCCAGGCAGATGGACAATCATTCTCCAGCCGACGAGATGACGCGACAAATGACGGCGCGTGGATTGCCCGCGATGTCGCGATCGACGATGGATCGGAGCGGGAGCGCGACGTTTCTCTACAATCTACTGGCGCGGCATGAGATGGTGGTGCTGGACACGTGCCCGCGGCTGATCGAGGCGTTGCCTGGACTGATGCGGGACGAAAAAGACCCGGAAGACGTATTGAAAACGGACACGGTGGGAGACGATTGTTACGATGCGTTGCGCTATGGGGTATATGGAATGCTGGGGAAGAAGCCGACGCCTGAAATGGAGAAAGTGAGGGCGCATGCGGAAGAAATCGAGGATCCTATTGCGAAATTTTTTTATCTGGCGAAGAATAACGGCAAGCATCGAAGCCAGGTGGTGGCTCCGAAATACACGCCGCGCTGGATGGTGGAAAGATGAACCGATTGCGAAAGTGGTGGTGGGGGCCGCTGTTGCGGCTCGAGACGATGCGGGAAGATCGCGTGCTGGCCAAATTGGAAGCGATGGAATATCGATGGCTGCGGCGGATGGATGAATTGCAGGCAGCGGCGGCGTGCAAGGTGGTGCCGATGGCAGTGCATAAGATCGAGACGAAACTGCCGGAGCCGCAGCCGGAGTGGATGAAGGAAGTGGATTGGGAGCGGGTCAATGGCGGGCAAAGGTAATGGCGACATACACCGCGAAAGACGGGAAGCAGTTTCACCACGCGCAGCAGCACAGGAAGTATGAAGAGTGGCTGGAGCAAAAGGACCGGGCGCCCGGGGGCCCATCGTGGGAAGACGACAAGCGGCATCATGGGTTCGTGACCGAGTTCAAGATCACGCGAGAAGGCAATGGGCGGCACCGCGTGGACGCGACGTTCAACGATGGCTACAAGCACACCAGCGTGCATCCGCAGGCGTACATTGCGCATGATATCGGCAAGTCGTTGTTGGGGCTGGAAAACGACAAGCCGCCGGCGGTGGAGACGCACAGCAAGGCGAGGGTGCATCCGATAGGGGTAAAAGAAGAGACGCGCCTGCGCCGGGACGCGGGCGAGGAAATGCAAGAGGAGGGCTGATGGAAGCGAAAATCAAATTGAAACTTGGGCCAGTCGAGACAAAGCGCCTGGTGACCAGCCATTTGGGCAACGCAGCGCAAAAGGACGGTGGCGACAAAAGCGGGCAGGGGATGCTGATGCGAATGGCTTTGGCGCAACAGGCAAAAGCGAAATCGGTCAAGCCGGGAGCGGGTAGCGCGTTTGGAGGCCGATTGGGAGCCATGGCGATGCGGAAGCTGAAGGAGACGCCCCTTGGCGGGAAAGGTTTCTGAGGGCGAGTTCGGCACCGCGCGGGCGCGCTATGCGCCGCCTGAACAGGGCCCATTCCAGTGCGGAAATTGTGGACATTTCCGATGGCCAAACCGATGCGATCATGCAAAAGTGATTGCGGATGCGAAGGCGGGCGAGGATGGATTGTCGGAATCGAAAGATGGGTTGGCAACGGTGAAGGCAGGAGGATGCTGCAATTATTTTTGGCCGAAAGGATAAATCATGGCGGGAAAATGGATACAGAATGCAACTGAGCGCATGAAAAAGAAGGGCACAGAGGGAAGCTTCACCAGGATTGCGAAGCGCATGGGAATGGGGACAGAGGAAGCGGCTTCGAAGATTATGGCGAACAAGGACAAATATTCTTCCGCGACGGTCAAAAAGGCGAATTTCGCGAAAAATGTGGCGAAATGAGAATCATCTCGAATGAAATGGCGGAAGCTATCCAGAAAATCGTAAACGTTCCCGGCGTGGACAAGGCCACTGTAGAAAAATTGGTCCTTCTATCCTGCGAATGCGGCTACGACCAAGCCAAAAGGGATTGGGAGCGATATAACATACACGCGGTGGAAACGATATCGAGGATCATTCAATAAATGGGCGAACTATCCGATCAGACGATGGGAGTGCAGAAAACCGGAGTACCTTATCCTCCGCAGGGCAACCGCAAGGATGCAGCGGAAATGCCTCGTCTCGATCCAGGAGAATTGGCGCCCTTTTGGGCGACGCCGTATCAGCCGGCGAAGTTGAGCGAAAAAGCGGAAAACTGCTTAAAGGGATTATGCGATCTGGTAGGCAATAAGGATGTGGCGGCAAGAAGGTGGGAAGTCGAGCAAAGCTGGGAAGCGCGTTTGTACGATCGCGGATACCAATATCTTTTGCCGCGCAAGGGGGGTGGATGGATCATGCCGCCATTCGCCACGGACTACAATCGCGGATCGCAGCGCAAGGGCGGCCAGAAATGGTATGGCTACGAGACCAATATCTACACCACCTATGGGGAAATCATCACCGCAGCGCTGACGCGGGACATACCGGCGGTACGGTTCTTTCCGCAGGATCCGACCTCAGACATGGATATAACGGCGGCGAAGGCGGCCAACAATTACAGCCGCATTTTCGCGCGCGCCAACGATCTTCTCGATTTGCAACATCAGCTTGTCTATTATTTGCGGACGGATGGGCGAGCGGTGATTGTGACCAATCACGTTCTGGACGCGCAGCGATTCGGTCGCGAAGACATAAGTGGACAGCCTGAAGATGCGGTTCCGGAAGACGTGGAATCGTTGAACCCCAATATCAAGATTTATCTTGTCCGGCACGGCGAGACGGAAATGAACTCCGAGGGCAAGATGCGCGGTCGTTCGGAGATCCCCCTGGACGAGCGTGGCGAGCGGGAAGTGGATCGTGCCGCGCAATGGTTGAAAGGCAAGGGCATCCGAACGCTATTGACGTCTCCGGTGGACCGCGCCATGCAGACGGCGCAAATCGTTTCCCAGGCGATTGGCGTGCCCGCGTTGCCCGATGATCGGCTGGCATCTCTAAATGTTGGTGATCTGGAAGGCGAGGATACCGTCAGCGGAGCCGAAACACTGAAAAAAATGGACGAGGAAGAACCGGATGCGCCTATCGGGGAAACGGGAGAAAGTTTCGATGAGTTCAACAGTCGCGTAAAAGAGGCGCTTTTCGAGGGGTTGCAGGCTTCCGATGCGGGACCCGTGGCCATGGTGACGCACGACAGTGTAATTAGCGCGATTTTCCGTTTGCTGCATGGAGAGAATGTTCCGCCGGACGCGCAGATTCCAGCCGGGGGCGTGGCGGGAGTGACCGCGAGTCAGGATGGCACTTACAACATCAATACCCTATGGCCTTACATCAAGCCCATTCCATCCAACAGCCAGTTGCGGGGAGCGCCACTCGGACAGGAAATCGCGGAAGTGTTCGGAAAACTGGAAGCGAAAGTTCCCATCAACGCGGAGAAAATCGAAGACTTCCCATTTTTGCAAGTCTCCAAAGAATACGACTATGCCTACGTGAAGGGCATGTTTCCCGACAAGGCGGAAAAAATCCGTCCAGGAAGCGCGGGAGCGGGAGAAAACGAGCTGGATCGTATTGCGCGCATCAATGCGTGTCTTTCTCTGGAAGCGAGCTATGTCACGGGAGATTCCATGGTGCGAGACTGCACCGTGCAAAGAACATGGTTTCGGCCCGCGATGTTCATGGAAGTCGAGAACATGGATGCCAGGGTCGAGCTTCTGGAAACGTTTCCAAATGGATGCCTGTGCATCATCGCGGGAGAAGCATTCATTTTCGCCCGACAGGAATCGATGGACGATCATTGCGCGTTGGTCCAGGCATTTCCCGGAAGCGGGCAAAATCGCATTGCATTGTGCTCGAAACTTTTGAGCATTCAGAAGCGCGTTAACAATTGGATCGATTTGCTGAACGATTATTTCATTCGCTGCGTGCCGATTCGCTGGATATCGAATGCCCTGGGCGATCCTGAAGCGCTCACGGACCAATCGAGCGTCCCGGGAAGCTTTGTATTCTACGATCCGTCGCAACTGACGGCGCAGCCGCAGACTGGACAAGCGCCGATTTTCGTCGAGCCGGTTCCGGTGCAGAACCCGGCCATGCCGGAATTCATCCAGTTTTTCATCAATGAATTGCCGCAATTGCTGGTAGGGGCGCTGCCCTCGCTGTTCGGGGCCAACGCGAATACGGACACGGTGGGAGGAATTGCCATTCAGCGCGATCAGGCCCTGGGAAGGCTGGGAACGCCCTGGCATGCCATTCAAATGGCGACGGCAAAATATTTTCGACAGGCTGTGGCCTTGGCGGCACAGATGCGCACCAAGCCGATCATGGGACTGGACAAGGATCAGGTCATCCGCATTGAGTTGTCGCAATTGAAAGGCAACGTGCTGGCATTTCCCGAGGAAGACTCGAATTTCCCCGAAAGCTGGGTACAGAAACAGGCGCGCTATCAGATGTTGCTGACGGATGCAGGCAATCCGCTGATGCAGCAATTCCTTTCAGCTACCCCAATGAACTTTCGCACGGCGGTGCGCATGGCGGGCATTCAGGAACTCGATATGCCGCAGGCCGATTCATGGGAAAAGCAAATGGGAGAAATCGAGATCATGCTCAAAACTGGCCCGATTCCCAATCCAGCTTTCCAGCAAGCGCAGATGCAGGCCACGCAGATGGCGCAACAGGTGGCGATGGCCCATGCACGGGGACAATTGATCCCTCCACAGGCGCTTCAGGAAGCGCAACAAGCGCAGGCGCAGGCGCAACAGATTCCTTCATTTATTTCCAGCTTTCCCATCGATCCGCAAGTGGACGACAATGCGGTAGAAGCACAGACCTGCGGGGCATGGTTGAATTCGCCGATAGGCCGTTCCATGAAAGATGGGAGTCCGCAGGAAAAATCGGCCTACGAAAACGTAAAACTGCATTTTTTGGCGCACAAACAGGCGGTCGCATCGATGCAGCCGCCTGTGCAGCACAAGGATCCATCCGTTTCGATGAATTTCAAGGATCTTCCTCCTCCGGCGGCCGCTGCATTGCTGACGCGAGAGGGATTGCCAGCCAATCCGGGATCGGTGGCGACGAATCGAATCGTGAACGAGCAATTGAAACATCCAGCAGCCAAGGAGGCGTAACGATTTATGCCAGAAGAAAGCGTATTGGATTTATCGACGCAAGATACGGCAACCGATTCCGAAATTCACGGCGATGTTGGGAGCGATGCGGCATCCATCCAGCAAAATATCGACCGAGACATTCAAGACGACACATCCGATATCCTTGGGCAGGTAGACGAGGTCGATGCGCAAGATGGCAGCGCCTCGTCCGATGCGGACCGAAAATCCGACAAGTCGCGTCAGGACGCGCAGCGCACGGCCATCACAAAATATCTGCGTGAACTGCGCGGCAACGCGGAATTGAAGGACGTTGCGGAAGCGCTCAACAAGGCTTATTTTCGCGATTCGGAATATCAAAATCTGTTTCCCAACATGGAAGAATTGCGCAACCTGAAATCCACATTGGATGTTATGGGCGGCGTAGATGCGATCACGCAGTTGCGCGATTTGGAAATCGGCGTGGAAGCCATGGACAGGATGGTGGAGCAGGGCAATCCGCAGGTCATCCAAGATATGGCCATGGAATCTCCCGATGGGTTCAAGAAATTGGTGCCTGCGGCTTTAAACGAACTGGAAAAAATGGATGTCCGCGCCTACGCGGAAACCTTGCGGCCCCATTTGGCTCGCGGTATCGAGCAAAGCGGATTGGGAAATACCGTGGGAAACACGCTGCAATTGATTGCCAAAGCCTACAATGCGGCCGATCCTGAACATGCAAAATTTTATATAGAACAAGCCCATGCCGAGATGATCCAGATTGGACAGTGGCTGGAATCCCTGGCCACACAATCCAGGGAAAATAAAGATGCGCCTTCTCGGGAAACGCAATCGCAGTCCGCAATCCAGCAATCGCCTTCAATCGATATGGAAAATGTGCGTCAGGAGGCATCCGCCTGGGCACATAAAGAGGTTCAGTCAACCTTGAAGCCGTTTTTGAACGGAAGAAACATGTCTGAGAGCGCAGTGAACGATTTAATATCTGGAATTGCCATGGAAATCGATTCCAGGTTGGCTCAGGATGCCGATTTTCAGAGAAATTTAGCGGCCTGGGCGCAATCGGGAAAAACGGACCGGGTTTTGGCCTGGGTAAAACATGGAATTCAGCGCATTCAGACGGATGCGACACGCGCAGTCTGGGAAAGACGCTACGGCGCCGTGAAAACGCCCGTCAAAACAACAACTGCGGTTCCTGCGGCAAAAACACAGGCGAACAATACGCAAAAAACCGCCAAAAAAGACACAGTTGCGGTGCAATTGCCCAAGCGTCCTCCCATGGCGCAGCTCGACATGACAAAAGACCCGGACAGGCTTCTTTACATTACGCATCGTGCATACATGAAAGATGGCCGAATGGTGCAATGGAAATAATTTGACATAATGTGGAAACGGTGATTGAATTTTTTCATGCGACGCGAGCGGTCGCGTTTTTCGATGCGAATGGCCCGCGAACGGCCTAAAACTAGCAGACGCATCGAAAAGTAGCCAGGCAAAAACGAGGGCAAGTCCTAGCCCTACCCAACGGGACGCCAGGAAAATCCAAGCTCATGGATATTTCCATGGCGAACCCTCTTGCAGAAGCGGCAGTCGAGGCCATTGAACTCGACGCATTTTCCAAGGACATTCCCGATCTCATTCCTCTGGACACGACCCTATACGGGTTTTTCAAGAACAACGCAACAACCATTCCGATCTCCAATGTAACGGCGGCCGGCGGCGTGACACGACCTTCCTTCCGTGTTCCCATGCGCTTGCAGGCAGGCGCGGCAATTCAACAGGGAACTGGCAATGCGGACTCTCTTGGTCGCGGCACTGGTTCTCAGTGGGGAGCGTTTGCGCTTTCCCCCGTGTTCTACTACAACACCTGTGAAATCACCTTTCTTGCCCGTATTGCCACGGAAGGCCAGAAACGCGGTCTCTTCAATGTGCAGGCGCAAGAATTAAAAAATACCTTCCAACAGGCTACGCAAGGCTTGGAAGCTCTCATACAAGGCGATGGTTCCGGCACATTGGACCAAATTCCCACGACGGCAACCATCAACAATGGAACGGGGAGCGGACAATCGTTGTCATCGATTGTCGGATTGAACAATGCTTTCCAATTCACGGACCAGCAAACCATCCAGGTGTTTCCTTCGATTGGAGGAACATCACGCGGATCTTTCACGGTCAGTTATACCGATCCGGTATCGAATACCATCTATTCCGGACAGGCGCTTCCGGCAGGAACAACCAATGGAGATTATCTGGTTGTCAATGGCAGTTCGGGTGCTGCCGGAGCTTCGATCATGGGGTTGCGAGCATGGCAAGTCAACTCCAACGTTGGAACGATCGGCGGTTTGGCGCGGCAGAGCTATCCAAGTCGTCTTTCCACCCCTACGATCAATCTAAACGGGGCCAGCCTGACCATGACCGTCGGATTGCGTGCCCTGACTCTTCTGGGTCGCGCTCTTGGCCAGCAAAATACCGCTGTCCAAAGCGCCATCTGGTACTGCGGTCCAGACCAGGCCATGCAGGTTGCGCAACTCTATTTCAATAGCATTTTCTCGGAAACAAGCAAGGCCAGTGGAGACACCGCCCCCGATGTTTCCAAGAAATACTGGCCATCCACCTATGCGAACCGCGATCTGCATGTGGGATGGAACGCGCTTCCAGGGCGTCTCGATCTGTTCACTCCTGGCACCTGGTATCTAGGAGAACTGTTGCCTTTGGAGTTGTACGACTTTGGCGGCGGCATCACGGTGGCTCCCGTTCCCGATCTTGTCAATGGGGGATATCTGACGTCTTCTCTCTTTTCCTATGTGGCGGCCTTGAATCTGGTCAATTCCAACCCTCGCGCCGGGGTATATATTCAAAACGCGGCGCAACCGACGATCTAAGGAAAGCGTTTCATACATGCGAGCGCCTGACATTTACCGCAAGGAACTGAAGCTGGTTGGAGGAGAAACATCCTCCGGCCAGCCCCGGTATATTTTGCACTGGTCAGGCGATCCGTTGCGGCGAGAAGGGCTGCCGGACCAAATCTTCAATCCACCATGTTCCTGTTGGATTTTATTGCATTGGGTAGACAACAACGTTGACATGCCGGAAAATGGCGGCGGCTATGCCGAATTGCAACAGTTTCGATATAAGATAACGCCCGCATTGCTGGATAGCGAGGCATTGAATGTTCGCGTGGTTGTGATGATGGCTGCCATGGCGGAACGGACGCGACATCAGTTTTTGGAAATGCGGAAGAAAGTGTTGGAGCGTCGCAAAGAACGCGAAGACAAGGAGACGCAGGACCGATTGGCGAACTATCTTGAAGATCGAATGCCAGCCTATCGGGATGCGGTGAGTTATTCCGGCCAGCGCATTAAACAGAGCGTAGTTCAACAAAAGATGGAGCAGATCGAAAAAAATCTGTCGCGAACGGACCGTTTGGCCGCGCTGCGCGGACGCGGTTCCATGATTTATAAACCAAGGTAGGAGAAACTATGGCGCAGATACATGCAACAGTGGAAGCGAACACCGATAATGTTCAGTCAGTGGCCCGACGCAATATGCAAAAAGCTAATATACAAGGAATCAATTTTATCGATTTCACGCAGGATGCGAATTTGCAACGCAAGGCTGATTATTATCTCTACATTTTCAATATCGCGCCCAGAAAATTCCAGGTTTGCCGTCCACCGAGTTGGCCGATGATCAATTTCGCGGCTTGTCCAGCCAACAAGCCATATGTGACGGTGGGAAGAGTGCCTTCGACCATCAATGAAGTTTCCCTAGTGGTGGATCGGACCGTTGTTACGGGAATTACTGGAGAACGGTTTGCCACCGATCTTCTCAATCCGTCGAATATAGGCGTGAATATCTGGACGGAAATTACCGACGAGCAGATTTCATGGATCGATGGAGGGACCGACGATCTGACGCGGCGCGGGATGTTTTGGAGCCGCGATGAAACACCTTCCGAGACGGAGTTGACCATGACAAAAGAGCGCATGGAGAAACATTACAAGGCGCTTTTGGTGCAGGCGGACGCATATGAACGGGAGAACCGCCAAAAGGAAATCGGCCCCGAACATCGGTTGGCGGCGGAATATTTCCACTACAAGGCGCGCTGGCATGTGGTGGCTGAGGTTCCGAATTTCTGTTCAAACTGTGGCGATCTCGTGCGTCCCGGATTGGCCTATCATGCCACTCCATTCGGCACGATCTGCGTAATCGATTGGAAAGGCGCGGTCATGGCGGGAGTCAAAACGAGGACGGACGTGCCAGAAGAATTTCGCTGGTGGACGGACAATGAACATCGCGGGCCTGGACGGCCACGCAAGGAAGAACTCGCGGTGTAAGGAGATGAATGCCAGTAGCCACGCCAGTTGTCGCGACTCCCTATCCATCCATCGAGGATGTGGTTTCGCTTGCCCGCGTTTACCTGAACGATACGATTCTGGCTGGCGCGGGCGTCATCTTTACCGATGACGCGCCATTCATTCTTCCGCTTCTCAATAGCGCCATTGCGCAATTTCAGCGCGATCTTTGGAATCGCGGCATTGCCACTATGGTGCGGGAAATATTTTTTTTAAATATTCCTCCCATCAATTCCGCTCTTGGAGTGGGTCTTCCCAATGCGGGAGTTTTTCCGGTGCTTGGTTATACCGGTTACAACGATGGCCTGAATTATTATGCGCAGCCCGCGCTTCCTTCGGACCTGTTGCTGCCGTTGCGGTTATGGCAGCGTTCCAGCCAAACAGACTTGACCTACAGCGAATTTTTTCCGGCACAGGCAGGTCTACCTTCTACTTATCAGGAATACAACCTAGGCGAGTGGGAGTGGCAAGGAGACCAGATTTCATGGAACGGGGCCTTGATCGCCAAGGACGTGCGCATGCGCTATCTGGCGACTGCGCGATATTACAATTCCACAACGATCCCGGCGGCCTTCTCCACCACCAAGATTCCATTTCGCGATTCGACAGAAGCCCTGGCCTACTACATGGCCTATGAATTTTCAGCAGCGCGCCTTCCGGCAGGCGGCGCGAACGATCTACTTGCCAATTATCAAAAGACAGTCGATGGGATCACTGCCCGCTGGACCCGGCGCAATCAGCGTACCGTTTACGAGCGGGGCGCTTACGGCAACACCGGCGATTTGTTCGGATGGTTTGGATGACCTATGCCATTTAAGATCAGTCCGCCATTCCAAGAAATGTCGACGCAGAACTTGGGTGGATTGTTCACCGAAGCCGACGCTCGTTCCCTGCCACAGGGCGCGGCGTCGCTGGCACAGGACGTGGATTTCTTGATTGCCGGAATCGGACCGAGGCCAGGAAGAAACTCGGTCATGAATTTTATTGGCGCAACACCGGGAACATTTCAATATCTGGCGTCGATGGACATGGCGCGCGGACGCCAATATACGCTTGGACAGGATACTGGCGGTTCCTTCTGGTACGAGGATCTTGCGGCGGAAGGCTCCATGTCGCAGTTTATTACCGGACTGATCGCCAATAGTCGAGCGTTAGCTTTCAATGCCAACGACCGCGCCTATCTTTGTCTGTCGAATTTGTTGCAGGGAACGGACCAACCGCGACAATGGGATGGGAGTACTTCGGCGGATACAGGGATTGCAACGGGGCCGTTGTGGCAGCAAAACGAGGTGGACAGGATTTCCCAGGTTGGGCCGGGCGTTGCGCCTACGGTAACGCCCGTCGATGGCCCTGCACCTCCTACGATGCCCGTACTGAGTTCCATCGCGGGCGGTTCTCTGCCTGCCCGCACGGCATGGGCGATGACGTCTTATACCCTAGCCACGGGAACTACCATCGCTTCCGTCGAAGCCTTGATTCCGCTAGCCGCGAATACGCTATTGAACGTCGCATCTCCAGCGGCGCAAGCGGGAGCGACAGGCTGGAATGTCTACGTAAGCGAGAGCCAAAGCGGACAGGAAATTCTTCAAGCATCGTCGCTTCCAATCGGCACTGCATGGACGGAGCCGGACAGCGGATTGATTGCTGGGATTGCCGCGCCTGTGTCCGACGTGGCAGCGGGACAGCGATATGGAATGCTGATGTTTCTGACGCGAACGGGATTTTTGTCTCCCGCCAGTCCGCCGACGCCGTTCAACACAACAGCGCAGACTGCATCGCTGACGGTCGGCAATATGGCTGTTGGGCCATCCAATGTAATTTCGCGCGTCTTTGCGTTCACTGAATCCAACGCAACCATTGGGGGCCCCTATTACTACGTTCCCATCGCAACTCTAGATCCGAATCTAAACCTGGCGTCGTCTACGATAATCGACGACAATACGACCTCATCGATCTCTTTCAATATTTCCGACACCGTGCTACTGGCAAGCATCAATGTGACCGCGAATGGAAACAATGTTTTTCAAATCCGGGAATTGGGCGAGCCGGTAAAGGGAATCCAGTATTCCGGCCGCACTTTTTTCATGGGATGTCGCAACAAGGTAGATCAGTTTCTCAATCCGACTTTCGATGGAGGTTCGACGGCCGCCAATCCGATTGCCGGATGGACGCCGAACGGTCTTTTGGCCGCGCAGTTCAATTTGATAACTTCTCCCATCTTCGGCCAATCGTTATATTTCAAAAACACTGCGGGACATTACATCAATTTGAACGGAAATACCGATGCGAGCATTAGCCAGCAAGCGTTTCAGACTGCCCTGAAAACGCCCATTCTCCAGCAGAACGTGCAATACGGCATTCGCATCGCGTTGTGGTCTCCGAGCGGCAACAGCACGGGAAACATTGTCATTGCGCTTACTTCCGCATCGCTGGGTCAAACCTATGCTTTTACGGTTCCCTGCGGGCAGCTATCGAAAACGCCGCAGGAATTTCAAGGCGCTTTCGACAATCCAGGATGGGGTACCGTACCAAGCGATCTGCAACTTGAAGTTTGGCCGGCGAATTTTCCCGCGAATGCCGATTTTGCCATCGACCGCATGGAAATCTACGATCTGAAACAGCCGGTTCTCTCCAGTCAGGTCCTGGTTAGCTACGCGGAAAATCCGGAAGCTTTTGATGCCATTACGGGGCTGCTCGATATTTCCAATTTCACTAACGATCCAATCACAAATGTCTTTCGCTTCCTGAATACCGTGTATATCACCACGCGCAGCCGATATTTTTCCACTCAGGACAATGGAACGACGGAACCGAGCGGGTGGACCATCAATGAAGTCACGAACATGGTTGGATGCTTTGGGCCTTTGTCGATGGCATTGGGCGAGGAATATGTTCTGACGGCGGACCGGCGCGGGCTGTTCCTGTTTGATGGCGGCAGTCACATCAAAATCATGCAGGAAATTCAGCAGGTTTGGGAATCGATCAATTGGGAAAATAGCAACCAAATATGGATCGTAAACGATCGACAGCAACAAAGAATCCTGGTAGGAGTCCCATTGCCGACGCCGTTGCCCTTGTGGACGCAAGGACTGCCGGTAAATGCCGCCCCTTCCGCTCCCAATCTGGTGCTAATGTGCTCCTATTTGACCATGGCTCCGGGCGCAACGATTTCGCAGAACCCGGGCGTTATTGTTTCCGCTTTTACGGGAAAATTGCTGCAACGGGATGGAAACAGGAAATGGGCGATTTGGACCATCGCTTCTTCCTATGCGGATTGGATCCAGCGCGTCGATGGAAATGAGCAAATATGGTTTGGGGAAAATGGCCAAATCGCTCAATTTGATTCTACTTTGTTCATCGATCTTGGATCGCCGATTTTGGAAGCCTATAGGACCTACGATTTTAGCGATCTTGAGAGCGAGCAGATGATGCAGCTCGGTTCGGTGAGAAAACTCTATCCATACGCATCGATTTTGCTGGAGGGAATGGGTTCATTTTTGCTGAGCCTATTTCCCGAGACCGTGCAGACGCCCTATACGGTGAACTATCCCGCGTTGCCATTGTATTCACCGGCGCTGGACGATACGAATATTCCCATGAATACAAGCGGCAACCGAATGTTCGTTCAAATTGCAACCGATGGAAAAGCGGGAAGCTACTTCTTGTTGCGCAGAATCGTATTGGGTTGCATTCGTCATCCTAGAGTGCAGGTATCGGGACGATGAGATTTACGGAATGGGACCAGGCCCGAGTAAAAATGCTGTACGATGCGATGCGACTGCCGTTTGAAATGCCAAACGTGGATTCACCGGCATTCGCATTGAAAGAAATATTGGAGGACGAAAACGGGAAAATTCTAGGGGCCGGAGCGGTCAAGATCATTGGCGAAGCGTTTCTTTGGGTCGATCCAAAGATCAACGGGATACGCAGGGTAAAAACGGTTCGCGCTTTGGTCGCGCAGGCGAAGATGGAAGGCGCGAAAGCGGGATTCGAGGAATTGAGCGCATGGATACCACCCCAAGTGGAACCTGAATTCGGAAGAGCGCTGTATAAATTGGGATGGACACCATCCATGTGGAGAAACTGGAGCGTCAAATTATGAAAATCTCTACGAAAACCATTTGGGATATCGAGACTGGCGTCCTGCTGGAACAAGAAAGCTACGAGTACGAAGGCCCATTGGAATTGTGCGACCGGGGGCTGCAATCGACCGCGCAAGGCGCGGCCAATACGGATGTCTCAACAGCTTCTGGATATGGAAAGACAGCCACCGGGCTGAGCAACTTTCTAACTCCGATGCTGCAATCGTGGGCTGGAGGAAATGCTCCAGGATATGGCGCGGCGGGCGTTTCCGCGATGAAGAATGCGGCGCAATCGACGGCTGGAGCAGCCGCGAACGCGGGAAATCAGCAAGCGCTCCTAACTTCCATGCGAACCGGAAACGCAGCGGGCGTGGGAGCGGAGCAGGTGGCCAACGCCGCCAATGCCGGTCAAACGCAAACGAATGCAGTTCAGAATATTCTGTCGCAAAACGCGCAATTGAAGGCACAAGAGCAGACGGGGGCGCTGAACATGCTGGGATCGATGTATGGCACGGACGTGGGCGCCCAGTTGACCTCGCAAGGACAGGTTCCGGGCGCGGTCAATGCCGGGGTCAATGCCGGCAATAGCGGCTGGTTCCAGAACATGTTGGGTTTGATGAATACCGGAGCGAAGCTGGGGGCTGGAGCGGGCGCGGCCATGTCAGGCGCGGCAGCAATGGGAGCATAAATGGCGCAAGGTGGAAACATTTCGGTGCCCGTCCACGTCGCAGACACGTTACTGGATGCGGTTTTGCAGGGATACCAACGCTCCGGCAGCAATGCATTGCTGCCGCAAATCGGCGGCGCGCCCAAATCGGAAACTGCCGTTCCTGTCGATACCAGCGCCCTGCTACCGGCAGTGGGTGGCGGAAAAGCTCCAGTGGCCCCGGGAGCATCCGTCTTGCCGCCTGTTCAAACGTCCGCCCTGGACCGTCAGATTTCGCGCATGACCGAACAGGTTGCGCGTGATGAAGCCCCTCCAGGGCCGCACTGGGGCCAGCCGGGATCGGCGCATCCGGGAAAGATGGGAGAATTCATGCACGTGTTGGGCCGCATCGGCGATGTCGCGGGCAGCGCGCTCGCGCCCGGAGTCATGATGAGCATTCCCGGCGCCACGCTCAACAAAGATATTCGCAATCTGGCGGACTTTCGACGGCTGCAAGGACTGGAGCAGACGCGCGGGCAGGAAGTCGAACAACAACGACAGGCTGCGGAAACGACCAATATTCAAGCCCAGACCGCGCAACGATTGATGCCTCCAGAAGAGAAACCCATCGCCACAGCGGAAGGATTCGGCACCTTCTCTCATGGGCAGTTCACTCCCGCGATGGACATGGCGGGACATGCGGTGATGCCTCCGACGAAAGAAACGGAACCGAAATTGATACCGTTGAGCGGCCCTGGCGGAAAACCCATGTATGGCATTCAGCATGGCGATAAATTGTTCGATTTGCAGGGAAATCAGTTGACTTCCACGCAGCCTTACGAGAAATCTCCCAATATGCAGGCGAAGACGCTTCAGCTACCTTCCGGCCAGCAGGTGGCCGGGAAGACGGATGCCCAAGGGAACTTATTGTTGGAAGACAATACGCCCGCTCCGAAAGGAACGAAACTTTTCCAACAGCCCACTTATGCCGCGATGATGCCAATGATTACTGGGGGTCGCGCCACCGATGCCGCCACGGGCAAATGGCAGCAGGAAGCTGGGGCCTATCAGGGAGCGCTGAATACTTTGGCGCTAGCTAAAACCGGAAGCGAATTGTCAGCTTCCCTGGTTCCCATTGGACTGGCATTGATGACGCCGACGGCAGCGGGCGTCCACCGCATCAATAGCGCAGAAATCGCCCAGGCGGGACCGGCGATCGGGAGCCTGGGTCGGCGTTTAGATGCGGCACTGGAAAAAGCCGGTAATGGCGCGCTGGCTCCCGATACGATCCGGGAAGCGGAACAATTCGTCAGGATGTATCAGAAATTGAAATACCAACAATATGTAGCGCAGGTGAAACAGGCCGCCGACACTTTTAGGATGTCTCCGGATCAAACCTTCGTCACTTCGCAGGATGGACAGGATGAAATGCCGCTTTCAGAAGCATTGAAACAATCGAAAACCGCAGCGGGCGCTGGCACGCCTCCCCGCGGCGCAAAAATAATTCGTTGGGAGGACATAAAGTAATGGCGAATCAATTGCAGGCCGCCGCGATGCGGGCATTGTCCAAGATGCCCTATTCATTGGCCAGCAAGGAGCTGCCAGTTGTGGCAGTGCCTGGAGCTCCGATATCCATCTATTCCAGTCCGGCACGAGCATCCATGGAATCCGGCAATCCAAAAAGCCCGATTTTCGTGGAGGATACGCAAGACTGGATAAATCCGGACTATACACCGCAACTGCTACGCCATGAAATGACGCACCAGGTGCAGAACAACTGGCCCGAAAAAATCCGGCAGGCATTGCCGCCCATCAATCCCAAGGATCCATACAATTATGGCGGCGTGGAAGGTTTAAAGAAGATTGGCGGCGATCCGCTGCAATTGAGCATGGAACAACAAGCGGCTATCGAGCAGGAAATGCAAGCCATGGAGCAAAACGGCAGCAAGATCGATCCCATTTATCGAATTTTCGACAGAAAACTTGGCGAAATACCGTTGAGCGTAATGATGCCAACCGATCCAAAGCAAAAGGGAATCAATACAACCCCACGCGCTCCAGGATTGCCTTTAACGCCCGTACAGGGACTGCAAAAATTGTATGCGAAAGAGGTAATACCGGTAAAGTCCGGCAGTGGAGACACTCAATCCCGCTACGTGGAATTGCCAAACGGCGCCTATATGGAATGGCCGGAAGGCGTGAGCGCGGCCGAGTTCAAGGCGAAAGCCCAGCAGGTTATGGGTGGGCCGCGAGCTGGGACGGCCCATCCTGAATTGGGGGGGCGCGGGCCAGTCGACGTGGGAATGGCGGACCGCGCCATGGCCGGGATTGAGAATGTGGGAATCGGAGCGGCCAAAGGCATCGGCTCCATGCTGAACGAAGCGGGAAAAGCGACTCCGTTCGGCTCGCCCCTGAATGCGCAACAAGAGAAAAAATATCTTGTTCCCGCCACCACCGCGCAAAAAGTTGGAAAGGGGCTGGCGAATGTGGGAAGTTTTTTGCTGCCTGGGCTAGGAGAGGAAGCGATGGGAGCGAAGTTGCTGGAAACGGTTCCGGCCCTGGGAGAAGGCGCTGCGGGCGTTCTGGGGCGCCTGGGAACGCAGGCCGGGGGCGCGGCATTGCTGAACCGGTTGCAAGGCGGCACAGCCAAATCTGGAGCTGCTGCGGGGCTATTGGGAGGCGGTTTGGGCGAAGGAATGCGGCTGCTGGCTCCCGTGGCGGCGGAAACAGCGATGGGCGTGCGCGGAATTGATCGTTTGTATGGGCGCATTCCGGGAAAGGCAATTCTAGAGGATACCAAGGGAATTCGTCCGATGACAGTGGCGAAGAGCGCCCGCGAAACCATCGACAGGCTGACGCCGGAATTGGAGGAAAAAGCCACCATGGCCAGCGAGCGGGGAGCTCGGGGCAGTCTTGGCCCAGCACGCCAGTCGGTGGCATCGACCATCCAGAAACACGAAATGAATCGCGCCATGGAATCGGCGCGGGAATTGGATCCGCTCAAGCAGAGACTGAATACCGATGCATTGACCGGATTGCCGCTGGCCGAAAAGCAAACGCCTTTGGGATTGATGAAGATGAAACGAGGGTTGAACGAGGATTTCATTGGAAAGTGGTCTCCCGATCAGCCACCGGGCCTGCGAACTTCCGCCAAGACTGCTTATGGCCTAATCAATCGGGAGATGCATGGCGCTGCTCCGGAAACCATCGATCTCGATCGAAGAATTTCCAGCTTGATTCCGGTGGCAAAACGCGCGGAGGCAAAGGCTGTCAATGCCTCTACCCTACAGCGCTTGGCTGGAAGAATGGGCGCGCATACGGGGGCGCTGACGGGTGCGACGATAGGAGCGCTTGGAGGATATGGAGCAGGCGGCGGGAAAGGGGCGCTGGAATATGGGTTGCTTGGATTGGTCGCGCCAGAAGTTCTAGCTAGTCCGACATTGCAGATGGGATTGGCGCGAAGTCTATATTCTACTGCGTTGCCTCGGTTGGGGACGGGCGCGGGATTGGCTATCCAACAACGCACGCAAGGGAAATGATAAGGAGGAGGATGCCTCCTAAAAAAGCTTCCCATGAAATTTCTTTGAATTGAATGATGGAGGCAAGCGCGATGTAGATGCAGAAAAGTCCTAAGATGAGTCCCAGCAAGGCAAAAACAATCATGGCAATAATAGTATATTGCATGTTACAGTAGAAACGCCAGTGGCATCGCAAGACCGCGAGAAGCGGGATGCGCTGGAAGCGTGAGTTATTCACCCCCGAGGAGGGAACATCATGGCACTGCCCACCCTGACCTATACCGTCAATCCGTTTCCGACGGGCCGCGATAAAACCCAGATGAATCTCATCGTCAAGGGCAGCATCGCGATTGCCGCTGGCGGCGATTATCAAACCAACGGATTGCCGATTGCGCTGAGCGGACCGGAAATCCTGACTTCGAAGCAGCCGAACTGGGGCGAAGTTTATTCTCCCAGCAGCGGATATGTGTATGCCTTCGATCCGGTCCATCAAACGTTGCGCATCTTTAGCGGGGGAGCGGCTGTTTCCGAGCCTTTGGCGGAACTGGCCAACGCCGCAGTCGTGGCTGCGGACACCGTTCTTTTCCGGTTTGAGATCGAGCAGAATTGATGGCCCGCATTCCCAATGTCGCGCTGTCGCGCTATGCGCAGTATCTACGCGGCCTTCTTCCCGGTGGGAACTGGGCGGCGTTGGCCTTGGAGGCGACGGAAAGCACGCTGAACCAGGCGGTGGGCGCGGTCAACGCCAACGCACCCGCGCCGGGTCCGGCGGTGGCGGATGTATCGATAGTGGTGGGGGGACGCATCGTTCGTCTTCCTTTCGCGAAAAGGAAATGAGGGATAGCCATGCCGCAATATCAAAACAATCCGTTTCAGCCGGTGCGAGCGTTGCAAGCCGGGGTGGCGGAATATCTTTATGGGTCCTTTGCCGCCGATGTCGCGCCCGCGAGGATGCTGGTCAGCCAGGTTGAGATCGTAACGGATGTCGCCACGCTGACCGTGCAGGTAATGGAAGGCAACCTTCCCGCCGTGGGCAGCCTTATTTCCGTGCATGGGACGCAGACGGCAAGCGGCGAATTCAACGTTGATCGCGTTCCGCTGACGGCGGTGGCGATCAATACGGCCACGGGAACGGGAACGGTCTCGTTCGCCTTGACCGCAGCCAATGTCGGGCCGGTAGCCGATGCCGGGGTCGCAGTCGTGGAGACACCGGAGATAGGCGAAACGTTGATCGCCGGATCCAGCGTTCCCTGCACGCCGTTCTATCAACAGATCGTGCCGACGGGAGAAAGAACTCTCTCCGCCAGTTGCACGTTTCCCATCATTCCCACGGCGGCCACGGTCGATTTGCAGGGCGCGAATGAAAATATCGACAGCCAGTACGCGACCATCAGTACTGTCGCCACGGTATCGGCAGGCGCGGTAACGGCAAGCCAAGCCACATTCAACGGCGTCGGTTATCGCTTCTACCGGTTGAACGTTTCCGGGTTGAGCGGCGCTGGCTCCATTGTCGGAAAGGTGGTCACGGGATGAAACGGTTCCTGCTGGCCGCGTGCTTGCTCTGGGCGGCGACGGCTAGGGCCCAAGGCGTCCTTTATAGTTCCGTGGCGCAAGCGATCTCGTCGATTCCCGGAAGCGCCCAGGGAGTGTCGAACGTCTTCGTTCCTATTCCCAATGCCACGATCACCATCTGTACTGGAACCTACAGCGGTTCTCCCTGCCTGACCCAAACGGCAAGCATCTATCAGGACCAGGCGATGACCATCCCCATTACGCCCTACGACGTGGCGGATGCGTATGGCAATTTCCAATTTTGGGCGCCCAGCGGCACCTATTACGGGACTATCGTTGGCACGGTAGCGGGCGCGACGGTGCAGAACAATTTCCAATTCCAGCTTCCCACCGTCGGAACGCCGGGAGTCGCCAGCATCAATACGGTGCCGGGAGCTTTCACTTTCACCGGCAACGGAGTTTCCTGCACGGGGACAACCTGCACGTTCATCGCAGCCCTCGCTTCCTATTACCAAACCATGCAGGCGAACGGGACGGCGGAGCCGCAACGCGCCAACCTGAATTTCTCGCAACGGTTCGAATTGTCGGATGCAAGCGCAAACAATCAAACCAATGTGGACGCCAACGCCAGCGGAAACGGGCTGTATCTTCTGACGATGGCGGGAGCGCCGGGCACTTCGACGGCGCTGGCGCAATTCGATGGGAGCGGGAACGCGACACCATTGCCTACGCCGTCGCAATGCGCTAGCGCGGGACAAATGGTGGGAATCGCGGCCAATGGGAACGCGAACTGTCAAACGAAGGACGAGTGGTCCACATTCAGCGGATGCTCTTTTCCCAACGATGGCGCGAACCTTACCTGCATCAATACGGTGACGCTGCCCGTTGCCCTGCTGGATACCAACTATACGGTCAGTTGCGTCGAGTATACGAATCCGGCCGTGGGTAGCGTCATCCTGGGAAATATCTCCTATTCCATCGTTTCCACGACAAGTTATACGGTGGCGGAAATGACGCAGGGAAGTTCCGCCATCTGGCCCAACTACGGCAATTACGGAAAGAGTTACGTTTGCCATGCGCACCACAATTGACATGAGAAAAGTTTTCCAACTCGGCTTGTTTCTTTTTCTGGCGATGGGTCTGCGCGCTCAGAACGCGTATTTCCAGGGGCTTGCGTGGACCAGCCTCAACGTGCCGGGAAGCGCTCAAGGGACGACGAACGTCATCGCCCCGATTCCTTATGCGCAGATCAAGATTTGCGTGGGCTTCTATTTGGGAACGCCGTGCAGCGCGCCGACCGCCACGGTTTACCAAGACCAGGCGGGAACGAAGCCCTATCAGCAGCCGTTGACGGCGGATGCCAGCGGCAATTTCAGCTTTTGGGCTGTCGCCGATACGGGGCTCTTCTATACCGTGACCGGAACCAATGTCCAAGCCCAATCCTACGACTTGTTCATGGGCGGCGGCCCAGGCGCGACCTGCGGTGGGACTACGGGGCCATGCATCCTCAGTAATCCGACCGCGTCGCAGACCGTGAGCCAGCCGGCGAATACCACCTTCGCTTTTCAGGACGCCACCACGCCCACGGCGATCAATTTCGAGAACAATGGCGGCTGGAACTTCTATGGCAGCGGGAATTTCACGGTGGATGGAGGGCCCGTCCAGTTCAATGGCGGCTCGACATCTTTCACGGTGAATTCGCTCAATTCGACCTTCAGCTCGCCGGTGACGGTGGAAGCGCCGCTGACGGTGGACGCGCCCGTTTATTCGACCACCGATTTCCATACGCCCGCCGCGTTCAGCGGGGACTACCCCAACGGGACGCCCGCGCCGGTGGCGGCCCAGGTAGGCTGCTTGGTGGCGGGAACGTTGACCAACTGCGCCACCTCCGCCACGACTCCGATAGGGATCGTGGATTCTATTGCATCGCCGATTTCCGGTTATTCCATCGTGGACATTGCGGGCCATACAGCCTGCAACTTCGACGGCACGGCAGTCGTGGGCGATGTGGTGACGACTTCGACGACGACCGCCGGGGAATGCCACGATACCGGCTCGACCAATCCGTCAGTAAGCAACTTTCTGGGCATCGTGGTGGCGGCGAACACGGGCGCGGGAACGGCTGGCGGAATGGTTCTCGGGAGCGAGTTGGCCGGTGGCGGCGCGCCCGCGATTCTTCCCACTACCCTGTATAGCGCAGCGGGAACTCCGCTGCCGGCCTGCGCAGTTGGCATTCAAGGCGAAACCGCAGTGGTGAAGGATGCGACTGCGCCGTCCTATATGGGCGCGTATACTTCCGGCGGAGCTATCACGGCGGCGGTGATTTGCAGCTATAACGGGACGACTTACAGTTGGCTAACGCATTGAAGGAGAATTTTCTAGATGGACCAGCAGAATATCGATCTTCAAAACCGGATCGCCAACATTACGGAAAAAAGGATGGATCGATTCGACGAAGAACAGCGAAAACACGGCGAGTTACTCGCCACCATCGTAGTGCAGACGAAGGACATTCCCAATCTGATTCAGAGAGTGGAATATCTGGAGGCTGCGGAAAACAAGCGGACCGGGGCCATGATCCTGTTTGGTCTTCTATGGTCGTTCCTAGAAATCTGGTTCCATTATTGGAGAAAATAAAATGCCTGCGATAGGAATAGCGGGAACGTTTGCCGACATGCTGGAAGTCGCGCAGCCGGGAGACTATCTATTTCTCTGGGACAAAACTCCGATCAGTTATGCCATCGAAGAGATTACCGAACAGACAGTGCGGGGCCACGAGGAACGGGGCCCCAGCCACGTCGCTAGCATCTGGAACTTCCCGCAATACTGGGACGAGTTGTTCGAGACCGAGGCGGTGTTTACGCCATTCTGCAATGGTTGCAGGATGCTTCCCTTGAGTCACTATGCGTTGAGCAAGAACCGCATGTTGTTGTGCCGCCGCAAGGGAGCGACCGAGGCCGATATTGCGCAGGCATGCGGACAGGCGTTGAGCGCGCTGGGAAGACAGTATGAAATCCGCGAGGAGTTCCAGATCCTCCTGCACAAGATCGCGCCCTGGGTACGCCCGGAGGAAACGGATAACAAGCTGTTTTGTTCCGGCTATCTGCAATGGGACTGGAGATTGACAGGCGTTCCGTTCGCTCCGGAAAAAAATGGTGGCAACCCGACTCCCATGCAATGTATGCTGGACGCGAGAACGGAACATGTCCTATGGGTGAATTGACCATGTTGACCAACATTTTCCACGCCAAGCCGTCCGCGCATTTTATCGCGCTGGGCATTGCCTTCATCGGCATTGTCTATCATGAGTTCGCCAAGCAGCCGCAATTTGTCGCGTGGATCGCCGTGCATTGGGCGATCGGCACGCTGATTTCTTCCATCAAGATCGCCGCGCCCATGATCGCGCTGTATTATCCTTCCTTGAAAAGGGCCACATAATGCCCGTCAATTACAACGCCGCGTTCGAGTACCTGATGCGCTGGGAAGTGGATCCCATCGAGCCCGGAAAAGTCACCACGGATGATGGTGGGCGCACCCGCTATGGCATTGCGGAAAAATTCTGGGGAGCGATGCTGCCTCCCGATTTTTACACCACGATGAGCCCTGTCCACGCCCGCATGTTCGCCAGCGGATTTTACGACACGCGCTTTTGGGAGCCGATGCATTTGAGTTCGATGCGGCATCAATTCGTGGCCGATTACATTCTTTCCATCGCTGTCAACTGCGGCATCGAACAAGTGGTAAAATGGCTGCAAATGGGGCTGAATGTTCCCATCGATGGCATCCTGGGGCCCGAAACCCTGGCCGCGATCCTTGGAGCGCCCGCGCAGGCCCTTTCCGGACTGTATACTCAAGCAATGGCTTTTTATTCCGCCGAGCCTGCCGTATACCGATTGGGATTGGAAAAGAGAGCACGAGGATGATGCAGTTGGAGAAAACCATGACAAAAACATTCGCGCGACGGCTGGGCCACGATGTTCTAGCCGGGATCGTTTCCGGCGCACTGCTGATGACACTACTGAACTTTCAGGGCTGCAAGCCGGCGAACACGCCGCTGCCTCCAGGAGCGATCAACAGTTTCGACGCTTCGAGCTACCAGACGCTGATGACGGCACAGGCGGCGTTGAATACGCTGAAGCAGGAAGAGCCGCAGGCCCCGGCCATCAAGCCGTACCTGAACCAGGCGATCACGGACTACAACACGGCGGAAACGGCGTGGCAGACCTATCATGCCAGCGGCTCGAACTCGGCGGGGCTAACGGCGGCGCTGGCAGTGTTGAGTACGGACATTTTGCGGATCGAAGGTTTGATCCCTTCCCCAACTAGAGGAGCGAAACCATGAATGCGGCCGCAATTCTTGCCATTATCAATACCGCCATTGCCGTGCTCAAGCAAATACCTGGACTTCCAGCGGAGATTGCCGGATTTGTCACCATCGGCGAGCAAGTGTTCCTGTCCGCCGAAGCGGCCTTCAAACAAGCGCAGACCGCTGTAGTTCCCACTGACGTTCAACCGATTCAGCCGGTAAGCTAACCATGAGTCGCTGAAGGCTACTGCTGAATACCTTCACGCCGGCGAAGATTCCACCCTAGAAAACCTCTTCTTTGCTTTTTTCTTCGACTTGCAAATGCAGCGAGGTTAGATATTCTTCCAAAGAAAGGTTGAGATTTTTTTGATCGAGTAGCCCTTCTTCCTTCGTCCATCCCAACAGCTCCCATTGCGCCAGAATGCGCGGATCGGTAGCGCCCGCCGATGCATCCACGGAAGTCTTTCCTGGGGGATACAATGTCATCTTGAGCTGCTTGCGTCCGACTCGCTCATTGATTTCAATGGGACGTGGAATGTCCGGGCTGCCATAGATGCGAATGCAATCCACAGTCTTGCCGCCGAACTGCGTGGTGGTGGGAAAAAACGCGATTTTCTTCCCGATCCAGTTGGGAATCTTGTTGCCAAACATGGCCTTCATGCAAACGGCATTCGTCTTGTTGCAGACCAGTTCCAGCGGGCGTTCCCGGAACGAAAGAATCAATTTTCGTTCCGTCTTTTCTCCTGTCAATTCCTCTGTATATGCGTCCTTAATGGTCATGATGACGCGCTTGCCGTCGAAGAGAGCGGCCTTGAGAAAGCGGCTGGGATAAGCTTCCTCGAACGTTTTCGGGTGCAAAATCGGCGCTTCGGACATGGTGTTTTCCTTCCTTTTACGAAAAACTTCCGGTTGCAATATAGCGAAGCAACACCGGAGAAATTCCGGACAATTTCCGATGTTGCTCCGTTCGATAAATGCCATGCATGGTTTCATCGGCCATTGCGATCAAATTTTCCACCTCGACATGGGTAAGCGTATTCACCGTTTCCGGCGTTGCTCCTAGCGCATAAAGAGCGTTGTAGGCGCGGTTGCGGCGCGAAAGGGCTTCGATGATTTCCATATCACTCCTCCTCTTGCAGATCCAAGGCGGATACATCGTTGTCGTCATCCTGAAAGGCGTAGGCTGGAAGTTGCAGGTCGCATTCGTCCTCGATTTCCGGGGGCCACAGTCCCGAGGTTTCGCACTCGATCAAGCGATGCAGCAGGGTGATATATTCGGATCGCCCCAGATCGAGCACGTCTTCCGGCACGCGATATACCGCGCTCTCGAAGGGGGGCTTGTTTTCCGGCGCGAGAATGCGGACTGACGGCGCGATGCCGGTGACCGCCTTGACGCCATCGACATACATGGCCATCTGTATGTGATAGCCGAGCTTGTGGGCCTGCGCGCCGAACGTCCAGGGGCGGCAATCGCGGCAGGTCTTCAAGTCCAGCACCAGATTGCCTTCGCTATTCCAGCGATCCAAGCGTCCCTTGAAAAGGCGCCCGAAAGCCTCCCATATCACAACAACTTCCGATTGACCGCGTCGCAGATATTTTCTTGCCGTCTCGTTGCGATGCACGGCGGCGGCGATGCCCGCGACATAGGCCGCGTCTTCCTGCCGCAGTATCATCTGATAGGCATGATCGTCCTTGAAAGCTTCCCACTCCTTGCCATATCTGCGTCCACCCGTCCAAATGGCGATGTCTCCGATGCGATCCGGCTCCAGAATGGCATGGTGGGCGGCGGAACCGATCTGCATTGCTTCCGTCTGCTCTTGCGGATGGTCCATGCGGTAGCGATAATACATGGGGCTGCGCCGCAGGTGTTTTAGCGACGAATAATTGACGGCATCGATGCGGTCGTAATCTTCGAACGGCATATTGGGATAGAAATTCGGAATCATGGCTTCCTTTCCGTGCAAATGCACCAGGCAAGCACGCCGGTAATGACGGCGCATACGGTTGCCAAAAAAGCGAACAACCATGCGGGCGTATGCGGGCATACCGCGACGATGAAACAGGCGATCCCAAAGATGAAGAGATATTTCATTTTTGGTGCTCCTTGATTTTGAAGAGGACCTCGACGCGCAACTGCTCCCACATCTTGAGCGTCACCGAGTCGCGAGCCAGGGCGTGCTTCATTGAAGCTGGATGGATGCCATGCATTAAGGCAACCGTCGAAAGCCCATGGTCGCGCACCTGCTTATGCAACCACTGCATTGCTTCGGAACGGGTTTTCATGGAGATTTTTTCAACCATAAGTGGAGGTATATACCAAGTAAAAAAAAATGTCAACTATTTTAGTTGACATTTTTTTAAAAGTTTTAGATTATAGAAGCATATCGATCGGGAGAGGCTTGGCGCGCACAAGCGCGTATCCGGCGCTTTCGGGAATCAAGCATATAATTCCCTTTTATTTTATCGAGCGGTTTCCATGATAGCCCTTTTCCCGGACCAGGAACGGTTCATCGCGGACTTGCGCCGCGTTATGGCTTCCCACCGTAGCGTGCTCGGCGTCGCCTCCACTGGATTCGGCAAAACCGTGACCTCCGCCTGGATCGCCCAGAGCGCCCTGCAAAAAAACAAGCGTGTCTGGTTCACCGTCCATCGCCGCCTGCTGCTGCGCCAAACATCGCTCGAATTTTCGCGTTTGGGCATCCAGCACGGCGTCGTTCGCGCCGGAGAGCCCACGCCCGATCATGGCGCGCTCGTTTGTTCCATCGAAACCCTGCGCCGCCGCCTGCATTCCATGGCCGCGCCCGATCTGCTGATTGTGGATGAGGCCCATCTATCTCTCGCTCCCTCGCAAGCCGAAGTCGTCCACTGGTGCCTGGAACGCGGCTCTCGCGTGCTCGGCAATTCCGGCAGCCCCATGCGATTGGACGGCAAGCCGCTGGGCGATCTGTTCGACGCCATGGTGGAGGCGCCCCCGATGCGTTGGCTGATCGACAATGGAAGATTGAGCGATTACCGCATCCGCGCTCCCGGACATCGCATCGACAAAAGCCAGTTCCATATGTTCCATGGAGATTACGCCGTCAAGGATGTCGAGCGCGCCATGTCCGAGCCGCATATTGTTGGAGACGCGATTGCGCACTACAAGAAATTCGCCATGGGAAAACGCGCCATCGCTTATTGCGTTTCCGTCGATTATTCGATTGCCTTGGCGGAAAAATTCGCCGAGGCCGGCATTGCCGCCGCGCATATCGACAGCACCACGCGGGAAGACGACCGCGAGGCCATCATCGAAGCGTTCGCCGACGGCAATATCCTGGTGCTTTCCAATGTCGAAATCGCCACGACGGGCTTCGATCTTTCCGCGCAGATTGGCCGCGAATGCCCAGCCGAATGCTGCATCAATCTGCGTCCGACAAGATCGCTAGCTTTGGCGCTCCAGATGTGGGGCCGGGTCTTGCGTCGCAAGCCCGAACCGGCCATCATTCTCGACCACGCCGATTTGTCTTTTGAACATGGCCTGCCGGACGATCCGCGACAATGGACCTTGGCCGGGCGCGAGCGCAAAAGCCGCGAGAAGCAAGCCCTATCCGTGCGCCAGTGTCCGCTCTGTTTCGCCGTGCACCGCCTGGCGGACGCGTGCCCGTTTTGCGGACACCGCTACGAGGTTACGGGTCGCGAACTGGCGACGTACGGGGGCGATCTGGTGGAAATCGACAAAGCCAGGGCGAAAATCGAGCGGAAGCGCGAGCGAGCGCGAGCTCAGACCCTGGAAGATTTGATTGCTCTTGGTCGGCAGCGAGGCTACAAGCCGGGCTGGGCCTATCATATTTTTGCGGCAAGAGGAGGACGACGATGATCGACTGGGAAAAATGCGATGAATTCAATCGTAAACAAGACAACGGCAAGACTCCCGAGAGGGAAGCTGAAGATAATACCCGTATGCTGGCCATGGTGCTGCTCTATCTCGCGTTTCTGGCGATTTTCCTAATCCTATGGGCAATATGGCGGCTGATATGATGCAAATGGAAAGCGGTCTCATCAAGCAAATACTGATTGCGCTTTCGGCTCAGGGACATCGTGCCTTTCGCAACAATACCGGCATGGGCTGGGCCGGACAAATGCAACAGTGGCCAGACGGCTCCGTGCTGGTGCGGTACGCGCATCCACTTAGCGCCGGATTGTGCGACGGTTCCAGCGACATCATTGGATGGACGCGCGAAGGCCTCTTTCTGGCCATCGAAGTCAAATGCGGGAAAACGCGCATCACTGAAGCGCAACGAGCATTCATCGATGCGGTTCAAGCGGCGGGGGGAAAGGCCGGAATCGCCCGGTCCGTCGAAGACGCCCTGAGGATCGTCCAATGACCGCCTCTGAAATCGCAACCCAATTGCGCGCCAAGCGCGCCGGACCGGGCAAATGGATGGCCAAATGTCCGGCGCACGATGACCGCGAGGCGTCGCTGTCGATTGCCGAGGGCAAAACCGGCGTGCTGCTCAAATGCTTTGCCGGGTGCGAATTCGACGCCATTGTCGCCGCGCTCGGCATCGAGCCGAGCGCGATGTTTCACGTTCGCCCTTCGAAGGTAAAGACGATCCTCGCCACCTACGATTATTGCGACGAGTCCGGCAAGCTGCTCTACCAGGCTGTGCGCTTCGAGCCTAAATCCTTTTTGCAGCGCCAGCCGGACGGACATGGAGGCTGGATATGGAACATGAAGGGGGCACGCCGCGTACCGTTTCATCTGCCGGAAGTTATCGCGGCAAATACGGTTTGCATCGCTGAAGGAGAAAAAGACTGCCTTGCGCTGGACAAGGCGGTGAAATCGTTTCCTCCCGGACGCAGCCGCGCCACCACGACCAATATCGGCGGCGCGGGGAAATGGCACGACGGCTACTCCCCTTTCCTGCAACACAAGACCGTTTTCGTTTTCGCGGACAACGACGATCCGGGCCGCAACCATGCCCAGCAGGTCTGCGCTTCCGTCGCGCCCTTCGCCACGACGGTGCGCTTGGTGGAACTGTCTGGCCTGCCGGAAAAAGGCGATGTTTCCGATTGGCTCGAAACCCATACGCCGGAGGAACTGCGGGAAATTCTCGGAACCACTCCAGAGTGGAACGCAGCCGCGCCCGATATCGCCGAAAATACCTTCCAGTCGGGCGTTCCCCCCCAGGAAGGGACTGCCTCCATCGCTCCCCTGGCCCCCTTCGATTGCCTTGGACATGAAAACGGCACGTACTATTTTTTGCCGGGTGCTTCGAATCAAATCCTTGCCATGTCGGCATCCTCCCTCACCAAGCCGTCCGGTCTACTGCAATTGGCCCCGCTCTCGCACTGGGAAACCCTGTATCCCGGCAAGACCGGGCCGAACTGGATACGCGCGGCCAACGACGCGATCCAGAATTCGCTGGAATTGGGCGCGTTCCATGCGGACCAGGAGCGCGGCATTGGGGCTTGGCGCGACCAAGGACGCATCGTCATCCATTTGGGGGACCGTTTGCTCGTCGATGGCCAGCCGACGCCTCTACGGGGCTGCCAGAGCCACTACATCTACCCTGCGGCAGCGCCTCTCCTCGAAAATCTCGACGCTCCTCCTCTTACAGACGCCCAAGCCGACGATTTTTGCGACCTGGTTGCCGCTTTTCCGTGGAACGACCCTCTTTCCGCCCAATTTCTGGTCGGTTGGCTGTTTCTCGCGCCTTTCTGCGGCGCTCTTTCCTGGAGACCTCATCTCCATTTGATCGCGCCGGCAGGCACGGGAAAATCGTGGACGATTGCCAATCTTATTGCACCCATTGTCGGTGAATTCGCGCTGATGTTGCAATTTCGCTCCACGGAGGCTGGGATTCGCCAGGCCTTGAAACGGGATGGTCGCCCGGTAATTTTCGATGAAGCCGAATCGAAAAACATGCAAGATCAGGCGCGTCTACAATCCGTTCTGGAGCTTGCGCGCCAGGCCAGCAGCGAGAGTGGCGCATCCATCGTCAAGGGTGGCGCCGACGGCCATGCCGTCCATTATCGTACCCGCTCCGTATTCTGTTTTGCCTCCATCCACGATTTGATCGTCGAAGAGGCGGATCTCTCGCGTATCACGCAACTGGAAATGTGTCGGTCGGAAAACAGCACCCGCAATTTTCCCCAATTGCAAAGGCAAACCCAGCGGCTGTTGACGCGCGATTTCTGCGCCGGATTTCGCGTTCGCGCCGCGCGGGCCCTACCGCTGATGCTGGAAAACTCGGGAATCGTGGCGGCCAGCATCGCCGCCCTCTACGGAGATCGCCGACTGGGTGATCAGCTTGGCACGCTGCTGGGGACTTGCTACACCTTCAGGACGGTTAAGCAAATCGTGCCATCCGAGGCCGATTTGCTGGCTCGCTTGATCGTCGATCGAAAACGACTGGAGAATGGCCAACGCGTGGGCGAATGGGGCCGGCTGCTTACCCACCTTTACGGCCAAAAAATTTCGCAAATTGAAGTACTGCGCGGCACAGTGCAACGAACCGTCGGCGAATTGATCGAACTTGCGGATGGAGCTATCAATGGGGACCCAGTCGATGCGCTGGAAGCCAATCGCTCGCTGCAACGCGTGGGATTGATGGTACGCGATCATCGCCTCTGGATCGCCTCTGCGCATGCCGGATTGCAAGGGTTACTCCGGGGCACTGCGTGGGAGCAAAATTGGAAACAAATCCTATCCTATGCGCCAGACGCGAAAAAAGAAGAACCGCAAAGATACGCTGGAACACTGACGCGATCCATCAGCTTGCCGCTTTAGACGTTGGATGACCGCCGCGTAGGGATATTTTCCGGAGCCGTTGCCGGAGCCGTAGCCGTAGCCGCAGCCGTTGCCGTAGCCGTAGCCGTAGCCGTAGCCGCAGCCGGAGCCGTCGCCGGCTCCGTAGCCGTAGCCGTAGCCGTCGCCGTCGCCGCAGCCGGAGCCGTAGCCATCGCCGTCGCTGGCTCCGTAGCCGTAGCCGCAGCCGTCGCCGTAGCCCCTGGGTAAATTCACCGGATGACCGCCGCGTAGGGATATTTGCCGGAGCCGTTGCCGTTACCGACGCCGTCGCCGTCGCCGTAGCCATCGCCGTCGCCGTAGCCATAGCCGTAGCCGGCTCCGTAGCCGTAGCCGGCTCCATCGCCGGAGCCGTAGCCGTAGCCGGCTCCATCGCCGGAGTCGTAGCCGGCTCCGTCGCCGTAGCCGTCGCCGTAGCCGTAGCCGGATCCGTCGCCGCAGCCGTCGCCGTCGCCGTTGCCGTCGCCGTAGCCATCGCCGTCGCCGTAGCCGTTGCCCCTAGGTAAATTCATTGGATGACCGCCGCGTAGGGATATTTGCCGGAGCCGTTGCCGTTGCCGTAGCCGTAGCCGTCGCCGTCGCCGTAGCCGTTGCCGGAGCCGTAGCCGTTGCCGGATCCGTAGCCGTAGCCGTCGCCGTAGCCGCAGCCGTAGCCGGAGCCGTCGCCGTCGCCGTAGCCGTAGCTACAGCCGGAGCCGTCGCCGTAGCCGGAGCTGTAGCCATCGCCGTCGCCGTTGCCGTAGCCGTAGCCGTAGCCGTCGCCCCTAGGTAAATTCACCGGATGACCGCCGCGTAGGGATATTTGCCGGAGCCGTTGCCGTTGCCGTAGCCGTCGCCGTAGCCGGATCCGTAGCTGTAGCCGTAGCCGTAGCCGCAGCCGTCGCCGTAGCAGTAGCCGTAGCCGTCGCCGTCGCCGTAGCCGTAGCCGTAGCCATCGCCGTCGCCGTCGCCGTAGCCGTAGCCGCAGCCGTAGCCGTTGCCCCTAGGTAAATTCATTGGATCACCGCCGCGTAGGGATATTTTCCGGAGCCGTTGCCGTTGCCGTAGCCGTCGCCGTAGCCGTTGCCGTAGCCGCAGCCGTAGCCGTAGCCGTAGCCGTCGCCGTCGCCGGATCCGTAGCCGTAGCCGTAGCTGTAGCCGTAGCCGCAGCCGTAGCCGTAGCCGTCGCCGTAGCCGTAGCCGCAGCCGTCGCCGCAGCCGGAGCTGTAGCCATCGCCGTCGATGGCTCCGTAGCCGTAGCCGCAGCCGTCGCCGTAGCCCCTGGGTAATTTCATTGGATGACCGCCGCGTAGGGATATTTGCCGGAGCCGTTGCCGTTGCCGTAGCCGTCGCCGTAGCCGTTGCCGTAGCCGTAGCCGCAGCCGTCGCCGTCGCCGGATCCGTAGCCGTAGCCGTTGCCGTTGCCGGAGCCGTCGCCGCAGCCGGAGCCGTAGCCGTATCTATAGCCGTAGCCGGAGCCGTAGCCGGAGCTATAGCCATCGCCGGATCCGTAGCCGCAGCCGTCGCCGGAGCCCCTGGGTAAATTCATTGGATGACCGCCGCGTAGGGATATTTTCCGGAGCCGTTGCCGTTGCCGTAGCCGTCGCCGTAGCCGTAGCCGTCGCCGTCGCCGTAGCCGTAGCCGTAGCCGCAGCCGGAGCCGTCGCCGTCGCCGTAGCAGTAGCCGTAGCCGTTGCCGGAGCCGTTGCCGGATCCGTAGCCGTATCTATAGCCGTAGCCGGAGCTGTAGCCGGAGCTATAGCCGTCGCCGGATCCGTAGCCGCAGCCGTCGCCGTAGCCCCTGGGTAAATTCATTGGATGACCGCCGCGTAGGGATATTTTCCGGAGCCGTTGCCGGAGCCGTAGCCGTAGCCGTTGCCGGAGCCGTAGCCGTAGCCGTAGCCGTAGCCGTAGCCGGAGCCGTCGCCGTCGCCGTAGCCGTAGCTACAGCCGGAGCCGTCGCCGTAGCCGGAGCCGTAGCCATCGCCGTCGCCGTAGCCGTAGCCGTAGCCGCAGCCGTCGCCGTCGCCCCTAGGTAAATTCATTGGATGACCGCCGCCTAGGGATATTTGCCGGAGCCGTTGCCGTAGCCGTAGCCGTAGCCGCAGCCGTCGCCGTAGCCGTAGCCGTAGCCGTAGCCGTCGCCGGAGCCGTCGCCGTCGCCGTAGCCGTAGCCGCAGCCATCGCCGTCGCCGTAGCCGTAGCCGTCGCCGTAGTCGTAGCCGCAGCCGTAGCCGTCGCTGGCTCCGTAGCCGTAGCCGCAGCCGTCGCTGGCTCCGTAGCCGTAGCCGGAGCCGTAGCCGGAGCCGGAGCCGTCGCCGTAGCCGTTGCCGGATCCGTAGCCGTATCTATAGCCGTCGCCGTTGCCCCTGGGTAAATTCATTGGATCACCGCCGCGTAGGGATATTTGCCGGAGCCGTTGCCGGAGCCGTAGTCGTTGCCGTTGCCGTAGCCGTAGCCGTAGCCGTAGCCGTCGCCGTAGCCGCAGCCGGAGCCGTCGCCGTAGCCGTCGCCGTAGCCGTAGCCGCAGCCGTAGCCGTAGCCGTAGCCGTCGCCGGAGCCGTCGCCGTAGCCGTTGCCGGATCCGTAGCCGTATCTATAGCCGTCGCCGTTGCCCCTGGGTAAATTCATTGGATCACCGCCGCGTAGGGATATTTGCCGGAGCCGTTGCCGGAGCCGT
>JAEHJW020004381.1_pt1 | contig 38134 bp, 30 predicted proteins | sample 9271431 | NCBI WGS metagenome assembly JAEHJW02 | reverse complement strand
TGGCAGACAAACTTGGTGGTGGCGTGGTGAGCATGTCACTGAACAAGAGCATACCAGACTGAGTACTGATGATACATCAGAATCGTTACCCAGTGCTTCGCACGCCAAACGAGTTGCCAGCAAGCAGCCCTTCGAAGAGGGTATACATTAACGAGGCCACAGAACACAGCGAATTATGACAAGGATTTGCAATTTTCCGATATCCAAAACAAAGCGTTGTAAACAACCGATAACCGATGACAAGCCAAATTGCGGACGGCACAGGGCCAACCTGTCGGCAGATCAATTCGGACAGAACCCAACAGTGTATGGGAAGAATGGCGAGTTACATATCTGGGCGGGAAAACCCGATGGCCTATACTGTCTGATCCATGGTGACCCAGCCTATCAGGTCCTGTGCCAGTTGGCTGGAGAGGTCCCGCCGTGTTGTCTGCGGAAGAACGCGGAATGGAAGGACGCAGATGGCGAGCTGCACCGTGATGATGGGCCCGCCGTAATTACGCCTATGGGCGGGCAGTTCTGGTACCAGCATGGCGAGGTGCATCGTGACGACGGTCCAGCCTGGACACAACTTGATGGTACGCAGCGGTGGTATCAGCACGGTGAGCTGCATCGGGATGATGGACCGGCTGTGATTTGGTCCGATGGCAAGCAGGAGTGGCGTCAACGTGGCGAACTGCACCGGGAGGACGGTCCAGCCGAAGTAAGACCGGACGGCACCCAAGAGTGGTGGCAGCATGGCAAACTACACCGCGATGACGGACCGGCTATGGTCAGACCCGATGGAACACAAGAGTGGTACTGGCATGGCGAGTGGATCACCGAACAGGAGCACGCTTGGCTGCGCGAACAATCAAAGGATGTCTGATGCCATCTTTGCGGTGTCTCTCCTGTGAGGCAGGTCGCGGAACATAAAAGACAATGACAAAGATCTGTAATTTCCCAATATCCAAGACTAAACGCTGTAAGCAGCCAATCACCGATGGCAAGCCAAATTGTGGAAGACATAGGACCAATCTATCGGCAGACCAGCTGGGGCAGAGCCCAATCGCATATCAAAAGGATGGCGAATTGCACGTTTGGGCTGACGAGCCAGATGGTTTATATTGTCTGATTCACAATGACCCAGCTTACCGGGTGTTGTGCCAAGTATCCGGAGAGGAACCACCATACTGCCTATATAGGACTGCCAAGTGGACAAATGGACGCGGCGTGCTGCACCGTGATGATGGCCCGGCCGCGATAGAGCCTGATGGGACACAGAAATGGTATCAGCATGGCGAGCTGCATAGGGATGATGGCCCCGCTGTAATTTATCCAAACGGTACACAAGTATGGTATCGGCACGATGAGCTACACCGTGATGATGGTCCAGCCATGATTCATGCAGACGGTGCGCAGTACTGGTATTGGCATGGCAAGCAGCACCGCGACGGCAACCCGGCCACAATTCATCCAGATGGCGCACAAGAGTGGTGGCAGCACGGCAAGCGGCACCGAGATGACGGTCCAGCCAATGTCTGGGCGGACGGTACGCAAGAATGGTATCAGCATGGCAAGCGTCACCGAGAGGATGGCCCCGCCGTAATCGAGGCAGATGGCGCCCAAGCCTGGTACCAGCACGACAAGCTTCACCGAGAGGATGGCCCGGCCGTAATCGAGGCAAATGGCAGGCAAGAGTGGTGGCGATATGGCGAATGGCACCGGGATGACGGTCCAGCTAGAATCTTGCCAGACGGCACGCAACGCTGGTATTGGCGCGGCAAGAAGGTCACCAAGAAAGAACACACTAAGTTGCGTAAACAGTCCGAAGGCGCCTGATCTTATCTTTATGGTATTTCTTTCTTGGCAATAGCTAGAAATAACTTGTTCCGTGTTCCTTAGAATGGGTATTTTCATTGATCTCCTGTTGCAATGCGCTATTACAAGAATGGTGATGGAACATAAAAGATAATGACAAAGATTTGTAACTTCCCGACATCCAAAAGCAAGCGCTGTAAACAACCGATAGCAGATGATAAGCCAAATTGCGGAAGACACAGAACCAATTTGTCGGCAGACCAATTAGGGCAAGACCCGACCGTGTACAAGGAGGACGGAGAGCTACATGTCTGGGCAGGAAGACCCGATAGCCCATATTGTCTGATCCATGGTGACCCAGCCTACCAGGTGCTGTGCCAGTTGGCCGGAGAGGAACCAATATGTTGTCTGTTAGAGGATGTAGAGTGGAGGGACGCGAACGGCAAGCGGCACCGAGATGACGGACCCGCTTTGATCACATATCTGGGTATACAACAATGGTACCAGCATGGCAAGCTTCACCGAGATGACGGCCCGGCTATGATCAGCCCCGACGGTACGCAGCGGTGGTATCAGCATGGTGAGCTGCATAGGGATGATGAACCGGCTGTGATTTGGTCCGATGGCAAGCAGGAGTGGCGTCAACATGGCGAACTGCACCGGGAGGACGGACCGGCCGAAGTCTACCCCGGGGGCCCACAGCGTTGGCTGCAACATGGCAAATTGCACCGTGATGATGGCCCAGCCGTGATTTGGCCTGATGGTACGCGGTGGTGGTGTCAGTATGGTGAGTTTCATCGGGACGATGGCCCCGCTGTAATTGAAGCAAATGGCACACAAGAGTGGTGGCAGCATGACAGTCATCACCGAGATGATGGCCCAGCCCAGATTTGGTCAGATGGTTCGCAGTTCTGGTGGCAGCATGGCAAGCGGCACCGGGATGATGGCCCGGCCTATGTAAGGCCCGATGGTACGCAGTATTGGTACTGGCATGGCAAGGAAGTCACTGAAGAGGAGCATGCCAGCTCGCGTAAGCAGTCTCGGGGCGTCTGATTCTGTCTTTGCGGTTTTTCTTCTATAGCAACGGCCAAAATAATATTTTCCGTGTTCCTCGAAATGGGTATTTTCGTTGATCTCATGTTGTGCGGCACTATTATGGAAGCAACAATGGAACACGAATAATAATGACAAGGATTTGTAATTTCCCGATATCCAAAACTAAGCGTTGCACACAGCCAGTGGCCAACGGACGCCCGAATTGTGGCAGGCATAGGGTCAACTTATCGGCAGATCAACTTGGACAGAGCCCGACCATGTACAAGAAGGATGGCGAGTTACATGTCTGGGCAGGCGAGCCAGATGGTCTATATTGCTTGATCCATAACGACCCGGCCTACCAGGTCCTGTATCAATTGGCCGGAGAGGTCCCGCCGTGCTGTCTGCGGAAGAACGCGGAATGGAAGGACGCAGATGGCAAGCGACACCGAGACGATGGGCCCGCCGTAATTACGCCCATGGGCGGGCAGTGGTGGCATCAACATGGCGAGCTGCATCGAGACGACGGCCCGGCTCGGATACAACTTGATGGCGCACAGTGGTGGTATCAGCATGACGAATGCCACCGGGATGATGGGCCAGCTGCGATTGACGAGTATGGCACACAGTGGTGGTATCAGCATGGCAAGCTACACCGCGATGATGGCCCCGCTGTAATCGAGGCAGATGGCACCCAGTTCTGGTGGCAGCATGGTAAGCGGCACCGAGATGATGGCCCGGCCTATGTAAGGCCCGATGGTACGCAGTATTGGTACTGGCATGGCAAGGCAGTCACCGAGCAAGAGCATGCCAAGTTGCGCAAACAGTCCTAAGGCGCCTGATCTTATCTTTATGGTGTTTCTTTCTTGACAACGGCTAGAAATAATATTTTCCGTGTTCTTGGAAATAGTTATTTTCGTTGATTTCTCGTTGTGACGCACTATTATGGAAGCAACAATGGAACACAAATAACAATGACAAGGATTTGTAATTTCCCGATATCCAAGACTAAGCGTTGCACACAACCAATGGCCAGTGGACGCCCGAATTGCGGCAGACATAGAACGAATTTGTCGGCAGAGCAGTTAGGACAAGACCCGACCGTATACAGGAAAGGCGGGGCATTGCATATTTGGGCCGGCGATCCAGATGGCTTATATTGTCTGATTCATGGCGACCCAGCTTATCAAGCACTATGTCAATTGACCGGGGAGAAGATACCGTATTGTCTGAACAAAATGACGGAGTACAGAGACAAGGATGGCGAATTGCATCGAGAGGATGGACCAGCTGTAATCTGGCCAGATGGCACACGTCATTGGTATTGGCACGGCAAGCCTCACCGGGACGATGGTCCAGCCAAGATAAGATCGGACGGCAAGCAAGAGTGGTACTGGCACGGCGAGCGGCACCGCGATGGTGGGCCAGCCGAGATTTGGGCAAACGGCGAACAATTTTGGTACCAGTATGGCGAGCTACACCGAGATGATGGCCCGGCCTGGATAGAGCCGGATGGCAAGCAGCGGTGGTATCGTCACGGCGAATGGATCGTCAGGCCATAGGCGGCTGATACTTCGAGGAACTGGTTATCGACGTTGCGACGGAGCGCGAGCAGTCTTGTAGTGGCGTCGTGCGTACAGTGCGCCCAGGACCACCACGACAATCAGTAACAGGGTGGGGGATTCCGCGATGGTTGCTACTAGTACCATCGCTATAATCGTCAATATTGCCATGGCGATCGATATGTACGGCAAGTGCTTAGCGCCAGACGATGCGCCGTCGGGGTCTATGCGTTGTGCCAGGTGGCGCATATATAACATGGCCATTGCTAGCTGTTTCTTGGTCATCGCGACGGGCGCATCGGACTCTATGTCGTGCCGTCTGCTTGCTCTCTGTGGCTTCATATAAACATTATAATATACACATATATATGCAATGTATAGACAAACATCAAAATAACAATTGCTGCTTCGGTGTCTTCCCATGATAATAGTTAGAATGACCTATTCCGTGTTCCTGAAAATAGGCATTTTCGTTGATTTCGGGTTGCGTGGCACTATTATAAAAACAACCATGGAACATAGGCAATATGACTAAACTTTGTAATTTCCCAATATCCGAGACCAAGCGCTGCACGCAGCCAATAACCGATGGTAGACCAAACTGCGGAAGACATCACTGTGAGATATCAGTGGACCAGTTAATCGCCTCACCAGTCGTATACCGCGAGAACGGCGTATTACACGTCTGGGCAGGCGAACCCGACAGCGCCTACTGTTTGATTCACAGCGACCCAGCATACCAGGCAATGTGTCAACTGGTATCACATACAGAGCTGGCACCGTGTGCAGGAGGCATCACTGATCAGACAGAAGTGCCAGACGACACACAGCCCGATGATCCGCCCAGCGCAGTATACGCGAGCGGTGAGCAAAATTGGTATGATGAGAGGGGCGGGCGCCATCGCAAGAATGGCCCCGCAGTAATTTCACCAGACGGCACACCTTATTGGTATTGGCACGGTGTACAAGTCAGCGAGAGCGATCACGCCATGTATCGCGCCAAGGAGCAGGCTGAGGCGGATCGGTGCAGCAAAGACGGCATATCATACGAACTAACTCCCGGTGGTACGCAACACTGGACGGATAAAGACGGCAATCCGCATCGTGACGACGGCCCCGCAACGATTTGGCAAGGCGGCGGCCGGGAGTGGTATCAACACGGCGTTTTGCACCGCGATGGTGGACCAGCCATAACCGAGTCAAATGGCGCAAAAGAATGGTATCAACACGGTGAGCTACATCGGGATGATGGTCCAGCCAAGACACGGCCCGGTGGCGGACAGTGGTGGTATCAACACAACAAGCTGCACCGCGATGATGGGCCGGCTGTGATCGAATCGAATGGAACCGAAGAATGGTATCAGCATGGCAAGTTGCATCGGGATGGTGGTCCGGCCGTAGTCGAGGCTGACGGTACACAAAAATGGTATCAAAATGGCAAGCAGCATCGTGACGATGGCCCTGCTGTGATTAAGGCCGACGGCACGCAGCGCTGGTATCAGCATGGTGAGCTACACCGAGATGACGGACCAGCCGCGATCAAGGCCGACGGCACGCAGCGCTGGTATCAGCATGGTCAATTGCATCGAGCGGATGGCCCAGCTGTTACCAATTCGCCGCGTGGTGATCAGTTCTGGTGGCATGGCAGGCAGGTCGAGTCGCAGCGACAACTCGACGAGCTGCGCGCGATAGAGCAAGCTGTGATTGCGGCACGAAACAACTAATCCGTTACAAAGGTCAAGGAAAGGGCCAGGAAAGGCCGCTGAGGGGACGCAAAAATATCACCTGAACCTCTGTTTCGGTATCTTCGGGCTATTCTTATAGTTTACGCAGGCTAGAATAGCCCATTCCGTATTCCTGAGAATGGGTATTTTCGTTGATCTCCCGTTGTGTGGCACTATTACAAAAATAATCATGGAACACAGAAAGCGATGCAACGGCAAGATGCGTACACATGTGATATAATATGCGCGATGGATGTGCAACAGAAAGTTTGGTCCTTTTCCTCCCATTCTGATGTTGCATGTCCATCATTTCATCAAAAAAGTATAGTCAAGCAGACTCTGGAGGTCTTATTGATTATCTATGGTACAGTCGTTACGGACATCATTCCGCAAAGCGCGACGGCATCGTGAACGTCGAGCACGCAGACCTGGCACAGCATTGGCCGTTGTTCGGCTTACAGATAAAGACGCCTAGGCTAGAGATTCGCTCACCGACTGACGATGACCTGCCCGGACTTATTGCTGCAATAGATACCGGTGTACACGATCCGACCGAAGTGCCGTCCTCGACTCCTTGGGATAGCACACCACTTCTGCAACAGCGCTTCGACTCACTGCGGGAGTGGTGGTCGCACCGAGCCACCTGGGACGTAGATGACTGGCTGTTTGACGGGGCCGTATTCGTCGATGGTAAACCGATCGGTGTCCAGAATATACGCGCCAAACAATTCGCCAAACTCCGCATAGTATCGACTGGGTCGTGGCTTGGGCGACGCTGGCAAGGCCAAGGGCTAGGCAAGGAAATGCGAGCCGCCGTGCTGCATCTGGCGTTCGAGGGCCTCGGCGCACTCGAAGCCCGCACCGAAGCCTATTCTGACAACGAGCGCTCGCTCAGGGTGGCACGAGCATTTGGTTATGTGCCCGATGGCCAGGAGTACCACATACGTCAGGGACAACGCGCTCGGTTACTCCGGTTTCGTCTAGACAGAGACACGTGGTTACAGCACCGTCGCTCAGACATAGCAATCACGGGCTTGGACGATTGTCGCGATATGTTCGTTCGGTGAGGCTGGATGTCTCATCGGGTTAATTCTGGAAGCCATACCTTGCCCTAGTTGATTACTGTTTGCATTATCATAAACTGATCCACTAGCATTGCTTTATGTTATCACAAGTTAGATACCCACATTAATAATACACCCATATGGTAAACTATAACCAATGAGCGAAAGTTGGAAGAAAAAAGACAGGTTCCAGATAATCACGGCGCAAAGCGGGGCGGCATCATGAGCGTTGAGCATGCAGACTTGGCGCAGTATTGGCCGCTGTTTGGCCTACGGGTAACAACACCTAGGTTAGAGATTCGCCCACCGACTGACGATGATCTGCCTGAACTTATTGGTGTTATAGACGCCGGTATCCATGAACCATCTGAAATGCCGTTCGAGGACCCTTGGACTAGCACGCCGCTTCCGCAACGACATCTCGATTCGTTGCGTCATTGGTGGTTGCGTCGAGCGACATGGCAGGCGGATGCTTGGCAACTCATAGGCGCCGTATTCGTCGATGGCAAACCAATTGGCGCTCAAGATATGCGCGCAAAGCAATTTGCCGAGCTCCGGACAGTGCTGACTGGTTCGTGGCTCGGGCAGCGTTGGCAGGGCCAAGGGCTAGGCAAAGAAATGCGAGCCGCCATGCTACATCTGGCGTTTGAGGGTCTCGGTGCTCTCGAAGCTTATACCGAAGCCTATTCTGATAACGAGCGCTCTCTCGGAGTGACGCGATCCCTAGGATACGTGCCCGATGGTCAGGAGTACCACATACGGCAGGGACAACGCGCTCGGTTACTTCGGTTTCGTCTGGACAGAGACACCTGGCTGCAGCATCGTCGCTCAGACATAGCAATCACAGGACTCGATGCTTGTCGCGACATGTTCATATAGTCGATGCGCCGTGTAATCTGCCCGTGCCACCGACAAGCGCACCGACGATACGGCGATGTAGCTACCAGCTTCGAGTAGTGATCAGCTTCCCGCGCTATCTGCCCAGACTAGGTCAGGGTCTGGCACGTCGTATTCTCCTTGGTCGAGCTTCAGTACGCCGTCGCGCTCTACGACTCCGACAAGGGTAAGCATAGCGGCCAACTCATCTGGCCAGTCCGTGTGCATCTCATCGGGCTTGCGTAATAATAGGGCACGGAACCCTCTATAACCGTACTCAGAAGATATCAGCCCACGTCCTCTCACCTTTATGTCTTGCAACCCAGGCTGATCTATTATAATTTGCGAGTCGGTAAGACTGGACGTCATCAAGCCGATCCTGGAGGCCATACCTTTGATAACCATTGGTATGCTCTGCTTGCTTGGGCGCTGGGTGGCCAGGATCATGTAAATACCGGCGCTACGTGCTTTACGTGCTAGGAGCTCAGCGTAGAAGATCGCCTCATCGTAATCTGCGCGATCCGCTTTGCGCGTCGGGGGCACAAAGTAGTCAGCGCACTCATCGACTATGCATTCCACGTATGGGAACTGGTTGCGTACCTCTGCCGATATCATTCTGGCCTGAGACAGCTTTTGCGGATGCCCGGGTAGTCTCTGGAATGTTTCGTTACGCTTGTCCATTTCATCGGTTAACTCTTTCATCATCTCCGCAAAGTTGGCATATGGGCTGTTGCTGCCCGATGCGGTTATAGAGTTCATGTCTACTATGCGCTTGAGGTGCGGCAGGGTCTTATAACGGTTGAGCTCGTTCTTGGGGTCTGCCATATACAAGACCAGGTCCTTAGGGGAGTGCTTGAATGCCAACTGCAGTATGATGCTATGCAGGAGCGTGGATTTACCAGCACCAGAACCTCCACCAATGACTATATGGGCCAGCTCTGTATCATGATCAAACCGAATCAGGCGCCCGTCCGCCCCAACGCCCACTATGAACGTGACGTCGGGCTGTCCTACCGGTGCCTTCGGTGTCATTACCTCTTTGGCAAAGTCCTTGAACAAATAGGTGGAGTTCAATGGGTCGTTATCTCCGTATATGACTTGGAACGATCCGGGTGTTGTGTCCTTAGCGGGGGGCAGTGGCTCTATCTCCACATAATTGCGCTGCATCGTGGGTACCAGCGCTGCGGCTGATTGACGCAGAGTCTCTACGGGCACGCCCTCCAGGGGCTCGAATTGGGCGGAGAGCAGACCCCCGGGCAGGTTATCGAACGTACGCAATAACTTTGGTGTGTACCCTCTCCCGTCTATGATCTTTGCAATACGCAGGTACTTGGCCCATTGCACCCGTTCTACTATCTCACGGTATGCCTCTGGCAGCTTTCCGACGTCTATGTGCCGCGGGTCCCGCCCGTACAGTAAGCCAAAGACACGAGACCCTGGGCGTATGTCAACACCCAGCCATTCCACTCCCAGGGCACGCTGCAGCGTATTGCTCTTATCGGCCAACGTGCTTGCCGCCACATCGAGCGGGACGGCCCACTCTGACCAGAATAGCTTCCCCGGGGCATCAGTCGGCGTTATTTCTGTCACACTACCTTGCATCTGTGGGGACGACAATTTTATGTCCGCGAATGCCTTGCGCACCAGGATCTTCAATATTAGCATCCTTACTACCGGATCTTTATGCAATAATAATGCGTGCGGGTTGCTGCCCTTCGCAAAGCCCACCTCAAAGACGGAATGATGACTCGAAGCAGCGCGTGACTTGTCTTGCGTACTATCACCCGTCATTATCGGAGATATATACAGTGCGCTTCCGATCATTGTGCCCAGTCGATCTTGTACTTTCTCATATGCCTCTATGGGGGTGCCCGAAGCGGTCTGGAACAGGGCTATCGTAAATAAGGAATCGGACACACCATTCAGTTTTCGGTACATCATAAACGCGGGAATGGGAACTTTACAGGCCATCCAGCGACCCTGCCAAAGTTCCGCGTCTTGCTCTCTCTGTAACCAGGGCTGCCTCTGTGTCACCTGTAGGTTATGCAAATGGGGCCAACTAGACACGAATAAGCCCGATGCCACACCTACAGCAACCCAGAGCACAATGGGTGAGTGTATCCACCATATGTGATATAGCACGGGTATATTCTTTGCCCATTGCTTCGGTATCTTGACCTTATCCAGCTGCGGAACTGCGTAAAGCCCAACGAATAACCAAGGCGCAGCGCCCAGTATGCCGAGCAGCGTCAGCTTGGCGTACCGCACGGTACGCTGACCCACAGGTGACACTACGCTATCGCCTCGCCATTTAAAGCATTAACAAACATTATGGGTCCATTATACGCTGTGCATATATTGACGGCATGTATTCTGTGACCAGTGCGCCACAACGGAAGATCAACGAAAATACCCATTCTGGGGAACACGGAATAGGTTATTTTTGCCGTTATCATAAAAGAAACTCCATAAAGACGAGATCAGGCGCCCCCGGATTGCTCACGTAGTCTGGCGTGCTCCTGCTCGGTGACCGCCTCGCCGTGCCAGTACCAATCACGCTTGCCGCCCGGCCAAATTACGGCTGGTCCGTCCTCCCTGTGCACCTCGTCATGCCACCACCACTCCAGCGTGCCGCTCACGTTGATCACGGCCGGTCCGTCTTCACGGTGTCGTTTGCCATATTGATACCATTCTCGTGTACCGTCTGCCCTAATCCGGGCCGGTCCGTCTTCCCGGTGCCACTTGTTGTGTTGATACCAATATTGTGTACCGTCCGATTGAATCCAGGCCGGGCCATCCTCTCTATGCCACTCGCCATGTTGGCACCAGACTTGCGAGCCATCTAGTCCCACCTCAGCCGGTCCGCCGTCACGATGCACCTCGCCGTGACGGTACCAGGCTTGGTCGCCGTTTGGCCAAATCCGGGCTGGGCCGTCATCACAGTGTAACCGGCCATGTTCATCCTCTTTTATAATGGCTTTTTGCAGACAACACGGTAGAGCCTCTCTGAACAGCTGATGCAGTGCCTGGTAAGCCGGGTCACCATGAATCAAGCAGTAAAGACCATCTGGCTCGTCTACCCAAACATGCAATTCATCGTCTTTCTCGTATATGATTGGACTTTGCCCTAATTGTTGCGCAGACAGGTCACAGTGATGTCTGCCGCAGTTTGGTCTGCCATCGGCTATAGGCTGTTTACAACGCTTGTCTTGGGATATTGGGAAATTACAAATCCTTGCCATCTTCTTGCTCCTCTTAGCCGTGCTGTTGCTCATCCGTTATTTTATGTGTTCCGTAGTTGCTTTTATAATAGTGCCACACAACGGGAAATCAACGAAAATACCCATTTCGAGGAACACGGAATGGGTTATTTCTGGCCATTGCCATAAAAGGAGCACCATGAAGATAGAGTCAGACGCCCTCGGACTGTTCCCGCAGTTTGGCGTGCTCCTCCTCAGTGACCGCCTTGCCGCGCCAATACCAATACTGGTCGCCGCTTGGTGTTATCCAGGCTGGGCCATCTTCGCGATGCGGCTTACCATGCTGAAACCAGCGCTGTTCACCGCTAACCCAAACCATGGCCGGGCCATCGTCGCGATGACGAAAACCATGCTGATACCAATCTTGCGAGCCATCTGCGTATGTTACAGCCGGACCATCATCGCGGTGAGGCTCGCCGTGCCGATACCAATATTGCTCACCACTATTCATGACCATGGCTGGTCCGTCGTCCCTGTGCAGCTTGTTATGCTGATACCAGGACTGCCAGCCATCTAGTTCGACTATAGCCGGACCATCCTCCCGGTGTAGCTCACCATGTTGATACCACTCCTGCGTGCCATCTACTTTGATTAAGGCTGGACCATCGTCGCGATGCAACCAATTGTTCTCATCTTTCCATTCGATGCTTCCCCCCAAACAGCATGGCTGTATCCCTCCGGCCACCCTGTATAGTGCCTGATAGGCTGGGTCACTATGAATCAGGCAATAAACATCATCTGGCTCGCCTGCCCAGATGTGCAATTGATAATCCTTCTGGTATACGGTTGGGCTTTGACTAAGCTGGTCTGCTGATAGATCGGTCCCATGCCGTCCGCAGTTCGGCTTATCATCGGCTATCGGCTGTTTACAACGCTTTGTTTTAGATATTGGAAAATTGCAGATTCTCGTCATAATTTCTTATGTTCCGCACAGAGACAGAATCAGGCCCCCCCGGGCTGTCCCCGCAGTTCGTTATATTCCTGTTCGGTGATCTTGCGGTCCTGCCACCACCACTCCAGCGTACCATCCGCCCTTGCTACGGCCGGGCCATCCTCTCGGTGAAGCTTGTTGTGTACGTACCATGCTTGCGTGCCATCCGCTCCGATAAACGCCGGTCCATCCTCCCGGTGTCGCTCGCCATATTGATACCATTCCTGGGTGCCATCTGCGCGAATCACTGCCGGTCCATCATCGCGGTGGCGCTTGCCTCGCCAATACCAAGACTGACATCCATCTGGCTCAATCCACGCTGGGCCATCCTCTCGGTGCCACTTTTTGTTTTCATCTGTCCACACCACTGATCCTCTCAAGCAGCATGGCACCTTTTCTCCGGCCACCTGACACAGCGCCTGGTAGGCCGGGTCATTATGAATCAGGCAATAAACATTGTCTGGCTCCCCTGCCCAAACATGCAATTCGTCGTCTTTCTTGTACACGGTTGGGCTCTGCCCAAGTTGATCCACTGATAAACTGGTTCTGTGTCTGCCGCAGTTCGGCCTTCCGTCAGCTATCGGCTGCTTGCAACGCCCGGCTTTAGATATCGGGAAATTACAAATCTTTGTCATTGTTATTTGCGTTCCGTGGTTTCTTCTATGATAGTGCTACACAACGAAAGATCAATAAAAATACCCATTCTCGGGAACACGGAATAGGTTATTATGGCCATTATTATGAAAGAAGCATCATAAGACGAGATCAGATGCCCTCAGACTGCTTCCGTATTGCGTTGTGCTTCTCTTCGGCAATTCGGCGGCCGTGCCACCACCACTGCGGACCACCAGGGCCAATGATAGCAGGGCCATCCTCGCGATGTGTCCAACCGTGCCAGTGCCACTCTTGCGTACCGTCAGGATAAATCCTGGCTGGCCCATCTTCCCGATGTAGCTCGCCGTATCGATACCACTCCTGTGTACCGTCCATGTGAATTATAGCGGGGCCATCATCACAGTGTCGCTTGCCATGTTGATACCATTCCTGCGTACCGTCTGACTTAACTTGGGCTGGACCATCATCGCGATGTAGCCTGCCACCCTCATCGGTGTACCTTATCGCTTTGCCCAGGCAGCATGGCAGTGTTTCTCCGGCCAGTTGACACAGTGCCTGATAGGCTGGGTCGCCGTGAATCAGGCAATAAAAGCCGTCTGGTTTCCCGGCCCAGATGTGTAATCGGCCGTTCTTCCGGTATACGGTCAGGCTTTGCCCCAACTGATCTGTTGATAAACTGGTCATATGTCTGCCGCAGTTTGGCTTACCGTCGGCCATCGGTTGCTTGCAGCGCTTCGTCTGGGATATTGGGAAATTACAGATCCTCGTCACAATCTTCTGCGTTCCACGGTCGCCTTTATAATAGTGCCGCACAACGGGAGATCAACGAGAATACCCATTTCGAGGAACACGGAATAGGTTATTTTGGCCATTGCCATAAAAGAAAAGCGGCACAGAATGCAGAGCGCCGAGTCAGCGCATAGTCATAACGACGCCGATATCGCGTAGGTATTACGCGGGTACCACATGCCATCCGGCGCCACCCATATACCGCGAAAACCAGAGCGTTCTGCGCCTTGTACATTTTCTAAGCGGTCATCAACGAACCAGGCACCAGTAACCCCCATCCGACGGCTCAACTCCGCAAAGAACTCGTCGCTCGGTTTTCTTGCGCCGATATCAGATGATATAACCACGGTATCGAGTAAATCAAACCACGAGAACCTATTTCTCCATTCGGCTGCCCAACCCATAAGGTGGTTGCTTGCCGCCGCTGTGCGCCAACCACGCTCATGAAGAGTTTCCAGTATTGCGACAGTATTAGAAACAGGGCGGGGCATATCCAGCAATGTCTGCCGTATTAAATTAGGGTCGCAGTCATCTCCTGCTGCTGCCAGTGTCTCGAATACTACCGCTTCGGCTATCTCGCCTCGCTCCGAAGCGTCTAACAGGTCGCACCAGATTTGCGCACCCACGGCGCGCGGTATCCCGAAACGCTCTTCTAGCGCCAAGAACGCAGCGTCCTCACCGGCCGAGGACATCAAGCCGCCATCAAGAAGCACGCCGCCAATATCAAAAGCAACTGCTCGCTCGCCTTGCGCTTCGAGCATTAAGCGCATTACGTCGTCGCTCGAAACGGCAGTATGGTTTACGCCTTGCATCGCCTTATGCCTGCTTGGAGTCATCACGCGCCAGACGAGTACCAGCCAACCACATCTATGATTATATTGGCCGTACTAGATGCGTACACTGCGATTTGTCCGTTGGAATTGAGAGCAGATACCACCATGTTCGGAACGATCTGGCCGGATGTCCAATTAACGTTAGATGTGGTTGGTTGAGCGTTTCCCGCTCCCCACACAGTGAGGTATCCACTGCTATTCCCCCCCATCACTGTAACGTTTGCTACTACCGCATCGGCAGTGGTGGGCACGCCAGCGATACCGGTCACCTGTATAATGGCGGGACCCGAAGATGGATTTAACGGCGTACCTGAATTGTCACATTGTCCCAATACTCCACTTGCGACATCATCCAAGCCACCAATTGAATTGGGCGACCTCGTATCACATATCCTAACTGGCGAACTCGGAGTAAGTACGTCGCCAGTAGATGAGAAGTAGCCGTTTACATCAACGACTATGTTGGTGGGTGTGTTGGCCGAATTATAAATGTAAACTGCGCCAGAAGCAGGTAATTTAACTGTCACTGAATTGGCGTCAGACGTAGCCGCAGCAAAGTTCACATTGGACGTCTCAGGCGGAGTTGTAGATGCCCCAGCGGGGAACACCGTAAGAAATCCACTTGAGCTTGAATCGGCAGCGGTAACTACCAGCGATACCGCCGTTACACCGCTACTTGGTACACCAGACGGCCCGCCGACACCTGCGATTTGGACTTTGATAAACCCCTTTGAATTGGGTGCGGATACCTGGTTATTGGCCGATGGCAAAGATGAGCAGTAGGAATTGGAGATACCAGCCGGTGGCGGACTAATCGTACACCTTGTATCCAATACTCGTATCGGCAGGGGTAATGGAGTGAACTTATTTGTAGTAGTACTGGTAGATGGTCCGTAGTATCCCTCGACGTCTACAACTATATTCACATTTGCAGAAGAAGAGAGTATATTTATTGCACCACCACTGCCAAGCGTGGCAGTGACCAAATTAGGTATTATGGCATCTGGTGTGTAATTTAGAGATGATGTAGTTGGGGGATTAGTACCTGTCGGATAAACAGTTAAATAGCCTCTTTGCGACGTTGTACTTGCTATTGCTGTGACTGTTACAATCACCGACTGTGCATTGCTCGGTACTGAGTTTGACCCAGACCCCGTACCAGTCACCTGTACGGTAATAGAGCTGCCCATGGGTGGAGCGGAGAGGGACTGGTTGGCAGATGGCAGGTTTTCAGAAGAGCAAAAATATGGCCGTGGATTTTGTGAACATCTGGTATCCGCTATGCGATAAGGAGTTACTGGGGTATACGGGATACCACTTGTCACATACATGAATCCTGAACCCGCTGAGGTCTTTCCTGATGCTTGAACAGTAACCTCTACAAGTCCTGGATTGGTAGCAGGTGGAATAGTGGCAGTCACTTCGGTTGAAGAGACGCTTTTTACATTTGTTGCGGGAGTAGATCCGAAGTTGACTCCCGTCACGCCGGAAAGAAAGGCACCACTGATGGTTACCGTGCTACCTCCTGCGAGAGGCGAAGAATCTGGCGTAAGTGAGGCGATAGTTGGAGTGGCAGGAAGTGTAGTCAGGAAGACAATTCCGGGGAAATTGTCTCCGGCAGCTTCACAGAAAGTGGACGAGAGACAAGTAACCGCTTGAACCATATCTATACCGGATGGTAGTGCTTGGTCTGTCCAAGAACTTCCATCCCAAATAAGCGCAACGCTGGGATTTGCGTTCACGGAAAAAGGATTACCGCCAACAGCCTCGCAATAGTTGGCCGACACACACGACACCGCCCACAGATAACCAGTATTTGGCGGGACACTCTGTTCAGTCCAAGTCCCTCCATTCAGCAAAAAAGATATCCCAGAGGAATCTCCTTGGCTTGTCTGTATGTAGCCTACCGCCTCACAGAAAGCAGAGGACACGCACGATATACTGTTTAAGACTGTTGTAGATGCCAGATTTGGGATACTGGCTTGGTACTGCCAAGTTGTTCCATTCCATATAAAAGAAGAATTGTCATTTTGGTCGGCTATGCTGCCCACCGCTTCACAGAACGATTTTGACACACAAGACAAACTATCTATAGTCTCTGCGGACGGTATGCCGTTTTGATTCTCACTGGTCCAGGTCGTTCCATTCCACAGTAAAAATGTTCCTATGGAACCTGCCTGGCAGAAAGCAGGTGACATACATGACACTGAGGATATTCCCTGTACGCCGGCGGGAACAGATTGACTTGACCAAGTGGAGCCATTCCATGTAATCGCGGCTCCCATTTCGATGTCAGTGGAAGCATTGGCTTGATAGCCAACCGCCTCACAGAAATTAGAGGACACACATGATATACCAAATATACTGGCGATAGTCGTTGGTATAGAAGAGCTGATATCCGTCCAAGTGAATCCGCCATTACCGGTTTCATAGACAGCTGGATAAATGCTATTTTGGCCAGTGTATGGTCCAACTGCAAAACACTGATTTGCGGTTGGACAAGATATAGACGATATGGTGACAGGAGATGATGTGGTCTGCTCTATCCGCCAAGGTGCTACCGCTGTTGCTGCCTCAGCGCTTGATCCAGTAGCTACTATCAGACCAGCGAATCCACTTATAAACAGTGCCAGTACGCCCAGAGTGCGAAAACACGCCGTCACTGTGCCTCTTCCAGATACGCGCCTATTCTTAAATACCTTATTCATTGTTTTCTCCTTATTGATATTTTCTGTCATATGGCCTGTCGCAAGCAACGCCCAGAGCATTGTGCAGCTGACAAAGAAAGACGTCGATCATCTGATTGACACTCTGCTCGCATCAACAAGCTCCATTATACCATTTTATCACGCCAGAAATAACAACATCTCACGAGCACGACCTGAGGGCGCGAACATAGCCGACGGCACGAGATCACCCGAGGAAAAGCCGTGGCGCGCAAAGAAGCTCATGGCGCCTGCATTGCGTTCCATAACCAGAGCGTGTGCGAGCTCTGACCCAGAACAGCGGAGCCAACCGAGCGCTTCGTGCAGTAGCGCCGTGCCGACGCCTCGCCCTCTGTTGCTGACATATAGACCGCCGATGACATTAGAACCGCGCGTAGCGGAACCGATGAGAATAGACCCGACTACGCAATTCTGGTCATCCACCGCCACCAGTCCTAACTGGCTGGCTTCTAGTCGTTCGATAATGTGCTCTGGGCTGGCGAACCCCCGTATCCACTCGGCTACAGCGTCTTGCCCGTAGTCGCGATATGCTATAGCGCCCGCGTCGGCGTGTACGGCGGCTACCTCTCCAGCATCGTCCAATGTCATTTCACGGATATACATTGTCATCGGCTCCTTATGATAATTGGCGTGAGCCATTTGAGTCCTTGACAATCGACATAATGTTGGCGTTTAGCTGCTCCCAAACCTCCGGATTATGGGAAATGGTCAACACCAGGCCGAAGTGCTCCGAGACGCGCTGCAGCAAACCGAGCACGTGATCCATACGATCTGGGTCCAGGGTGTCGTATCCCTCGTCTATAACCAGCAACCCAATCGGCGTGGTGCTTTGCTCAACCAACAAGTTAGACATGCCCAATCTCACGATTAGATCTATTTGAAAACGCTCCCCGCCAGAGAACGACGAGTAATCCCGTGCCTCTGGATCATCCCCGGCAATCACCTTTATCTTCACTTGCGGCTGCTTGGCGGTGTGCTCAACCTCCAGACGTATAGACATATCGAGGTCAAGCTGCGCCGCAACCTGGTTACAAGATTCCGCCAGTACACCAACGTAGTTCGTAAATAATTCCATGGCCACGCCGCCTGGATGTGCAGCCTGTGCGATAAGGTTCCAGGAGCTTACCTTCAACGCACTTTGTGTTACCTCCTGCTCGTATTCGGCCAATTTGGCCGATAACTCTGTGCCGCGCTGTCGTACCGTCTCCGCGGCGCTTAGTTGGTGTTGTATGTCCCAGAGTTGCGCATCTATGTCTGCTAATTTGCTGGTTGCGTTTCCCTCTCCCGAAGCCACCTGCCAATTTGTGCCCTCTGCGAAGTGATCGAAGTGGCGCGCTGCCTGTATGCTTGCGTGTTCAGCGTCACGCACTGCTTGAACTTGTTGGAGATCTTGCATAACTTGTTTGGCCTGTTGTGCTCTGCGTTCTGACTCCTCGTTCTCTATGTCACGCAGAGCTTTGCGCCGCTGTATGTCCTTAACGGCGGATTGCAAGAAGTCGGCTTGCGCGCTGGCCGATGCGCTCTGGGCGGACATGGATGCGATACTGTCTTGTATATGTTTCCGCGAATGCTCTACAGACTGAGCATCAAGGGGGCTACCGCACACATCACAAAAACCGTCACCATCTTTCAATTTACTTAAGGCTTCCTCGTATTGCGCTATCTGCTGTTTGGCGTGAGTAATCTGGGCACTAGCTTGTGCCGACTGCTCCTGAAGACGAGAATGCGCAACCTGCAGTGCCGCCGATTCGCGCTCATAGTCTGCACGCTTCTTCTCGGCTTCACGCACGTGTCGCTCTATGGTTGTTAATTTACGTGCATCATATTTGCGCACAGTATTATCAATGCGATCTCCCAATGATACCAGGGCACTTGCATGCTCCTGTAAACGTGCGGTGGCTAATGATAACTCGCGAACGGCACGCCATGCGTGTTCATGTTTGGAAACATTCTGCAGAATATCTTGGCGGGCTCTTGTCAGATCGCGCTCCCTGTTTTCTAAATCTTCTACGTCTATGTTGAAATCCAGCTCCGCCAGTTGCTGTTTTATCGATTCGACGGCGCGCACAGCGCCTGCCTGCGCGAGCTCAGCGGCGCGTAGGCGTTCTCGGGCAACCTTATGCACGTTCTCGTATATATCCAGAGACAACACAGAGGCCAGCATCTCGCGACGCTGTGCTGGGGTCATATCGGCGGTGAATCTGGATGAGTCCCCCTGCCTCATATATACGGTAGCCAGAAAAGTGTGCAGGTCCAACCCCACAAGGTCCGTAATGCTCTGCGTCACGCCGTTTACGCTCTGCGCGCCGAACGCACGCTCCTGGCCATCCACGAGTTCCACGAGCGAGGCAACGGACCGCCGAGTACCAGCGTTGGCACGCGTGCGCTCACACCGGAATCGTCGCGCACCGACATCGAAGAGCATGGCGACCGTTGTGCTCTTTGCGCCGCGTCGGATAACTGCATCTAGGTCATTTTGCACCCTGGTCTCACCATAAAGCACGAATAGGATGGAATCCAATATGGAGGATTTACCGGCCCCCGTGTCCCCAATCAGAACGACCACCGACTTATCCTCGAAGTCTATGACGTGGGAACCGGCCCAAGACATAAAGTCGTGCACTTCTACTTTGATTGGTCTCATCTGTCTACTATTATATCACAAGGAGCGAGCAAAGTGAACTACCTCGCCCTAACGGACAAGGATGAATTGCCAGCTATACAGACCATATCTCCACATCAGAGATACACCCATATGGTAAAATATAATCAATGAGTAAAGGCTGGAAGAAAAAAGACAAAAATAACGAGCGGGGATACATTGCCATTCGCTATCGAGCCTATCCGACTGACGAACAAAACCAGAAAGCTGCACAGATCGACGGTTGTTGCAGACAGATAAAGAACCTGGCTAAGGAACAACGTGACTTGGCCTATCGGTTAACAGGAAAATCCCCAGGCTATACAGCGCAAGCCAAGAACCTAAAAGAGCTTCGCGATGATCCCGACTTTGCGCCCTGGTTGTCCGATGCCCCGTCTCAGATACTCCAACAGGCACTTAGAGATCGAGACGCTGGCTACCAACGATTCTTTTTAGGCAAGGCAAGATATCCGACATGGGCAAGAAAGAGTTCTCGGGTTAGTTTTCGAGTGCCCCAACATGTAGAAATAAAACGCATTTCTCGTAAGTGGGCTGAAGTGAGAATCCAGGGTATGGGATGGATAAGGATGCGAATGCATCGACCATTAGTTGGGAGTCGCATCAGCTCTGCCACCTATACCAGAGAACCAGATGGTAAGACATTTATCTCTATCTTATGTGAGCGTCATAAGCGTCAACCAACCAAACCTCTTGATAAAGCAAACACCATTGTTGGAGTTGATAGGGGTGTGGCAGTAGCGGTTGCAACTAGCGATGGTGATCTTATCAACAGAGAGAACTGGACCCAGAAAGAGCGTGAACGACTGGTACGATTAGAGCGTACGCGGGAGCGCAAGAAGAGGGCAAGAGCAAAAGTGAAAGGAGAAGCGTCACATAAATCGAAGAAACAGGTGAAGACAGAGTTGGCAATAGCTGCATTGCACGCCAGAGCACGTCGGCGCAGAAATGACTTTGTGGAACAGGTAAGTTGCGACCTAAGCAAGAACCACGCTTTGGTCGTTTTTGAAGATCTACATTTGTCCGCGATGACACGCTCAGCCAAAGGCACTATTGACAATCCGGGGAAGAACGTGAGACAAAAGTCAGGACTTAATAGGGTGATGCTTGACAAAGCTCTCGGGAAAATACTTACCCGCACAGATGACAAGGCACACAACCACGGTCATGTAGTCTTGTGTGTACCAGCTCCCGGAACTTCAATCACTTGTCCTAAGTGTGGCCATGAAGATGCAGATAATCGAGCCTCAAGGTCGGTCTTCATCTGCAAATCTTGTGGGCACAGAGCTCATGCGGACGTAAATGCCGCAATTAATATCCGTGAGCGGGGGATTAAACTCACTCTCGCCGGTGGAACGCCGGTGGCAGCCTACCAGGGCACAAACCTGGAACCGACCTTGGTCGGTGCTGAGCCTGGAGCAGTAAGTAATGGGCTAGGAAGCGGGAATAAAGACCTGGACTGCATCACCGAACGGGTCCCTGCGTGAAAGCGGGATTCGGCGACAGATGTCCAGGAAGCCTCGTCTGTGAGGGCGAGTGTAGTTCATGGCCGGCTTGGATTTGTTCATGGGTACTATTGTATCAGATGCCAAAGCGGTTATTTTGTAATAATGCCATACAACGAAAGATCAATGAAAATACCCATTCTCAGGAACACGGAATATACCATTTTGATCTCTGTGGCCGCAAGAGTGTTCCAGAAATGCCCAAACAAGCCCTAGGCGATATTCTCGTGTCCTCTCCGTGGCCTCTCCTGTCCTTTTCCTTGGCCTTTGCAATGTTTCGGCTGTCTCGATACCCCCAAGAACGAGGAAAGGCATTCGAACAGCTATTTTGGGAAGCTCTGACAATACTCTAGATCAATCGTATCACAACAATAGATCAACGATGATGTTGCCATAAGAGAATCATCGTTATTGCGGCCCTAGTCTAGGTCAACGTTAATAACTTGGCCCTTGCCCTCTTTTACGAATTGCTCGTATCCACCCCATACCGAAGCGGGGTCATCGTTCACTAGTGCCAGTATGACCTTGGGTATGCGTCCATTGGCATTTTTAGGCATATGCTGTGGCCAGGGAGTAATACCGTCCGTAATCACCACAAGTATGTCGGGGGGTAGCTTCTTGTCCTTGGTAAGTGCCGTCAGTACTCCCACGTCCATATCGGTACCGCCGCCCCCACTTATCTTTGCTTGCTTCAACGAATTAATCCGCTGAATGCCACCGTGCACATTGGAGTCCGTACACGCCAAACTGACCTTGGCTCCCTTTTGCCTTTGAGCCCTCAATAAACGGTCAATCTCTCCGAGGGCCTGCTCAAGTGGTTCGCCACCCATTGAGCCACTGGTATCCAACACTACTGATATATTGGGAGCATATGAAATCATCTTGGGCAGGTGGATGCCGGGCGTGCTAGAGTTTGTACGCGGTGTACGATTGCGTATTCTGTGGTCAGCCGTGCCCATGACAACCTGTGATGCTGACTGAGATATAGCGCGAGACAGGAGCGTATTCCATGGGATCTTTGCAGGAGCCAAACGCCCGTCTTTCCATACCACGAACCCACCCGGTACGCCACCCCGCGATTTACTACTGCGCTGGTGTATCTCTATGTCATGGGCGACGGTATCTTTTACGTCTTCAACGTCTTCGGCGCTCATCCCACTATGAGCTCCCTTGCCCTGTGGGCCATCACAGGGGAGCTCGAAAGGCAGGGGACGTCCAACACCAGAACCACCGCCGCACGCCCCGTCCATATGCGGCATCTGTCCTGCTCCAATGCCCCCAGTTCCACCCTGTCCCTGGCCCTGTCCTTGGCCTTGACCCTGTTGACCTTGTCCTTGGCCCTGTCCTTGGCCTTGACCCTGTTGACCTTGTCCTTGGCCCTGTCCTTGGCCTTGACCCTGTTGACCTTGTCCCTGGCCCTGCCCTTGCTGACCTTGTCCTGGCTGCCCCTGTCCTGGCTGCTGCCCTTGCTGACCTTGTCCTGGCTGCCCCTGTCCTGGCTGCCCTTGTCCTGGCTGCTGTCCTTGTTGACCCTGGCCTTGGTCCTGACCTTGACCCTGCTGTTGATCTTGCCCTTGGCCTTGGTCCTGACCTTGGCCCTGCTGTCCTTGTTGCCCCTGGCCTTGGTCCTGACCTTGACCCTGCTGTTGATCTTGCCCCTGTTGCCCCTGGCCCTGTTGCCCCTGGCCCTGTTGGCCTTGCTGTTGCTGCTGGCTCTGGGGCATCGTCTCCATGAGCTTATCATAATAGTCGCGAGCGGCCAGATGGTCTGGCATCTTTAGCTTCTTGGGGTTAATCCAGTCCCTAAATGAAACAACGGGACTCTCTTCCAGATTACAATTGATCTCCATGTCCCCCGCCACATTCCAAATTAGAGCATGCTGGTCATCTTCGATTGATAAGTTATATGTGGCTGGATCGGTGTGCCCAAAAAGTATATGTCCAACCTCATGAGCCAGCAAGGCGCCCATATCTTTTGGTGATACGAAAAATGGGTTCTTTGCATTGATATTTTTCCCCTTGTTCCTCTCCATAAAGTTCGCTATGGCCTCTGGGTCTATGGTAGCGCTGGCGTCATAGTCCGGGTCTAATAGCGCTGGGTGAACATATAACCTCATGCGCTTATCTACACCAAGAGTCGGCTGACCCCCTGATAGCATTTCTTCTGTCATTAATGGGTCACCCAGCGCAAAGACAGCCGCTGCCAGATATGGCATAGAGTCTGCATCGGTTATAAATACGCGAGCCGCTTGAAAGTTGATCAGTTCGGCGCCATTGGCCTCCCTTAACCCACGATGTGCAAGCATTTCCGCGGGCTGTTCTAGAGCTTGTGCGGATTGCTGTGCCTTCATAAGGTCAACGGCACGCATCATTGAACTTTGTGAGTGGTCGTAACACACATCGGTATATGGCATGGCCCAATTGGAACATTGTCTAGCAGTACTTTGCGCTATGGCTTTACAACGTCTAGCCATAGCGCTTTGCGCTCCGAGATATCGGACCAACAGCTACATCTGGCGCCTGCTTTGATGCTAGTCGCGTCATCATGACACTGTGCCAGGCATCAGGCCGGCTCTTTTAAGGATTGGCAGAATAGTATCGCGAAGCACGGCCTGAGCTTCCGGGGTTAATAAGCCAGAGAGCTGTTTGACCGGCATATCACTATCCTCTGTGAGTTTCCGCATGGCCTGCACCGCAAGGTCGTCACCCCATTTCTCTGCCACACCACCAACAACTCCAAATACATCGCTAACCACCTTCTGCTTTTCGTCTTTAGGTATGCTTTTATCGTGTATGGTTCTATTCAAGTATACGGATAGCATGCTGGATATCAAAAACTTCTTGTCGTACTTATCCTTATACTTCTCCAGGCCCTTGGGGCCACCACTTACAAGCTCTGGAACAGAAGGTATGTCGTGATCATTTACGAACTTGGCTATATTAGCTCCGGCGCCTTCTCCTATGAGACTCTGACAAATCTTGACTATATTCGAGCTGGGCACTCCGGTATGCCTAGCAGCCGCCATCGCCATTATGGCCATGGCGCAGGAGCGGTTTGTCATGAAGGGCTTATTCGGTACAGGCTTTTTGGCTTCCTTTAATATAGCTGGCGTCAACGTCGATTGACCTTTTGCACCATCCATGCCGGCAGCCATCAGGAATGAGGGCATTATGTAATCAGCCGCCTCCTGCAGGTCCTTCTTGCTAATTCTAGGCCATGACCTACGATCAGGGGCAACCCCTGAGCTCGAATTTATTGCACTGATGGCTCTGGCTATACCTTTACCGTCTTGCAAGAGATCGTCGCTAGGTATCGTAATGTGCGCCATCCGGTTGGCAAACGGTGAGGGCATATCGTTGGATTCCGTCGTAACGTCGTCAGGGAGGTTACCTGCCAGTATGATGCGCACATCATCTCCAAAGAACAACGGCCCTAGGCGCCTGTCCTGTACTACGCTGCGCAACGAGTTTAATACGGCAGAAGAGGTTGAGGTTATCTCGTCAAGGAACAATATGCCGCCATGCTTAGCCAGTTGGTATGCCCATGGAGGAGGCAACTGCATGTAGGGGGTTCCCGCCGAGATTATTTGTTCTCTGGTCATGTCTTGGCCGTTCCTGCGCCCAGACAGTATTTCCGGAGGTACTACAGGCAGTCCAGCAAAGTCTGAGGGTTCGCAAGTACTGGCATTAATAATGAATACGCCCCGTTCACCATTGCCGGTCTCCATTTCTCTTTTATACGTGTCGGCGTCTTGCACTGGCATGCCTAGTGCCGCTCCTATTGCAACGGCAAGGCTAGTTTTACCCGTCCCGGGGTCTCCCCAAAGCATGACCGGTATGTTGGCAGCCAAACACACACCCAGCGTAATCTCTTCTGGGGTCTTATCATTTGTCCAGTTGGGGTCGAAGTCGGTGGTGTCCCAAAAGTGATCCGGTTCTTTCACTGATGCAGCTAAGTCAATTATCTGATTGGGGTGCACCAGCACAGGATTTGGGTTATCCGGATCAACGGTCACCACCTCCATCTCTGCCGGCGCCTCATCAGCTGCTCGTTCCATAATCTCGTCGGCTACCTCTGTATCCAACGTTATACTATCTACATTCTCTATAGATGAGTACTCAGTAGACGAATGCCCATTAGAGACGGTCGTTGCCTTACTGGAATTGGCCTTTTGATTCTTGTGCTGAGAACACACTTGGCCTTCCTTGGCCACAGGGTGTTGGCACCAGCTCTTTTTGCCTGTCGGCTGGCCGCATATGTACTGTCCTGCATCGTTTTGCATAATTGCCTCCTTATCGTAGGTGTCACTTCATTATATGCGTCGAGTATGTTCCATAAAACCTATAGCAAGCCGCACGAGGAATGGCTGAGGACTATCTGCTAGTTAGAGCTCGTTTGAGTTTGAGTTGTCTGCCCCGCGGGCACATCCTTTCGCCCGTACGCTAAAGTTTCTTATGCCCACGATGCCCAAGAAAATAGTCGGTATAGGATGAATCGTTTCGACCGTTACGCATACTGTCGCATTGCCAAAATCAGTGGGAGCCCCATCCAGCGACACGTTGGGTAGATTTTTTAAATAATTGTCTATCGCCATCTCTTGTTCTCGAATCCCCTGCCCCGTAGTCCCCGCTGGCAGAGAAGCCGCCACGCGCGCGCTCTGGTTGGCGTATTGCTGATATAATGAGTGTACGTTTAACATACGCCCGCCATCTACCCCCAGACCAATGACTGGGAATATGACTGCTCCCAACAATACGACCCACATAATGGCGAGCTGGCCTTGCTCGCCAAAGCGGCGTACCGTCTTTATTTTGCGTATACGGTTGAACATCTAAACCACCTCCAGTGTTTCATTGTGTCTTAGTGTCTGTGCGTCGGAGATCAGTTCATTGATCGGTATAGTCTCAAACGCACAGGGCGCAGAGGGCTTGCCGTCGATGCGCAGTCTGGCTATGCCCCGATGTGTTTCCAGCGATCGTATTATGTCTTCTGTGGTTGCTCCTTGTTGGTCATAGTGGACACCAAACAATTGCTGCATCATCGTGTCCGCTACTTCTGCTGAGGACTGCGCAAATACAAACTGATTCCCAAAGGACTTTACTAGTGCCATGTCTGCCGGTACCTGTCTCAATTGCTCCAGTCTTTGGGTAGCCAGGGCCAGACGTACCCCATACTCGCGCCCATGGTCGTACATCTGCGCGATTACCGATTCAACCTCCGCATTACCGGACCCAAGTATGCTGGCCAACTCATCACAGTATATGTCGAGAGACTTCTTTTGTGCTCCCCAATCTATACAGGTGTAGCGCACCTGACTCCAAATCACATATAACAATAATGAGGCCACCCAACGAGCCAAAGAGCCTGACATATCAGGGGGCACCACAACAACCAGCGAGCGGTCCCCCCTCAACCAGCTCTGTATGGTAATGTCGGGAGCCTTGTCCCAAAGTGCTTGAGCTTGTCCCAGCACCTCCAATTTGTTCAGTGGTGGCCGCATTATGTCCTGGCGCGTACGCTCACTCTGTCCCATGTAATAGTCCCACCGCTTTAAGGCAATAGCCAAGTTGCGGTCGGCTGGTCTCTCGTCGGATAGCGGCTCACTAAGCTCTTCGATGTGCACTCCGGTCTGGGCACGCAGATCGGCAAGCAGTACACGCTGCGCCGCGTCACCGAGTCCCCCCATAAGGATCTGAGCCAACTTCATCAAATGAGTGTCGCGGAACTGCGCGGACAGCTCGGACTCATCGGCGCAGAGCAGAGCGGCCAGCACAGTCTGTATTACGTCAAATGATTGAAAGTGTATGTCTCCGGGTTCTAGGGCATATTTCAGTGCAGAGGTTAGCGTGCCTGCTGAGCTAATCGGGCGTGCCAAGTCTACCAGCCCGAGCTTGGAGCCGTGTGGGTCATTGGCCCATACGATATCCAAGGGCACCCCCCAGAGCCTGGCCAGCTCTGCAACGTGCTGCACTCCCTGCCCCTTAGTCTCTATCCATACGAACTTGTTTGGTCTGTCTGTGTTATGTTGTATGCTGTCCGCTAACAGGCTCATCAATACAGAGGTCTTGCCACATCCAGGGACACCGGAACAGAGCACACCAGCAAAGCGCTCCGACTCTTGTATGTGCAGCCCCTCATGTGCATCAGGCGTACGGCCAAATCGGGGGCCATCCAACGATACAAGTGGTCTGCTGGCCTTATTCAGGTCATTGGGACCGGAGGGCTGGCTTGTACCGGCGACCAGCACTGCCATGAGCTGTGGGGCGGTTCCCCAAAGACAGCTGGAGCCCGCTATGTTCCAGGCTCTTGTCAATGGGTTTTCTGGTATCTGCTTCGTGCTAGAGCGGGCCATCGGGTGCAGTAACAAGAGCCTAATAAGGCGCAGATAATTGTGTTGCCTGGCTACCCGATGCGCAAACCTATCATTCAGGTATCGCTTAGGGCGAGCTATGAGCCAACCGAACCCCAAGATCGCCAACAGAACAGTTAGCCAAATCATGTGCGGTAAGAAATACGCACAGGCGCCCGCAGCAATCCAAGAGAGTATACCCATAACCCAGTCTATAGACGTTCCCCAGCGGATGGCAATGGCTGCCCACCCCTGTGTTGCCGAGGTAATCTGCCCACCAATTCCAATGGCCTGTCTGTGTGTATCTGCCCCTACCCGCACATTTATTAATAAGTTTGGCAACTGGCTTGGTTGTGTAGACCATGACTGTGCACTGCTTTGGGTGAGTCGTCCCGACATTACGCTCTGGCGCGGCAATGTGAACAGCGCCATGCGTTGCGCCAGCCATCCCGGTAACCTCTGCATCCGAAAACGCGCTGTCCATGGATCATCTGGGGCGCTATGTATACTCCATCGGGCCAGGGCGTCTATCTCGGTCGTGTCAGCCTCTTGCATGCGGCGTACGACCCAGTTAATCGGGCGTGACCATTGCTTATATGCCCGCCCCATGGGCACCTCGTCTATGGGTACTGCTATGGCCCCCGCACTGGCCGCTATGCGTTGCGCCAATTTGCTCTGATCGCCGCGAGACCTGATAGCCAGCCAGCAGAATGTATCCCCGCCATCGTCTCTACCTATGCCTACTTCCACAGTGGCCGCAAGTGGTAGGGCATGTATGCAGCCCGCCAAATCGTTCGTAAAGTACTGCGAGTTTGTTGCGCCGCTATCCGACACGCTGCGATCCGGACGAATTGCAAAAAGTTGCGTAGAGCGCATTGTATCAGGGTGTGGGTTGGGGTTGTTGTGCCATTTGGGCAAACGTATGCAATTGGACTGGGAAACCGAATAGGGTGTTGTAAGTGGCTGTTGCCCAGATTTGGCAAAGTGCGTAACCCTGGGTTGATGACGACGGAGTTTTAGGTACTATCGTCACCCCCGACATGCCAACACTAGATAGTTTTGCTGTCTCTGTGTTGATCTGCTGTTGTACAGTCGTAGGGCTTGAGCTTATAGCACACTTGCTGGCAACCTGTTGGGCACCGGCTTGCAGGGTGCGGTCTGCTAAGAATAAGAATACACCCTGCAAGGAAAGCATGACAAGTATCCAGAACAGGAAGAATGACATAATGACCTCAACCTGTCCAGCCTCATCTCTGCGGCATTTGGCCAGAAACTTGCGCATTATCGCTGTTTATTATTACTCGAAAGCCGCTAATTAAGGCACGTTGCAGCCGGCACTATTGACGCTGTTAATGCAACCAGCCGTGTGGTTAGCGCTGCTGCTAACCGCCTTGAATATGAGTACACCTGCAGCGATAGCTATTACTACAAGTATACCAATTAATACAATCGTACCAACCTGACCCTTCTCATCCATATGCAGCCGTTGCTTGGCTGAAAGAGCCGTCTCGCGAGCAAATGTAGCGGTGACCACATATGCCTTTGTGCTTAACCAATATGCCTTTTGGATACTTCCCATTATTTATGCCTCCTTTTCTAACTTATATGATTTGGCCATAGCTATATTTTACTATGTCCATATTGTTACGCGCGCAATATGGCAAACTGTATATGTATACGAGATACTTTAGTTGCGTATATATTTTGCGTTATGGTATTTTCACAGACCATGAGATAGCCCGTGCATCAGATTGGCAATTCCCGGATACCCGATTAACACCAAAAAGCCAAGCGACATTATGGAAGCCGGCATGAACAGTTTCTCTGAACGCTGACCAGCCTTAGACTCGGCATCCGCTAGCGCCGTATCATGTAGCGCCTGAGCCTTTTGATATACGGTATCCGCCAATGGTGAACCGGTATCCAGGGCACGCTGCATCGCGGCGGCAAGCGACGCGAGCTCTCTGTCCTCTATATCGTCGGCAAGCGCCAATAGTGTGTCCGGGATCGACGTGTTGTATTCTATCGATTGCTGTATTCGTTGCTTCAACATAGTGATTGACCAATCATCTGAAAACTCGGCTACTGCTTGAAAGGCGGTTTCTGAACCCATGCCGGACACCATGGCGATAGCGACGAGCTGCATGAAGCTCGCTAAGGCGTTACGAAAGTGCTCACGGGCTTTCTTTATGCGCTTGTCTATACCACCCAATGCAGCCAATGGTCCGATCAGCGCACCGATCGCGGCGAGCACGACGGGCACGGCAACTGGCATGTGCTCCATCATAGTGACCCCCACGCCCAGCACAGCGCCCATAACGGCCAAAGCGCCGCCCGTACTGATCATATCGTTCACCACCGCCTCCGGGGTTCGATTAATAAGTCTCAGGCCGGGCGCTAAGCGCTTTACGCGCTGCGTCTGGGCGATCTTTTTGCGTAGTCTTTCCAGCTGGCGATCTCGATATAGCTCGTGTAAATCACCACCAGCTTCCAGTTGTTGCAATGCGTGATGCAGGGCTATTCGTTTGTTCTTGGATTGCTTAAAGTTGTATACCGACCACCCGATAGATAGTCCGACAATTAAACCGAGAGTAATAATAATAGTCATGTGGTCATTATACTAGTACCCCGAAATATCAGTAAATACCGTTGCGCAGATTGGTTAGAAAAGAGAGGAGCAGCAGGTAGGACAGGATACCGAATACCACCCCACCCGCTACTCAGTGAGACGAGATGAAAAACAACTTAAAGTCTCGCCTCATTACCATTATATCACATAGACACAGTTCCTCGAAGTATCAGCAAATATTTCGCTGACATTAGGGTCATGCGTCCATGATCTATTCCGAGCGGCTGGTGCTCCAGCCGTGCAGCCGAGAGAGGAAGATGTACTCATACACCTACCTCAACAAGAATTGCTGCTTCCCGATCAAAGGCGGTCACTGCCTCGTTCTGTAAATCAGAACGAGCGGTATTCCTATCCCCTCCCTCGGTCTTACGACCTCCGGCTCGGGCACACCCCCGCGAACTGCGGGTGTTTTTGCCAAGCTCCCAACCATAAGGTTTAACTGGAACTTTGGACCAATCAACCGGCGTCCCGGTTGATATCTGTGCAAGTATGCACACACAAGCAAGCTCTGCCAGAGCTTGTAGATTTTTTGCGGCATTCAAGTCACGGTCAATTATGAGACCACAATTGTCACAGCAAAATATGCGAGCTGAACGAGAAAACTTTGTCTTTTTCGTTTTGCACCTAGAACAGGTCTTAGAAGACGCATACCACCAGGCGGCTAACCAAAGCTGTGACCCATACCAAGAGTGCTTGTATGCGAGCTGACGGCGGAACTCTGCCATAGTTGCATCATGTTGAGCTCGATTGAAAGCTCGCTTTCCATGACCCTTTCTGCCCATCTGCTCCACCCTCAGGTCTTCTACAACATTGATGGCATTAGTCGTTGCTGCGTGATAACTCGCTTTGTGAATGGTATCTTTGCGAATACGGGCAACATGAGCATAGGTTCTCCGCAGCCTTGCCTGGTTCTCCCTCGCCCTGTTAGAGCGATCTTTCCAATGACAAGTCCCACTTATGTGCGTGCCATCCGAATTAAAGCACTTAGGACTAGCCACACGGTGTTGGCGATCCATGCGACGCTGATAACGAGAGATCTTCTTCTTGACTCGCTCCTCAGCTTTTTGATTCTCAACTACAGAACCATCCGAACTGGTGATGAGCTTGGTAATTCCGACATCATGACCCTGGACCTGACAAGAAAAGTCGTTTGTCGGTTTGAGGACCTTTGCGTCTCGTTTGACCAGCACCCCAAAACTCACATAAGCCCTATCGCCCTCATTTGAAAGAGTGGCTCTGAGTATCCGGGCATCCCCGGCTAGTATCTTCAATCTCAATTTATCAGTGGATTCCTTTGTCCGACACACACCAATAACCGGCAATCGAACATGGTGGCGGTCCAAAGTGGCGATACTGCCGCTGCCGGTTGTAAAACCAACGGATTGATGACCACTGCGCCTCTTGTATTTGGGCCATCCAACTGGTGCTCCTTTACGCTTTCCATCTTTATAGCTAAAATAGTTCTTGAATGCCTGTGCCAGTCCCTCGAATGCAGACCCATAACACGCTTTTGAGTTCTCCTTCCACCAGGGAGCCACCTCATTCTTGGTACGATTCCATGTATAGAGCATTGCTTCCATCGACCATGGACACCACTCTGATACTGGCCGATACTCGCCGGGTCTTCTGTTTCCCTCTGTAATTTTGATTTCATGTTCTTTCTTGCGCTTTTCATTTAGCTCCACAAGATGGGGGATTGCACATGCTTTTTCAGCAAAGGCGATGGCCTCATTGTAACTTGCTCCTTGTCTCAGGGCAATGATACGAAATTGTTCTCTTGTTCGGAGCTGTTCATTCATGAGATCCAACATGTAGTTCCAGGCAAAGCGCTTGGCACCCACATGTGAGGAGACAGCTGGATTATTGCTTGGCTTATCTAGCTCGTATCGGTACGCCTGAGCCATCCAGCCCTCTGCTATTTGGAACTTGGCCACAATTATATTTTATCACATCGAGCAATATTGTAACGTAAATAAAGCGCTTACCGATTAATTCATGCGTTTCTATTCATTCTTCCATCAGCCATTCAATGAGTCTTGCCACCTGTCTGTCTAGGTCCTCTCCCTGGCCGTAAGATGAGACTTAGCCATATTGAATAACCCTATCGTCGATAGTATTCTTGGGAGGGCCGGGGAGTGGGTCGTCCTCCCTCCCGCGGGGAAGCTGCGACTCACCCCCTGCCCAATAAAGACAGGTAGCAAACCGATGAACACCTGCCTTCCAGATTATTATATCACATTAGCCAATCCGTGCGTATGTTCTCTAAATACTAGCGGTATAATGAGACCATGAATAAGCTCCAGCGGTATGCCGCCGAGATACTGACTTATATGGGACTGACTGCGCTGGCGGTTATATTAGGGATGAGGATTGGACAACTACACTTGGATGGTGACATTTTGTGGCACCTGATGGATGCCCGGCTTATTCTGCATCAAGGTATCATACATACGCCACCTGCAACATGGACAGCACATGGACATCACTTTGTTGACCCAGAGTGGGGGTGGGAGTACATACTTGGCTGGATGGTTCGTGTGTTTGGACAGGGCGCGGGGGCACGCATCTTGTCTATGGTTCTGGTCGCCGTGGCTTTCGTGCTTATCGTCGTTCAGCTTATACGGCATTCCGCCGAGTACCAGCCCATGCTGGGTGGTACATTCGCTCTCGTACCCCTATTGATATTTGTAAGATTGCGTCCCCAGGATGCCGGATATATGTTATTCGTACTTTGTCTGATATTGCTGCATCTTGCCAGAACGCACAGATGGCCGCTGTATGCCTTAGTAATATCCATGGCGGTCTGGGAGAACTTACACGGCACATTCTTGATTGGCGTGGGGTTAATCAGTTTTGAGTGCGCTTGGGCAATAGTGCGCAATTGTATTCAGGCGGCTCGTCCTAAACAAGCATTGCCGTCTGCTATCTCCGTGAACAAGGTGATATGGCTGTGGCCTGCTACGATTTTGGTGGCTTTGTTCGCTAATCCCTATGGTCCTGCACTGCTAATATCACAGGTGAGGGCGGCACTATGGGGTCCGATGCGACTTATAGCAGAGTGGGCACCCTTTAGTACGTCCAACCTGGTGATACTAGCGATTGTACTGGCTGCCGTCGTATCGAGCGTCCTGGCACTCCGCCATAGTGCTTATCAGGATACCGGATACTGGGTTTGGGCGCTTACTGGCCTGCTCGGTATCCTGGTCGGATTGTCCAGTGCCGTGATCTTACCCTATGGCTTAATGGCATCTGGCTTGGCTGTCGTCGGCCTGCCCACGCCCACAACGAGCGATCCGACACAGCGACACACCGAACACAGAGCACGCCGTCTCTATGCACTGATCGCCGTACTGAGCATAGTGAGCATAGCGCTCGGCGCTATCATCAAGTGGGGACCATATCAATCGACCCAGGACATACAATTGACCCAGGCTGCACAGCATCTGCCCGCCAAGTCCACACACGTATTTACGACCTATCGGCTGGGCGACTGGATGGTTTCTACGGGTAGACCCGCTGTTATATATGGAGACACCTTTATTTGGGTCGGTAGCGACACTTTGCAGCGCTATGAGGCAGTAAGCGATCTGACTGCTAACCCAATAACAACCCTAAAGTCCTGGGGGACATCATGGGTTCTATGGCCCAGGCACGAAGCTTTGGGCAGATACCTAGAGGCCAAGGGATGGAAAGCTGTATGGGAGAATAAGGCATTTGTAATTCTAAAAGCACCAACCCGAATATAACAACTTGGGCGCCATCGTATCATAACAGCTGAATTGTGCATTTGGTACTCGCAACGCTTCATGGCGCATACCGGCTGCCCGGCGTTCTGTATCACGAACCACCACGGAACATACAAAAGTAACTAGACCGAGGGCACATAAAAGGAGCAGTAATGACCAGACTTTGTAACTTCCCGTTAGGCAATGGCAAGCGCTGTACGCAACCAGTGGCCGATGATAGACCAAATTGCGGCAGGCATAAGGCGGCAGGCGCCCAAATCGCCACAGATTCGGTTGTCATGACAAGCGAGTCTGACGCCTTGCAAGAACAAGTCAATCAGACTACCGCAAAAGCCATAGAGCTTATCGATCAACTGGCTGCCCAGCTGGCGCATGCATGGTTTCCCGATGCTACTACTGTTGAGTTTGACTGGGACATATATGGCGCCGATAGCCTAGGCGACCTGCACTACGCTTCAACAGTGAGCTGCATTCGCGATGCACAGGGCAATAAGCTCTATGAGTGCGCCGATGACCCGCACGAGGATGAGTTTTACATGGAAAACGAGCAGTTGTTCGAATGTTTGGATTCCCTTTGGTATGATCGGGCATGTCTGTGTGAAATAATATACAGGCGGCAGCAGAACGTGTTGACAATACCGCCTGATTGTGAAGCCCTTGACGAGGAGCAGAAGAAACAAATGGCGTCTGATTGCTGGCCATCAGATATAATGAAAGAACGAGAAATAACGCCAGTTGTTCAAACACTAATGTCTACTCTAGAACAAATGGCCACGCAGACTGTGTTGGAGCGATACCCCCAGGGCGCTACTGTTGAGTTCGGAAGTGTTTGGGCATATGCCGATAGTGTAGGTGACATGGAGTACATTCCACAGGTAGACTCAATTAAATTGCCAGATGGTAGCGTTGTATATAACAGCGACGATTACGATGACGATAATAGCATAGACGATAGTGATCCAGAGATGGGGACCTTTGTATCGAAGCTATCAGATATTTGGGATGATCATATACGTGCATCGGAAGTGGCCTTGGGAGGGCGTCCGAGTGTCACGCTGCTAGTGCAACGATCCGGAGATGGGGGCCTCTGTGCCGAAGCTATCAGATATTTGGGATGATCATATACGTGCATCGGAAGTGGCCTTGGGAGGGCGTCCGAGTGTCACGCTGCCTAGGACTCGCCCGGGCACTTCCGGAACATTCTTGCGGCCACAGAGGTTAGAATAACATATTTTGTGTTCCTGGGAGCGGGTATTTTCGTTGATCTCCTGTTGATCTGAGCACACATAAGAGGCTGTCCCGGTGTCTTTTCTTTGTTTTTGGGGTATCGAGATAGCCGGGATGTTGCAAAGGCCAAGGAAAAGGACACGAGAGACCACAGAGAGGACACGAAGATGCTATCTAAAACTTATTTGGGGATCTCTGGGAATATTCTTATAATTACAGAGATTTAAATAATATTTTCTGTGTTCCCAAGAATGGGTATTTTCGTTGATCTCCCGTTGTGTGGAGATATTATAAAAAAAAGAATGATGATTGAGCGAACACGCCCGTTTTTGTGAACGGGGGTTTCTTGTTCTATCGCCAGTAAAACCCCTCTATATCCACCGCCACATTTACATTGGAAGAGCTGTAGATATTAAACGACCCCGCAGCGCCGACATCCACCACAACCTGAGATGCCTGTATCGCGCCCGCAGAGAAATTGACAGATGACGTAGTTGGTCGAGCAGAAGACGATGGATAAACCGTCAGATAACCACCAGATGTCGGATTAACCGCCGTGACGTTCATCACGACCGCCACGGGAGCAGCCAGCGTTGACGCAGAAGTAGTTGATCCAATTGCATCCACCAAAGCCGTCCCTATTCCTCCCACAGACATTAAACCATTGGCAGCCAACGCCTCGCCAGAATTGTCACACTGTCCCGTGATGCCACTGATCACGTCTGTACCTTTGCGCGTATCGCAAATCCGCAACGGAGAGATGGGCGAATAGGTCTCGGTTCCCGCCTGGCTAAATGTCCCCATCTCGTCAACGATCACATTTTCTGGCTGATTGGATGAGTTGTAGATGTAGAACGACCCATTCGTGTTGATGGGCGCTATTGCCATGTTTGCTACCGTCTTTGCCTCGGAGAAGTTCACATTTGAGGTAACGGGGGCAGATGAGCCAGAGTAGAGGGTGAGATAACCTCCCGATTTGGCATCAGGGACGGTCACGTTGACAGCCATCGCACCAGCACCACTAGAGCCTGTGTGTACCTGAATTGTTCCACCAGGCGGAATAGCACTCAGAGAGGCGTTAGCCTGTGGCAGGTTTTCAGATGCACAATAGTCAGGCTGTGGCGTAGACGCACAACGCGTATCTACAAGTCTGATCGGTACTATGCCCGTAAAGTCCATACCGCTCCCACTGGTATAGTAGCCCTCAATATCGCCAGCGATATTGACATCCACAGAGGATGATATCTGAACGGTACCGGTGCTGCTCAGTTTAGATGTGACCAGATTGAATGAGGCATGCCCAGGGCTGACATTCAAACTGGATACGCTTGAGGTTGTCGTTGGGGAGACTGTCACATAGCCTGAGTTGGATGATGCGCCAATCGCCGTGACGTTCAATACGACCGCTGTGGCAGAGAGCGGTACCAGACCGGATGCAGAGCCAGCCACAGATACAGTTATAGGATGGGTGGGCGTAACCATACCAAGAGAGGCATTGACAGACGGCAGGTTCTCAGATGCACAATAACTAGGCTGCGAGGCTTCGGAGCAGCGGGTATCAACTATTCTGTGTGGGGAGACTGGAACGTAATTGCTCTGTGGTAGCGGAACAGGGAGAGTGCCCTGGAATGTAGTCGTTGCCATACCGCCAGGAGTGGCAACTACGAGCGTGTTGGTGCCCGCCTGGATGCTGGCTGGTGAGACAGATACAGACAGGGTAATCGGGGTGATTGTGGGATCGTAGAGCGGTACGCCGTTCAGCCACACAGCGGTCGGTTCGGGGGCGGACTGGATAGACGTATTGGGCGTTTCGTTCCACTGCCAGGCAGGAGACGGCCACTGCCTGGCTCTGGTGTATCCATAAGGGGGAATGAATCCAGAGCCTGTGATATTCAGGGTCCTGGCACTAAGGGGTTGGGGTGCTACTGGTGCCAGAGACGGCACAGAGCCATAGGGCGACGATACGCCGTTCAGCTCCCATATGCCCTGGCCGTGCGTAGCTGCTATGATTTTGCCCTCTTGTGTGCAAAGTACCTGATCTACTGCTGCTGGTCCCATTCCTGCACCGGCTCGCGCCCAGGTGGTGTAGGAGCCATTTACGCTCTGGGTGAAGTACACTCCAGCCGAGGTAGCAGCGTAGACTGCATGTCCTATTGGGTCGTAACAGGCGCTCGATATGTCATTTTGGAGAGTGGTATAAGTAATTGGCAACGAAGCAGATAGTGGCGGAGCTTGATCTGTAAAGCCTGGGTCGCCCAGGGTGGGGAGAGATGTCGCATAGGCGGTAGATGGCAAGGTGGCCGCTATGTCCGACCAGGTTTGACCACCATCTGTTGACTCATAAAGGCATGGAGTACCATTGTTCCCCGAAGAACCATAGTTGCAGGATACCAGGATTACCGAGGGCAATCCGTCTGTGTTGAGGTTGGGAGACTGCCATATCTCTTTCACGGTCGTATATTGGCCTCCCTCATTTGCTATAGCCTGTGTAAATGGAATGGTCAGGATTGTTTTCCAGGTGGCACCACCATCTGTAGACATGGCTACAGAACCAGAAGATACTTGTCCAGTTTGACCATTCTGTCCTGCCGCACCAGCAAAAGCTCCCTGGCTCCCGACAAACATTATCTGAGGGTTGGTCTGATTGATTGACACCCAGGTGATGTTTGATTCCTGAGATTGACCGATACCCGTAGGTACAGTAACCCAGGGGACAGTACTCAAGGTGCGGTTGTAATAAGCTATACCAGTGGAGATCGGGTGATCCAACTTATATAAGTGCTGTCCCGTAGCCAGAAACATC